>MAAC01011321.1_pt1 | contig 103158 bp, 90 predicted proteins | sample 1115981 | NCBI WGS metagenome assembly MAAC01 (sample SAMN04961126, study PRJNA320927) | seawater metagenome | isolation source: sample BD02T64 sea water enriched with oil for 64 days | place: USA:Gulf of Mexico | collected 2013-07-27 | reverse complement strand
TCAATGAGTTCCCAACACAGCCTTGTGATGGTAATGTCAATCTCCTTACTATTGAGTAATATCTTTTCGCTCATAATGTAGCAAATATAGAAATTTTAGCTATTTTTATTCAAAACAGAGGGCATGAATAATGCTAAATTAAGCTTCCGATCTTGGAAAAATGAATTTGTGAAAACACTTTCGGGAAAATATGATAAAAGAGAGGTCGACTCTCTATTTTTTGGAGTATTGGAAATAATTGGTTTATCTAAAATGGATTTCATCTTAAAAGATGAACAAATAGCAACAGATAAACAAGAAGATATTCTTAAAAATGCCTTGGAAAGATTATATAAAGAAGAGCCTCTTCAGTACATTACTGGACAGGTTTTTTTTGATGATCTGCTATTAAAAATAGATCACCGCGCTTTGATACCTAGACCAGAAACGGAGGAATTGGTTGATTGGATTGCTAAGAGGCATACCCAGGCGAAAAGCATTTTGGATGTATGTACCGGTAGTGGATGTATTGCCTTGAGTCTTAAAAATAGATTGCCAAATGCTATTATTTCTGCTTGCGACCTTTCTGCCGATGCCTTAAGCTTGGCACGGGAAAACCAAAAGCAGTTGGATCTGGCTATCAAAATATTTAAAGCAGATGCTTTGGGCTCTTGGAAGGAGATGGAAATGTATGATGTGATAGTGAGCAATCCACCCTATATCCCACAAGTTGATGCCCGTTTGATGTTCAAAAATGTATTGGAACACGAACCGCATATGGCCTTGTTTGTGGAGGACAATGATCCACTCATCTTTTATAGGGAAATAGCTAAACGTGGTCTGCTACACTTGAAACCAGGAGGGATTTTGTATTATGAAATACACGAAGACTTCCCCAAGGAGATGGTACAGCTAATGGAAGATTTGGGTTATGAGCAGGTCTTGCTCAAAAAGGATCTACAAGGAAAAGATAGAATGTTAAGTGCCCAAAAAAGGGCTTAAAGAGATAAAATGGAAAATGTTCATTTCATTGCAATAGGAGGGAGTGCCATGCACAATTTAGCCTTGGCATTAAAACATAAAGGATTGACTGTAACGGGTTCGGATGATAAGATTTTTGAACCTTCCAGAACAAGATTGGCTGAACAAGGATTGATGCCTGCACAAGAAGGCTGGTTTCCTGAAAAGATTCATGCTGGTTTGGATGGTATTGTTTTGGGCATGCATGCAAAAAAGGACAATCCAGAATTGTTACGTGCGATGGAATTGGATCTACCTATATTTTCATATCCGGAGTTTCTCTATGAGCAAAGCAAGGACAAAACACGTATTGTAATAGGGGGTAGCCATGGGAAAACGTCCACTACTTCTATGATTCTACATGTGCTGAATAGCTTGGAAGTGGAAATAGATTATATGGTAGGAGCCCAATTGGATGGCTTCGATAGAATGGTGAAATTGACCAAAGAAGCGAAATCTATCGTTTTGGAAGGGGATGAATACCTTTCTTCTCCTTTGGATTTACGTTCTAAATTTTTGTTGTACAAACCACATATTGCTGTATTAACAGGGATTGCTTGGGACCATGTAAATGTATTCCCTACTTTTCAATCTTATCTAGATACATTCAGAGCTTTTTTGGATTTAATAAACCCAGAGGGTGTTCTTATTTATAATGAGGATGATGCAGAGTTGGTAAGGTTGGTACAAGAGAAACAACGTGCTTATCGATTGATTCCATACACTTCACATGCTTCTAGAATAGAGAATGCTCAAACCATCTTACAATCTAGTGTAGGAGAGGTGCCAATTCAAATTTTTGGTGCACATAACCTTATGAATCTACAAGCAGCCTTCCATGTTTTAAAGGAAATGAAAATTTCTGATGAGCAGATGTATGGTACAATACCTTCTTTTACTGGAGCCAGCAAACGATTAGAAAAGTTAGTAGATAGACCTAATCTAAAGGTCTATAAAGATTTTGCACATTCCCCTTCAAAAGTAAAAGCTACTCTTGATGCTGTGAATGAACAGTTTCAAGGTTGGGAAGTCATGGTCTGTTTCGAATTGCATACCTATAGTTCTTTATCAGCAGGTTTCTTGTCTGAGTACCGCAATACGATGCAGGGAATGCACAAAGGCATGGTCTTCTATAATGAAGAAGCCTTGCGCATAAAAAGATTGCCAGACATCCCTAAAGATGTAGTTTCTGAGGCATTTGATAATCCAGAATTGCAAATTGCCAATCAAGGGCAAGAGGTCTTAGATTTTGTGGATGCAGAATTTAAACCTGAAGCTAAACAGGTTTGGCTGATGATGAGCTCTGGGGATTTTGATGGGATGGTGATTGAGGAAATGTTTCCGGTTGTGGAGGTTTGATAAATGATGATTATATAATTGAAAAAGGCCTCAAAATTTTGTTTGAGGCCTTTTTTTATGGTTTTGATAATTTCTTACTGTTACCACTGGATCACGAGTTATATACTAGGGTGTGGAGGTAAATTTAGTCAAATTAATTATTATACATTAGTACTATTTGGTATCGGATTAAAATCATTTTCAGAACTTTGATGTTGAACTCCAAGAAATTTGATATTAGTATTAATATCATTCTTTTTAAGAGATATTCTTAATGGAATGGTTGGTGTAATTCCTCTTGAAATCTTCATTAATTGGGCATTAACTATTTCCCCGTTACTAAGCTTTATACCATTATTAAATCCACCGTTGTACATACCTTCTGTTGGTAAACTAAAATTTATCTCATTATTCATTATTTAAAGATCATTCCCCACTAGGTGCCGTCCGTAATATTACCTTACTATTTTTCAGGATTTGTAATACCTCTTAGGTATTGATATTGCCTTATTACAGATAATCCTGATTAAATTATTATCTTGACTCTATAAATAAAGATTTAAATGAAATACCTGTTATTATTTATCAGCTTAACTTTTCTTATTTCTGATGAGTCAATGGCCCAACAATATCCAGTTAATTTAATGGATGTGTATTGGGGAGAAGAGCTTTTGGATAGAACTGAATATGATATTAGTCTAGAGAGTGAAGGAATTTCACTTTGGCCTATATTTGTTGATGGTGGTTATTATTTTGTATCACCTGGCTCGAGTCGTAAGATAAATGTTGTTGTTAATTACAAAGGTCAGTCCATTAGTTTACAAAATGTGGATATTTCTTATATATTATATTATTCTCATATTTCTATTTCAATAAACCCTTTGGCTGGTGATTCTTGTGTTAATCTGTATTCTATTGTTGGCGACTTGATTGAACAGATAGGAGGTAGTGAGTCTTGTTTAGCCTTTCATAACATTAATTTGATAGCGAGACAGAATTCTTTTTATGGAGGTTGCAACCTCCAACTATCTCCAATTCGACAATGGTGGGAAGTATTTTTAAAAGGTGGTTTACCTGCTGAATTTGAGGATTATGATATTCACCAATAGTCCCAATGTCTCGGAGTCGTCTTTCAAGCAATAAATAAATACCACTAGGTGTAGTTTGTTACTACACCTTACTATTTTTAAGTATTTATAATGCCTATAGGTATAGATATTGCTTTAATCCAGATAATCTTGATTCTATAAATAAAAGACTTAAATGAAATACCTGTTATTATTCTTCACCTTAAGTATTCTTATTTCTGATGATTTACAATCTCAGACGGATGATGTAAATAGTCTTGAAGTTTACTGGGATAGAAAATTTTTAGATTTCTCAGAATACGAGATTAGATACATTTCTGGTTTCGATACCCTTAGACCAAAAATTGAACAAGGAGCCTTTTTGATACCTATTGTTTCACTTGATAGTATGGTAACAATAGTTATTAAGTGTAGAGACCGTAAGATTGACTTCCAAAATGTAAATAGTTTTTTTTTGATGGGTAATAAAAGTATTAGAGTATTTATCAATTCTGAGGCTCTTGATTCTTGTGTTGCTGTAGCTCATTTATATGGAAGTTGTGATATTTTTTTAGATGAAGTAAAATCTGAATGTCCAAAACATCATAGTATTTCTTTACAAGAAAGTAATTGGCCCATTCGAAACAATTATATTCCAAGAGAAACTAATAACGATTGGAAGGATGTGCCGTTAGGTACACAGGCAGAATATGAAAATTAACTAGCTTTCGGATTCTTTTCTGTCTTCTCTACAGCTAGTTTATCAACAGGTGGTTAGTAGTACATGCCTCAATCTCCTTTCCATAGATAAGATTCCTAAATATAACCCAAACCCAAATACCAATCAATCCCTGAAAACAGTGATTTTTCACCCGTTTTCAATCAAAAATCAATTGTTAAAGACTCAGGTAATATTATTCACCAATTGGCCTACCAAAAGCAAACATTCAGTTGAGGTATTGTTTTCTATGCTGTGGGAAATGGAGTGTGGTAATATAAAGAAATCGTCCTTTTCACCTTGAAATTTTTCTGTTCCAATGGTGATGGTAGGTTCTCCTTCCAGAACATATATATGTTCTGTCTTGTTGGGATGGAGATGTATAGGGTAATTGGCATGGGCTTCTACTTTCACCAATTTCAATCCGCCGTTACCCATTGTAATCAAGTTCTTTCCACTGAATCCTTTTACTTTTCCTTGGGTCCATTCAAGGGCATTAGGTTTTAAATGTAAATTCATTGTTTTTATATTTTAATTGAATGATCAATAAGTATTGCAGTTTAGTATTTAATTTTTTAGTAAAATATGATAGAAATTAGGAGATCATTTAAATACTGAAAATAGTTATAATTTGATTTACTTCAACAAAGTCACTGTCCCTATTTCACTTTCATAACTTCTATCTTCATCAAAAGAGTATTCCAATTTATAGACATATACATCCTGAGGAAGGATACCTCCTCTTAATGTACCGTCCCATTCATCCTCCACATCTTCACTTTCGAAAACCTGTTGTCCCCATCTATTGAAAATCTTCATGGAGAAATAGGTCAATTCGCAATCGGGAAATACTTCAAAGGTTTCATTGATTCCTCCATTTCCAGGACTAAATGCATTGGGTAGATATAAAGAACAGCTACAGTCTTCTAAAAGGACCAGCATATTAAATTTGGCACTTCCACATTCATTGGTAATTAGTAGAGAATATATTCCTTCATTGTTTATAGTATAGGAAGAAGAAGATATACTGTCTTGCCATAAATAAGTATTGTCTTCATTTTCAAAATCAAATTGCATCTCTTGTCCTTCACATAATACAGTATCTTCCGGCAGTCCATTGATTGGGATGGTTTTAAATCCTAGGTAAGCACTATCTGTAGAATAGCAATTTTCATTTTCTACTAGAACGGTGTACCAACCTTCTTCATCGGCTATGATAATAGGAGATTGACTCCCGTCCTGCCAAGTATAGGCTGTAGCACCTACTGTTGTGGCGTTAAAAAGACAATATTCACCAAGGCAAATAATGGTGTCTTCTAGATTTACTAGGGGGATTGGGGCAAACTCCAAAATTAGACTATCCGTATAGAAGCAACCATTCAACTCTACAATCACTATATTTAATCCTTCTGCAGCAGGGTTGAGATAAGCATTGGTAGATCCATCCATCCAAAGGTAAGTCGCATTGCTGTCGGGGTAGGAGGCATCAATTTCATATTGATCTCCCTCGCATATTAATAAGTATTCTGGGAGGTTGATTTCCGGAATAGCATGAACCAGTACTTGTACTTGATCCGTATACTCACAACCATTTAAGTAGAGAGTCACTGAATAGGTACCAGTAGCATCGGCAGTGATGGTTGCATCTGTGCTACCTGTATTCCAGATATAGCTTGCGCCAGGGTAATAGGCATCTAAAGTTATACTTTCTCCCTCACAGAGTGTGATTTCTTCGCCTAGGTCTATGTAGGGTAGTGGTAATACAGTCACCTCAATACTATCATAACTCAGGCATCCATTATGGTCTATAATTACACTATATATTCCTGTTTGGTGGATAGTGTATATAGGGTTGCTATTTCCATCTTGCCATAAATAGCTACCAACAATTGTATCCATATTTAAGGTCAACATTTCTCCCTCACATATACTTGTGTCATTACCCAATGAAAAGTTGGGGTATTCATTGACAGAAATATAGATACTATCAGAATATAGACAGTCGTTAATAGCCAGATCAACAATGTACATTCCTGAAGTTGATGCTGAAAATATAGAATCTGTAGATCCATCCTGCCAAGTATAACTTGCATTTGGAAAAAAGGCATTTAGAAAAACGGTGTCCCCTTGACATATATTTTGGTTGGGACCTAAATCGATAATAGGATTGGGTGAATAACTGATTTCAATAGTATCATAAGATATACATCCATTGACTTCTAAACTGACCGTATAAATACCTGCTTGAGATACAATATAATTACTACTGGTAGAGCCATCTTGCCAGACATAATTGGCACCGGATTGATAGACAACTAAGATCACATTGTTACCATCACATAGTAGGCTATCTGGACCAAGGTCCAACGTAGGATAGGAGTTGACAGTGATATATATGCTATCAGAAAAAGGGCATCCATTTACCAGGATGTCTACACTATATACCCCTGTTTCAGTTACTTGAAAGATGCTATCTGTAGATCCATCCTGCCAGGTATAACTTGCAGAAGGGTAACTAGCATTTAATAGAATGGTATCTCCTTCACAACTACTTAAATCAGGACCAAGTTCCAGTAAATTGGTATCTATTGTTTCTATAAAAAGTGTATCGTAAAAAATACAGCTATCTAAAAAGATCTGAACACTATAAGATCCTTCATATTGGATGGCTATGCTGTCTGTAGTTTCTCCAGTATTCCAAAGAATAGAATCTGCATAATCAACGTTGATTGTCAGACTATCCTCAAGACTAATACAAAAGGGATTGGTTGGTCCAATAATGGCCAAGGAAGGATCAGAAATTATAACAATAGAATCTAAGAGATCCACAGAACATAGTGGAGATTCTATATAGATTATATCCACATTATTATTGGAATCGTCAGGATCCCAGCTAATGGAATCTCCAGTTCCTATGGAGTCACCCAAAGCATCTGTCCAACTGATATCTGAAACAGGCACAAAAGGAATAAAGTCAATGAAATTTTGAGTGTAATCATTCGTACTGTCTGGAGTAAATCGCACAGCTTCCAGTCCAGTGGTCCAGCTGTTGGGGTAATTTCTTTCCAAATTATTATAAGGGTCCGTAACAATTTCAGCTACTGTTCCAGAATCGTTTTGAAGGGCATGAATGGCTTGGCCAGTATTCCAAGTAGTACAGGTTGGTTTAGCAGCGATATGCGTTTCAATAATATTTCCATCTTCATAAAGGAATATAGCGGAGCAAGTGGTTATTTCTGTACAATTATAGTGAGGTACATCCATCCACCTGGCAATAAAAATTCTATTCGGAGTAGTACCTACAGTGGTATAATCTATGGTTCCTCCTTGGCTGGGGTCTATATCGTGCCAAGGAGCTAGGATTGCATTTTTCACTTTATTGGCACTAATGGTATTACTTGAATTTGGTAGGGCTATATCTATTACAAGTGGTGTAAATGCATGATGGTATTCTTTATTAAAGGAAAGAAAACAATTAGATGACAAAACCACTTGGGTATAGTCAAATCCATAAAATTCAAAGCTAAATCCAAGATTGATTTTTGGACTAAATTTATCGTTAGCAAGACTTAATGAAGTGAAATTAGCAGTGTCTATATCTGCCAAAATATTGGAAGTGCTGATGCCGTATTCCATTTCAATTTGAATAGGTGAATCTCCACAGACTATGATGGTATCTGGTAAGGAGAATTGAGCACATACACTGAATGATAATAAAGATAATAACAGGCTAATGCAAGCAATTAGCTTTTTAGAGAAATAGAACATTATATTGTTAATTCGATATAATAATTGTGTGAATATAGTAAAAAACAAGAGTTCCCCATGTTTTTATTGTATTAATTGTCTTATTTTAAACAGGGTTGTTTTATTTTAATAGGATTAAATTAAATTTTTCAATTGTCGAATGTATCGCCGATCAACAAATGAAAATATAGACTTTTGATTAAATCTAGTTAGTTGTATTGTCTTAAAATAGGATATTTTTAGTGCAATTTGGATAAATATTGTATTGTAAAAATGAAGATTTAGCCTAGTAGAGTGTAGAATAGTAGAATAGTGGCAATATAACCTAGGCAGATAAAAATAGATTTAATCAAATCTTTTTTAGAAATGGTATAATGAGTTCTCAACGTATGCCCTAAAATGAAATAATAACTAGCCACATAAAAACCAAATGAAATTAGAGTACTCATATAGGTTGTGAATAATCTAAAGGAAGTTGGTTCAGGAATTCCCCAGTAGAAACGAGAAATAAATAGAGCCAATACATTAATAGAACTGTACAAAAGAAAAGCTGACATCAATATCCATCCAATTTTTTTTCTAAACCAAAAAAGAACAAGTGTTGCGCATAAAAATAGTACGCTAGCAGGATAGTATAGATAGAAATAAAGAAGGGAAATTGTATCAGAATTTTCAATATTAAAAGTGAATGTTGAAGTAATTGTATTGAATAAATCTGCCGAAAAAAGAAGTCCATAACATACTGTAATAATAGAAATTATTGCTTCTGTTTTTGTATCTGCTTTTTTCTTTGGAGTCAATAATTTTATTGCCTTTGCAATTGCCCACTTAAAGACTTGTTTGCTTTCTTTTATGAAGGGAGCTACTTCCTTTTCTTTTTTCAGGATTAATTTAATATCTGCTTGTTTTAGGAGCTCATCAGTTAAATTACGGTTAGATAATTCCTGTTTAGCTGAAGCAACTGCGTCTGGATGGAATTTCTCCGGAGATTGAACTATATCCAGGAGGCTTACATTATCTAATGAATGATGTTTTTCGGAAAAGGAATTCATGCTATCTAATTATAATTTTAAAAGATTCTTCATTTCGTTTTTATGAATTTTATCTGATCTAATATCAATGATTAATTTAGGGGATTCATAATGTATTTCATAAACCTCTTGGGATAAATATAATTTACTTAACAAATCATTGATTTTACGAATGGTTGGATGATCGGGATTCTCACATTTAATTATATAATTTGGCTGTCTAGGTAGTTGGTTCCATTTCTTACTTAATAAACATTGAATCATTTGTATGAAGGTTCCCTTTGTTATTAAAAATGGTGGGCAGTTGGTGTAGTAGTTGTTAGAAAACCATTGAGAAGTATATAGTAGTTCACTTAAAAGACTTTTTTTACTAAAAACATATGTCTGATTATAACTAAATTTTTGAAAACGCATATTCCATTTGTATTTGGATTTGGATTGGAACATGGTAAGAACATTAAAACTATAACAGCTGTAGTAGCCTTTTGTTTTGCCACCTATATCATTAATGAATGTTTCGTATTCTTCACAAATAGCTTTGTTGTTTTTATAAAAAGAGGAGGAAAGTTCTGCAGGAACATGTTTTGATACTATTGGCATATAATATTGGATGTAAATTCAGATTAAAATTTGAATATAGTAATAATTATGAACCTATGAGCAAGTTAATATTAAGTACTATTTACTATTCTAGTTTGTCTTTTTAATGCTTATTCAATTTAAGAGATGGCTTGTGCTGATTTTTTTTTAAAAGCGTCAACTATAGGTAATTAGGGGTTTTGCGACACTTTTGACCAAAGATAAAGAGGTAGTTGATTAAATATTTCTTGATTATTGACTGATTTATAGGATTTTAGTATTACATTTGCACTTTAATTACCAAAATAAACAATTATTATGCACAAAGGAACAGTAAAATTTTTCAACGAAACTAAAGGATTTGGATTTATCGTTGAAGAAGGATCAAATCAAGAACATTTTGTTCACGTATCAGGTTTAATGGACGAAGTTCGTGAGAATGACGAAGTTGTATTTGATTTAGAAGATGGAAGAAAAGGATTGAATGCTGTAAACGTTAAAGTACAATAACATTTACACTATATATTTTTTCGAAGAGAGCCTATTATTTATAATAGGCTCTTTTTTTGTTTCAAAGAATTCATTCTTGCTTTGAAATATTATTCAGTTACTACTTTTTTCTTGGATTTTAAGATTTCGTATATTCTATTGTTAGCATTTTCATCATCTAGAATGTTATGGTTTGCATGGAATCCACATTTTTCCAATAGTTTTTTGGAGCCTTCATTTTCTTTATGAGTATAGGCTGATATACAGTGAAAGTCTAACTGTTCAAATCCAAATTGAACAACTTCCTTAAGTGCTTCAGACATGATGCCTTTATTGTGGTACTTTGGATTCAAATCATATCCTACCTCTGCATTTCTCCTATCTTCGGAAAAATTCCATAAACAAATACTACCAACTATATCAGTTTCGCCAGAAAGGCAAATTCCCCAGGAAATGGATTTATTCTCATTCATTTCCCTATTTATTTTCTGAATAAAGGCTAAAGCATCGTCATTGGATTTAATTTGCCTACTTACGGGCCTTTCAATGTACTTATTGACGATGGTGTTCGTTCTCAAAAAGAAAATTGTGTCAACATCAGATTCTTCAATTTGCCTAAGCGAAATTCGATGGGTTTTTATAACAGGGAAAGCAGTGAAGTTCATTTTTTGTTTATACTTATTAAGTTAATAATAGTAGATAGGGCTAAATATATAAAATTAGGGCTTGCGAAGCCGAATTGAACTCCATTTTGATGATTGACCTTTATTGTGTAATTTTCAATTGTAAAATATTAAACACTACCATATAAATCTTCAATCTAATTTAATATGAAAATATTATCTAAGCTTTGCTTGTTATTATTCCCTAGTCTACTGATTGCTCAAATTAATCCATCTGAAAGAGAATTTGCCATTCCTTCTTCAGAAGAAAGATTGCTGGAATCTATATTTATGAGAAATGACCAGGGAAGTTACGGTCTTGGTTCAGATCAATTAAGCATTATACAGTATGATAAGGATCAAAAGGCATTAAGATCCTATTCATTTAATAATGTTGATAAGAAAGTTAAGAGGATTTATACTATAATGGAATGGGAAGGGATATTGTATGCTTTTTCTGCTAAGGATAACCGAGGTATTCGAAAAATGCAACATTTTGTTCAGACTATAGATAAGAATACTTGGAAACTAAGAGGAGATATCAAGCTGATAAGAGAGAGTGAATATGATTCTAGAGAAAGAACTTTTGATGCATTTGAATTAGATTTAAAGAGTCATGTTTTTGAGGATAATTTTAAATTATCTGCAGATAGTTCAAAAATGGTCATTTTAGGAGATTATTGGTATAAGTTCAATTCTTTTAATCATGTCAGATTGTTCGTATTTGAAAAGAAGATGAATTTGAAATATGAAATTAAAGTACAACTTCCTTATGAAGATGAACTTTTTGGGATTCAAGATTTTTTAGTTGATAATAAGGGTAATGTTCACATCTTGTGTAAAAGTTACCGAGTAGATGTTCAGGATAACAGAACCACTTATACTGGTGTTGTTCTCAAAAGTATTTATGGACAAGGAATAAGGATCGTTGATCGTATATTATCTTCAGGAAATGAAGAATTATTTGATATAAGATTATACCAAGATGATAAAGGAAGATATAATTATAAATCTTTTGACAAAAAATAAAAGTTTAACAAGATTATCTTGGCATTAAACGAGAAGAGCAGTTCGATTGGCTAAGTAAAATAGAATCGAAAAAGTATTTCCTTATATTTTGTAAAAAGTCATACATAGAAAATCATATTACCCTTGATTATTTGCATCGTTTGACTGTTTGTTTTAAAGTCCATTGACACTATCAATGGACTTTTTTTTGTTGATTTATTGAGTGATATTTCCTGTGACGTTTTACTGTAAATTCATGTAGTAATTGTCCATTTTCATTAATTTATTGACTTAACGACTATCGGTGAGTTGTTCGTTATTTTCGATGAATGGTATGAATTTATCGGTGAATGGTATTATTATGGTAAATACCTGATATTGTGTTAATTCTATTTTATGTTTAAATAAAGATAGGTTTTAGTTGTTAATTTATTTGTTTTTGAAATTATCTTTAGATACATTTAGTGTATATTATTCTATTATACTCATTATTATTACAGATTACTATTACAGATTACTATTACAGATTACTATTACAGATTACTATTACAGATTACTTATTACGATTACCTATTATCAAATTATTATTATCTGTTGAATTGATTTATTGAAGAAAGAATTATCACATATCATATTATTATTGTGGTTGTCGAGTGTTTGTTTTCTGTTTGCTCAGGATGCAAATACTGGCTCACACAATTTGACTGTTCTGTTTCCAGAGATTGCACTATTGGATATTGAATCTGAAAATGGTTCAGATATCACTTTTTCAATAGACAATCCAGATTTGGAGGCAGGATCGGAATTCACCATTCATCAACAAAATGACGATTTGTGGTTGAATTATACTTCTTTGGTTTCTCAATCTGGTTCTACAAGATCCATTAGCGTTCAAAGTAATTCTGTTATGGCTATTCCTGGTTTACAAGTTAGTATTGAAGCCCAATCTCATTCAGGTGATGGCGAAGGCTTATTTGGTGTACCTAGTACTTCTGTTATACCGTCTCCTATAGCCACTCAGATAATTACAGGAATTGGTTGTGCTTTTACTGGTGATGGGGTTTCAAATGGGCATCAATTGATATATAAATTGGATTATGAAGGAGAAATGGAAGATTTGAATGCCATGAATGGAGAAGTGTCAACCATTTCTATTATATATACGATAACAGATTAAATAGATCTGTTTAAAAATAATGGCGTTCTTTTTTTTAGAATGATTTGTTGGTGAAACCTGGTTATGAATTTTTCCGAATTTGCCAAGGGGACGATTGAACAATATATAATTGTGGTGATTATTTTGTTATTTATTCACTAACAAAAATTATTCTTTTTGGAAGGACGCTTTTTTATCAAGAAACCAATATATGCTAGCATATATTGGTTTCTTTTATTTAGTATGATGAAGATTATATAATAATTAACCAATCATAGTGCATTTTCACTATTGTCTATGTTTAAACAGAGGCATAATTTATTAATCGGCATATCATCGGAATGGAATTCATTGTTAACCATTTTTAATCATTTCAAAATCCTTTTAAATAGGGACTTAGAGCCGATTTTGAAAATACTTTCATTTCGCTTAAAATTATTATTGGTTCAAGGCTGGGAAAAAAATATATTTGTGTGGATTAAACAAAGAAAATAACCTCCAATGGAATTGAACCTTAAGAAACCAGTTGTATTTTTTGATTTAGAAACAACAGGGACGAACATAGCGAAAGATAGGATTGTTGAAATGAGTGCTTTAAAAGTTCTTCCCAATGGGACAGAGGAAATCAAAACATGGTTGGTGAACCCTACTGTACCTATTCCAAAAGAATCTTCAGATATTCACGGTATTACCGATGAAATGGTTGCGGATAAACCGGAATTCAAACAATTGGCAAAAGAAGTTCATAATTTTATTCAAGATGCTGATCTGGCAGGGTATAATTCAAATAGATTTGATGTTCCTTTATTGGCTGAAGAATTATTGAGAACAGAAATAGAATTGGACCTATCAAATAGAAAATTGATTGATGTTCAGACTATCTTCTTCAAGCAGGAGCCAAGAACGCTTACTGCAGCTTATAGATTTTATTGTGATAAAACATTAGAAGGAGCTCATGGTGCTGAGGCAGATACTAAGGCTACCTATGAGGTGCTTAAATCACAATTGGATAAATATGAGAATTTAAAAAATGATATGGATTTCTTATCCAAGTTTTCATCTCATAATAAAAGAAATGTGGATTTTGCAGGCTTAATAGTAGCCGACTCAAAAGGAGAAGCTTGTTTTAATTTTGGAAAATATAAAGGAAAAAAAGTGGTGGATGTATTTATGAAGGATGCTGGTTATTATGGCTGGTTACAAGGTGCAGATTTTCCATTATACACGAAAAAAGTATTTACAAGACTGAAATTATCTACTGCATCTTTCTAAAAGGGTGGTATTTTGTTAGAATTTATTAATTTTAAAGGAATTAAAAGATAACAATGTTGGCAGTAGAAAAAGTATTTGCAGAAAAGAATACCCTAGAGCAATACGATGAAATTGTTACTAGATGTAAAGATTTATTTGGAAGGAAACTGAAGGATTATCATTGTGCCTGGCGTGTAATGAGATTGGCTTCCTTAACAGATCAGCTATATATCAAAGCTTCTAGAATTAGAAGTATTGAGAATAAAGGGGTGCAACTGGTTGATGAAGGGGTTCATTCTGAATTTATTGCAATTGTAAATTATTCTATTATTGCCTTGATTCAATTGGAGAGAGGTATAGTGGATGAAATTGATATGTCTGCTGAACAGGCCATGGCTGATTATGAAAGACACAGCGCTGAAATTCGTGATTTAATGATTGCTAAAAATCATGATTACGGTGAAGCTTGGCGTCAAATGCGTATTTCTTCTATCACTGATCTAATTCTTCAAAAATTGCTACGAGTAAAGCAGATTGAAGATAATGCAGGGGTAACTGTTGCATCAGAGGGTTTGGATGCTAATTACCAAGATATGTTCAACTATGCAGTTTTTGCTCTTATTCGTTTGGAAGAAAATTTATCTTAATAACATGAAATCATTACTTTCTTTTTCTAGAGTTTTTGTCGGGGGATTATTTATCCTGTCAGGATTAATTAAAGCCAATGATGCCGTTGGTTTTTCATTCAAATTGGAGGAGTACTTCTCCGAAGCCGTTTTTGATATTCCTTTTCTAATGCCTTATGCACTATCAATTGCGATTGTGATGTGCGTAGCGGAGATTGTTTTGGGATTGAATGCTATATTGGGAATAAAACCTAAATTGAATGCATGGGCATTGCTATTGATGATCCTTTTCTTCTCTGGGCTTACATTCTATTCTGCTTACTTTGATAAAGTTACAGATTGTGGTTGTTTTGGAGATGCGTTGAAATTTACGCCTTGGCAATCATTTACAAAGGATATCGTTTTACTAGTTTTTATTTTGGTTCTTTTCTTTATGCGATCTCATGAAAGCTTAAAGGATAAAAAATTAGCTGGTAAATTATTAATCATCACCTTGGGATTGATTACCTTTTTCTCACTTTGGACCTTTAGATGGTGGTTCCCAATTGTCTTTTCTGCAGGCCTATTCGGATTGGCTTGGACACTTATGAATTATTATAAATCAGAAGGAGGAAGAGCACGTTCTATCGTTTGGATGTCAACTGTAGCCTCTGTGGTCTTTACAATGTATACCTATAGTTATTTACCGATTAAAGATTATAGACCTTATAAATTGGAGGCCAATATTACAGAAGGAATGACTGTTCCTGAAGGTGCCCCTGAAGATAAATACATGGTCTTTATGCAGCATATTTCTACCGGAGAAATAAAGCAGGTAATGATGCAGAATATTGATTGGTCGGATAAAAATTGGAAATACCTTTCAGATAAGGAACCCGTATTGATAGAAAAGGGATACGAACCACCAATTCATGATTTCTCTATTTCTGATAAAGAAGGATATGATTTGACTGAGGATGTGTTGGCAATGGAAGATGTAATAATTGTAATCTCCTATAGCTTGAATAAATCCAAGGAAGAAGGTTGGGAAAAAATCCAATCTTATATAAGAGGAGCTTTGGAGGCTAACCAAAAGGTGATATCTCTTACTGCATCTGGGCTGGATGAAACTACCCAGTTTTTCGAGCAACAAAAAATTCCAATGGAAGTTTTTAATACAGATGAAACTACATTAAAAACTATTGTCCGTTCCAATCCGGGTATCATCCGTATAAAAAAGGGAACCATTGTAGATAAATGGCACTTTAATGAAGTTCCACAAAAATTTTAAATAAAAGGCGATTAAAAATTTCGTTCAACATATGACACATGGAGTGGCCATCCTTTTTGGGGTGGTCACTTTGATTTTTTTTCTGTTTAATGTTCTTCCTGGAGATCCAGCACAAATGATGTTGGACCAGCATGAGAATGAAGAGCAGGTGAAGAAAATCAGAGCTCGGTATGGATTCGACCTAAGCTTGGATAAGCAATATGTTTTCTGGTTAAATGATTTGTCACCTATTTCCATTCACGGGACTAGTGACCCATCAAAAATTCATTATTTAACTGAGGAAAAGTACAATTATGTACAATTGATATCCACTGAAACATGGGCGGCTGTAATTAAATGGCCTTATTTGAGGAATTCTTTTCAGAAACAAGATACTCCGGTAGCCAGTTTATTGATGGATAAGATACTGAATACCTTTGTTCTTGCTATTTTTGCCATTTTTATAGCCTTTGTGGTAGGTGTTTTCTTAGGGCTTTTGTTGACTATTTTTAAGAATCCATGGGTTCAGTTTTTCTTTGAAGGGATTACCATACTAGGAATGGCAGTACCTTCATTTTTTGCTTCCGTGTGCATCGCCTGGTTTTTTGGTTTTTACCTCAAGGATGTGTTTGATTTTTCAATGACAGGTAGTTTATATGAGGTGGATGACCTTGGGGAAGGTCAGTATATAGAATGGAAGAATTTGGTATTGCCTGCAATTACATTGGGAATTAGACCCCTTGCAGTTATTACCCAATTGACGAAGGCATCTTTAGAGTCAGTAATGTTGGAAGATTATATCCGGACAGCTAGAGCTAAAGGCTTATCAGAATATAGAGTATTGATTGTACATGGATTAAGGAATGCACTTAATCCTGTTATTACTGCAAGTTCGGGATGGTTTGCATCCATGTTAGCTGGAGCAGTATTTATAGAGTATATATTTGCCTGGGATGGAATAGGCAAATTAATGGTAGAGAGTTTGGAACAGATGGATTTACCCGTAGTAATGGGAATCGTTCTATTTATTTCGTTCATATTCGTATTGATTAATATCTTTGTGGACCAAATTTATAGTTGGTTGGATCCAAGAATAAGAAAAAGAGCATGAGAAAGTATATAGTTGCAGGAAACTGGAAAATGAACAATACCTACAATGAAGGTATGGAATTGTGTAAAAATATTTTGGAAAACGGACCAGATCTATCCGAGAACCATCATTGTATAATTGCAGCTCCATTTATTCATTTGGCATCTTTGTCTTCCTTAATAAATGGAAGTGGCTATCAGTTAGCCGCACAAAATTGTCATGAAGAGGTAAGTGGTGCTTTTACTGGAGAGGTTTCTTCTAGTATGTTATCTTCTATTGGAGTAGAGTATGTTATTTTGGGACATTCGGAACGAAGAGAATACCAAGGAGAGAGCAATGTTATGCTTTTGAAAAAGGTGAAGCAAGTTTTAAGTAATGGGATGTTGCCTATCTTTTGTTTTGGAGAACAATTGGAAGAAAGAGAAAATGGAAATCATTTTGATTTAGTGAAAAGTCAAATTGAGGCTGTTCTTTTTCAGTTGTCTTCTGAAGAGATGAAAAATATTATACTGGCCTATGAACCTGTTTGGGCCATTGGAACAGGGAAAACAGCTACAAGTGCAGAAGCTGAAGAAATGCATGCATTTGTGAGAAACCTACTAGTTGAAAAATTTGGAATGGACCTAGCTTCAAATGCCACTATTTTATATGGGGGTAGTTGTAAACCATCCAATGCTGATGAATTATTTTCTTGTGAAAATGTAGATGGAGGTTTGATAGGTGGAGCTTCCTTAAAAAGTGAAGACTTTATTGCATTGGTTCAAGCATTGCAAAATGCAAAATCATAAGTTGTAAGCAGAAGAAAAAGAGATGAACAATACAGTAATAAATTATAATGGTGAGTTGATGCCTGCAAGGGAGTTTAACTTATCAGTGAACAATCGTTCTTTTAGATATGGGGATGGATTGTTTGAGAGTATGCGTTGTGAAAATGGACGAATTCTATTCTGGGAAGATCATTATTTCAGAGTGATGGGAAGTATGTGTATGTTGAGAATGGAAATACCATCCAATCTCAATATGGATTACCTACATGATTTGTTGTTGGAGACTGTGAAGAAGAATGATCTATTGGAGGGCAACTGCAGGATTCGACTTAATTTCTGGAGAAAGGGTGGGGGACTTTATACACCGAAGGACCGCTCTGTAGATTTTTTGGTAGAGTGTGAGGCTTTGAATAGTTCAGCATTTGAGGTGATTGAAAAAGGTTTATCTGCTGATGTCTATTATGATCATAAGAAAGCCAAGTCAGACCTTTCTTCTATCAAAAGTAATAATGGAATCTTGTATGTGTTGGCTTCTATTTTTGCGGAGGAATCTGAATTGGATCAGGTATTTATTCAAAACACTGATCAGCATATCATTGAAAGTCAAAACTCCAATATTTTTGTAGTGAAGGATAATGTTTTGATTACACCTGATGTAAAGGAAGGTTGTTTGGATGGGATTATGCGAAAGCAAATTATAACTGTTGCTGAAGCCTTGAAAGTAGAAGTGAAATACGATCCTATTAGAAATTATGAATTGAGTTCAGCAGATGAAATTTGGGTATCAAATGCTATCAGTGGAGTTCAATATATTTCTAAATATAAGAACAAGGAATATCAATCTACTTTGATGGAAAGGTTTATACCAGAATTACATGAATTAGCTATTAATTCATAAAAATATGTTCGGGGGTATTTATCCAAATGCGTTTATTGCCCCCAATTTTTTTCATAAGATTAAACCACATTGGTCCTACAGGTAATCGAAGTAGATTATTAATCTTTTTATCGGCAACAATCCATGAATTTTCTTTCATCTCATCTTGGATTTGTTCAAAATCCCAACCAGAATAGCCTAAAAAGAATCGGATATTATCAGGTTTGATATATTTGATGCATTCATCTGATTGTAGAGATTCAAAATCACCTCCCCAGAAAAGGTTAGGTGCAATTTCAAGACTTCCGTCCGTTACAATTTCTCTAATAGAATGTAGAAAAAATAAATTATCCTGTTGAACAGGTCCTCCAAAGTAAATTTGAGGATCAAAGTTGAACTTCGAATCGTTTATGATTTCGCTTAATGTAAAATTTAATTTTTTGTTCAATACAAATCCAATTGCCCCTTTTTGACCGTACTCAGCCATTATTAGGACAGCCTTTTTGAAATTCGTATCCATCATTAGAGGGTCGGCTAAAATAACCTTGCCTGCTAATGAATCATTTTTACCCTTATCTTGCATCGTTTTCGGTGAAATCGTTAACTAAAGATAAGATTAATAAATGATATTTGCACATTTATTCGATAAAATCTATTGCCATTTTTGTTAAAGACTCTTAGTACTAGTGACTTAAAGACACTATTTATTGGTCATTTAAAAATGTGGAAAAAAACATTGATATCCATCTCAAATTCAATCAAAATCCTTAATTTTACAAGGTTCTGGTTATCATAATATAAATCCTATAAGCTAATTATGAGAAAGCTATCTATTTTATTTTCGTTTTTCTTGCTGTCTATGGCAGCTGTTTTCGCTCAAACACCGCTTCCATGTGCGGATATAACTGTAATAAGTCTTGAGGTTGTTGAAAATCCTCCAGGAGTTTATGAAGTTGAAATGGTATTGAATAATACATCAACAACAACTTATTCTAGTGTATCTATTGATCCTACTTTTTTAGATGCTCCTACCGGTTCTGGAAATATCATTGATGTTAATGCTATCACTTCTGATATCTTACAAGGAATAAATACTTTAAATTTTACAATAAACAATCCAAATTTATTACTTGATATATTGGATGATACGCAGGGAGCGTTTAACTTGGCTGCTTTAGTAGATTTTTTTGGTGTTGGAATTGATTGTCAAGAACAAGCTTTTACACTTACTCAGATAAATACTTGGGGATGTACAGATTCTACGGCATTCAATTATACTTCAACTGCTACCCTTGACTTAGGTAATTGTATTACTACTCTTTGTCCTTATTTGGATTTCTTTTCATTTGAAATTACAGATGGTGGGAATGGAGATTCTATTTTCCAAGTGATTATGCTTGATAGTTTAGAAGGTTTTAACCTTGTTAATGGTAGTATGACATTTACGGTTACCAATACAAACGGGCAAAATTTTGGGGTAGATCCTTCTCCTAAAACGTTTACGATGTTAGCTGCAGCAAATGGACAACCGTCATTTGCAATTATTGACTTCCCTATGTCGACTGGCCTAAGTGATTTGGCTGGTGATAGTTTATACCTTGAGGGATGTTTTGATTATACTGTTTTGGTAAATGGACAAATAGCAAATTGTGTTTTGTGTATCAACGAAACCATTGATATTTCGAAAATTGGTTGTACTGATGCTAATGCCTTCAATTACGATCCTTACAATATTATAGATGATGGAGACTGTATTTACCCTATTGTAGTTAGTCCTGAAGTTGAAAATCCTCCTTGTAACAGTATCCCTGGTTCAATTAATATAGAAGATTATACATCAGGAGGTACACCTCCTTATTCGTTTAACTATTATACGGTAGATCCAAACACTGTGGTTGAGGGTAGTTATACCTTCACCGTTACAGATAATACACCTACCTATGAAAATGGGCCAATAGTAAAACATGTCACTATTGTGATTCCACCGGCTCCTCTATTTTATGTAAATATTAATTTATTTTACCCTCAAATAGTTGCTACGGTAAATGCAGCTGTAACAAAGTATTACTGGTTATTGGATGGAGTGCTTATAGATTCTACTTATGCACCACAATATGCCTATGATGAGCCTGGAATTTACTCTTGTTATGTAGAAGGGATGAATGAAAATGGTTGTTATGATTATTCTAATGAACTTGTAACTCTGTTGTTTGGTATTGAAGAAGAATTTGGGCAAGCCAATATTTTTGTTTATCCAAATCCTACAAGTTCTGAATTGAATGTACAAGGTGTCCCAGCTGGTATTGAAAAGTTAGAATATCAAATTGTAAATACAGTGGGTGCTCGTGTACAAAATGGGTGGTTATTTGAAGATCGAAGGATTGAAACAGATAATTTAGCCAACGGAATGTACTACCTTCAGTTAGTGACTACTGATCAAATGAAAATGATTTCCTTTACTGTACAACAGTAATTTAATATATAATAACAAAAAAAGCCTTGTGAATTTTCACAAGGCTTTTTTTGTTTTAAACAGTAATCTACAAAATCAATGCGCTCCAAATATTTTTTTCAAAGCTTCTTTCTTGTAGCTTTTTCCTAGTGGAATTTCTTTTTTCCCAATAATGAGCATATTTCCATAAAGAGACTGGACCTTATCACTATTTACAATAAATGATTTATGTACCCTTACAAAATTATCCGGAAGATCATTTTCCAGTCTTTTAAGAGATTCTAGGGTGATTAATTCTTTGGTGTTAGTCCAAAAGTTAACATACTCTCTTAGGCCTTCTATGTAGTTTATTTCGTTATATGGAATTTTATACAATTTTTGATCAGCCTTGATCAACATAAAATCTTTGTCTTTGTTAATTTGAACATCTCCATTAAGTAAATTTACTTGGTGTATTGCTTTATTTACTGCTTGAAGGAAACGTTCAAAAGAAAATGGTTTGAGCAGGTAGTCGCAAACATTCAGTTCATAGCCTTTTAAGGCAAATTCCTCATAGGCTGTAGTCATAATGAACTGACTAGTGCCCTTTTTCATTTCAGCTAATGAAAGTCCACTGAGTTCTTTCATTTGAATATCACAAAACACAATATCTACCATCTCATTTTGAAGGAATTCAAGAGCCTCTAAGGGGTTTTGAAAACTTCCAAGATTGGTTAGTTGACTTTTATCGACAAACGCTTCTAAAAGCTCTATTGCAGGTTTTTCATCATCTATAATTATACAGGTTAGATCTCTCATGATAGTTCAGTTAATTTTAGATGTACAGAATAGTAGTTGTCAGTATGCTCTATCACAATTTTTTGGTTTTCACCGTAAAGTAGATCTAGTCTTCTCTTCACATTTTGAATACCAATACCTCCTGTTTTATCCTTAATATAATGATCTGGATTGATATAATTATGGACAGAGAATTCTAAATGATGATCATTGGATATTAATTTAATTTTTAAAGGATGTGTTTCATCAATGGATCCATGTTTGAATGCATTTTCTATAAAGGGGATTAATATCATTGGTGCAATTGATAGCTTGTCGTTTTGAATTGCCAACTCCAAAGAAATAGATTTAGCGTATCGTTCATCTTTTAATAATTGAAAGTCGATGAAATTTTTGATATAGCTAATTTCTTGTCTAATATGTACATGTTTATTGTCGGTATGGTAAAGTACATAACGAAGCATTTCAGAAAGCTTTAAGATTTTGTCGGGAACTTCTTTAGATTCTCTTACAGCTAAAGAATATACATTGTTCATGGCATTAAAAAGAAAATGTGGATTGATTTGAGATTTAAGGAAATTCATTTCAGAATCAAGATTCTCATTTTCAAGTTCTATTTCTCTTTGCTGTTTTAGTCTTAGTTTATTGTTTAAATGATAAACAGTACATGCAAAGAATATTATAATATTCAAGCTTATCTCACGTAGAAATAGGATGTGTGAAGGATGAAAACTCCTTTTACCTTTTGGAGCTCTATTTAATAATCGGTCGACAAAGGCATCAGAAAATTTGGGATCAAATTCAATACTGAACTGAAAATTGGCTAGCAGAAAAAGTACTGTGAGCACAAAGGCGGAAAGAACTAGAAGGAGCCATTTTTTTGAATCGTACAATTTCGGAAGTAGGAACTTTGTACAGATATAAAAGATAGCTAAATGATTGAGTGCAATAAATGTAGCTTTGATTAGGGTGAACTCAAAATGGTGTGGGCGATGGTAAAAGAAGATTAGTATTAACCAATAGCAAAACCAAGTTAAATAAAATAAGGTGCGATTCTGTTCTTTCATAGTAAGGAGTTAATCAAATCAAAGCTATGGAAATGACAGACCACTTTCAAATTTGTTCAATGAAAGGGGGGGATTCTTCAATTTATGGCATAAAAAAAGCCATTCAGGATTCCTGAATGGCTTTTTTTTATGTTGGAAAAGTACTTATGACTTTTTGATTCCATTTTCGGTAAACATATCCATCACCTCCATGCTGATCCCTGTATAAGAGAATCCACCGTCATGGAAAAGGTTTTGCATAGTAACCATTTTAGTAAGATCTGAGAATAGTGAGACACAGTAGTCAGCACAATCTTGAGCAGAAGCATTACCAAGTGGAGACATGACATCAGCATATTTAACAAATCCATCAAATCCTTTTACACCACTACCTGCAGTAGTCATTGTAGGAGATTGAGAAATTGTATTTACACGTACTTTACTTTTTTTACCGTAATGGTAACCGTAAGATCTTGCGATTGACTCCAAGTATGCCTTGTTGTCTGCCATATCATTATAGTCAGGGAAAGCACGTTGAGCAGCAATATAAGATAATGCCAAAACAGATCCCCATTCGCTGATGGCGTCCAATTTGTATGCTGTTTGAAGTACTTTATGGAAAGATACTGCTGATACATCAAAACCTTTGTGTAACATTTCGTAATCCAATTCCGTGTAGTGATTCCCTTTACGAACATTGATAGACATCCCGATGGAATGTAAAACAAAGTCGATTTTACCACCTAGGATCTCCATAGATTTGGTGAATAAATGTTGCAAATCCTCCATTGAGGTTGCATCTGCTGGGATAACCTGAGCTCCGCATTTTTCCGCTAATTGGTTAATGGTTCCCATACGCATCGCGATAGGAGCATTTGTCAATACGAATTCAGCACCTTGTGCATGACAAGATTCAGCCACTTTCCAGGCTATAGAGTTCGGGTCCAATGCTCCGAAAATGATTCCTCTTTTTCCTTTTAAAAGATTATTGGACATATGTTTTTGATTTTTGTTGCTTAGTTATTAAGTGCCTAAAATAATAAAAATATTCTACATCCTACTAGGAACATCTATTCCTAATAAAATCATGGCGCTTTTTATGGTCTCTGCGACTTTCGTTGAAAGGGCAATTCTTGCATTTTTCAACGATTCATCACTTTCTCGTAATATCGGTGTACATTGGTAAAAATGATTGTACTCTTTTACCAATTCAAAGGTATAGTTACAAATTAGAGCTGGTGAAAGTTCAACAGCTGCAGCTTGAATTACCTGTGGGTATTCGTGTAATTTTTTAATTACATTTTTGGTCGGTTCCTCCAATGTAATATTGTCAAATTCACCATTCCATTCTGCTTTTCTTAAAATAGAAGAAATACGTGCATAAGTATATTGTATGAAAGGTCCAGTGTTTCCATGTAAATCTATTGATTCATTTGGATCAAACATCATTCTCTTTCTTGGATCCACCTTCAAGATGAAATATTTTAAGGCAGACATTCCAATCATTTCATACAGAGATTCTTGAAATTCCTCTGTCATACCCTCTGTTTGCCCTCTGTCTTCAGAAATAGCTCTGGCTTCGTCGTTCATTTTTTGCATCAATTCATCTGCATCAACAACGGTTCCTTCTCTAGACTTCATCTTACCAGATGGTAAATCGACCATTCCATAAGATAGGTGTGAACAGCCTTCAGACCATTCATATCCTAATTTCTTAAGAATAATAAATAATACTTTGAAGTGATAATCCTGTTCATCTCCTACAGTATAAACCATTTTGTTAAATGGAAAATCCTGATGACGTTCTATGGCAGTCCCAATATCTTGAGTAATATATACGGAAGTACCATCAGATCTCAATACTAATTTGTGATCCAATCCTTCATCAGTTAAATCACACCATACTGATCCATCTTCCTTGCGGTAGAAAATACCTTTATCTATTCCTTGAAGAACGTGTTCTTTTCCTAGAATATATGTATTGCTTTCGTAATAGTTCTTGTCAAAAGATACACCCATTCTATCATAGGTGCTAGTAAATCCATCATAAACCCATTGATTCATGGTTTCCCATAATTTAATGGTGTCTGGATCTTTGTTTTCCCATTTTAACAGCATTGCTTGAGCCTCAACAAGGATAGGGGCCTTTTTCTTGGCTTCGTCCTTATCCATTCCTTCTGCTACAAGTTGTTCCATTTCTGAACGATAATGCTTGTCAAAGGCAACATAATATTTTCCAACAAGATGATCTCCTTTTATACCAGTACTTTCTGGAGTTTCACCATTTCCAAATTTTTGCCAAGCAAGCATAGATTTACAAATGTGAATACCACGGTCATTAATAACCTGTACCTTGAATACATCTCTACCTGATGCTTCCACAATTTGAGCAACAGAATAACCCAATAAGTTATTTCTGATATGCCCTAAATGCAAAGGTTTATTTGTATTTGGTGAAGAGTATTCTACAATGATCTTTTCAGATTCATCATTGATTGCTACCTTACCAAAATCCTTGTCCTTTAAGGAGTCCTTAAGGAAACTCATCCAGTAATCATCAGAAATACAAATATTAAGGAATCCCTTAACAACATTGTATCCAGTTACAATATCCAATTTACTTTTCAATTGTTCCCCAAGTTCCTCAGCAACTTGTTCAGGCTTTTTCCTAGCCATTTTTACAAATGGAAATACAACCAAAGTAATGTCTCCTTCAAACTCCTTACGAGTTTTTTGAAAACTAACAGTTGGTTGATCTATATTGTATAGGTCGTGTACGATTTTTATAATCGATTCCTGGACTTTTAATTCAGCTTGGTTCATTGATAGTATTTCTTTCAAATCTTGGATTTGAGGATACAATTTTTGCAAATATAGTTTTTATTCATCTCCATGGAGTTCTTTTAGAGATTACTTTCAACTAGAATGATCTATTTATTTAAACTGTTGAGAACAAATTCTAAAATATCAAAGGATACCTCTGCCATTTTATTTCCTTTATTATCTAATGTTGGGTTGATTTCAACCATTTCAAAACAGGCGATTCGTTCATCATTCAGTAGGAAATGTAGAATTTTTTCAATCTCTACCTTACTAAATCCATTTAGTACTGGTGTTCCCGTTCCTTTGGAAATGGAAGAATCCATACTGTCTACATCAAATGATATATATATGATGTCGCATTCTTTAAGTTGTTCTAAGCACTCTAAGACACAGCTTTTAGCTGTTCTTCTACGAACTTCCTCAACAGAATAGTTTTTGATTCCTAACCTTTCTATTAGTTCATCTTCTGGAATTTCAGTGTCACGAACTCCGAATAATATTAGGTCTTCTGGCTGAAGACGTGCTTCCTCACCACATAATTCATCCCAAAGATCCATTGTGTTATTATCCAGATCATTGATTTGAGATTCAAAATTATTCATTTTTAACGCCGTAGATAGTGGCATACCATGAACATTTCCAGATGGGGTTGTGTATGGTGTATGCAAATCACCATGTGCATCTATCCAGACAACACCAAGGCGTTTATTTGGATGAGCTTCTTTTATTCCTTTGATCGTTCCGCCAGCAACTGAATGATCACCAGAAATTAAAAGAGGGAATTTATTTCCAGCAACTGTATGTTTTATAGCTTCAGCCGTTTTGTTGAAAATATCATTGATCCCTTCAATCTGTTTAGCGTAAGGAGTAGTTGATGGTGATAATAAAAGGTCATTATTGGGTTCAACATGTAGGATGTTATAATCTTTCAAGAATGAACTTTGTTTATTTAGACAGGCAACCCACAGTGCTTGCATTCCTAAGCTAGCTCCTCTGGTACCAGCTCCAAGTTCCGACATTACAGTAATGACTTGTATTGGCTTCATAAAATTGACCTTTTGTTTTTATATCCTTGCAAAAGTAATTCATGTTTGGTGAAAGGCAATAGTTTTAAAACTATTTTATTTAGAATTACAAAAGCCATCCCTTTTTGAGGGATGGCTTTCATTTCGAAAACTTTTAGTGTATAAAGTTATTGATATATTGATAATGTAATAAGTATAATTTATTTTTAATTCCAACTAATTTTTAATGTGCTGGAATGACCGTTTTTCGATATAACTTTCACGAAATAAACACCATTTTCGGTGTTGTTTCTTGGTACAATTAAATGATTTTTATTGATAGATAAAAGTTTTTTGACCATTTTCCCTGAAATATCGTAGATGAAAAGTTCATCAATTACTTCATTAGAAACTATATTTAAATTATCCTTTGTTGGATTCGGGAATGCTTGTAAGCCAGATACTTCTATTTCATTAAGACCAATATTGTTCGGTAAACCTAAAGATAAAACGAGTCTTGGTTGAAGATAGTTTTGAACTGTATCGAGGTAGGTTTTACATTTTGTTTCACTCATGTCAGGATTGGATTGAGATGCAGCCATATGAGCTGTGATATCAATACCTCCAACAACGGCTACAACTGTTTGTGCGATAGTAGAGTTTGGATCCCACCAATCCCAAGGAGAACCTTGATTTTCAAATCTTGATGCTGCTAAAGGAAGAAGGAAAGGGAACATTCCATCCATATCCTCTTTAACTTGAATTGAATCATTTGGCACTGGTAAAAAATATTGATAAGTCATACCATAACGAGATTCAGCAGCGGTGGTATACGAATCAGAAATACTTAGATTTCTATACACGTCATTATTTCCATAATTATTTGCCATTTTAATAAAAGTATTGGCTCCAAAGGCTTCAACTACACTACCATTAGTGGTTGGTACTTTTACAACACCCTGCTCAAATGGAGCAAATGGATCTCTAATTGTTTGGAATGCGATCATTGGAACATCTCCTTGCTCTAACCAACTTGTGTCCGCTAAAGCCCCCCCAGTATTTATACATGCGTGAACTTCATCGTTTTCACCATTTGCTTGGTAAGCATTAAGTAGACCTCCGATTCCGGAAATTGGACCAGATAAAACGGTATCAATAAAAGGTACAGTATCTGTTCCAACGAATTTATCTAAATACAATTCTTGTGGATCGTCTAGGGTTGTATACGCTAAGGCTACATAACCACCAGAGCCCATTCCAAAAAGAGCAATCTTATCTTTGTCAATATTGTATGTGCTAGCTTCACTTTTTGTAAACCTTACTGCTTGTTTAATATCGTGAATAGCTCTATATACAGCGTTCAATAATCCTTTGGTTCTATCTTCTTCATCTGGAAGCAATGGATTCCAACCATGTCTGTAATTGGCAGCAATTGCAACATAACCTCTTTTTGCCATTTGTGTACAAAGTTCAACAGCCATCAAGTCGTCTTTTGAACCTGTAGGTCCACCATTTGCAGGAGGGGGTAAGAAATTACCGGTATGGATATATAAAATTACTGGTCTTTCTGAAACCGTATCAACGGTTTGTTTTGGCTGATAAATATCCATTTTAAGATCGATGAAATTTAGAAGTGTATCTAAATCTGCTCCACCCATAATTGCAGCTATTGCAGCCCCGATATCTGCTGGATCATTTCCTCCAATAGATGCTGGCATATAGTTTACATTGGATCCGTATGTCAGATTATTAGTGACTTCAATATCCGAATCCGTGAATATCTCTGTAAGGTATCGCTCGTTTTGAGCAAAGGTTGACCCAATCCCAAACAGGACTGAAAAAGTAAAGATTAAGCTTTTCATACGCCTTTTATTTTATTAATACAGATATAATATTACAAAAAATATGTATCAATAGATATTATTGAATGTTAAATGTTTTGGACTATTCTATGTAGCTAGTTGTTTTGTAGTTGCTTTTTCAGTTAAAGTTAATTTGGTCTTGTATTAGATTTGGAAAATAATTACAGGAACCAAGCGAATTGGTTTTAGAAAAAAAAAACCTAGCTGTATTTCAGGAATAATAACATTTTTTAATTTTTCAATCTGATAGATTTCGTAGCTTTGCATATTATTTTTTTCGATACTATGGCAAACGATTATTCATTGGATAAAATTGAAGTATTAGGGGCTCGAGAGCATAATTTGAAGTCAATTGATGTGTCCATCCCATCAAACCAATTGGTTATTATAACTGGATTGAGTGGAAGTGGGAAGTCATCATTGGCTTTTGATACCATTTACGCTGAAGGGCAAAGAAGGTATATTGAAACCTTTTCTTCTTATGCTCGTCAATTTTTGGGTAATCTGGAAAGACCAGATGTCGATAAGATAAATGGACTGAGTCCTGTTATTGCTATTGAGCAAAAAACGACCAGTAAAAACCCAAGAAGTACTGTAGGAACAATCACAGAAATATATGATTTCTTGAGGTTGTTGTATGCTAGGGCTGCAGATGCCTATTCCTTTGAAACAGGAAAAAAAATGATTTCCTATACGGATGAACAAATTTTAGATTTGATCCGCGAAGATTTTCTTGGAAAAAAAATTGCCCTGTTATCACCTATTGTTAGATCAAGAAAAGGCCATTATAGGGATCTCTTTGAGCAACTTATTAAGAATGGATTTCTTCGTGTACGTATCGATGGGGAAATAAGAGAGCTTATTTCTGGGATGAAATTGGATCGTTATAAAACACATGATATTGAGTTGGTCATTGATCGGTTGGTTGTTGATGAGGTAAGCTTCAAGAGATTGAAGGAGTCTTTACAAGTAGCTATGAAATATGGTAAAGATGTGATGATGGTGATGGATTGGGCGAACCATGATATACGGTATTTCAGTAGAAGTTTGATGTGTCCTGATACAGGGATTGCCTATTCTACTCCAGAACCAAACTCTTTTTCTTTTAATTCACCAAAAGGAGCTTGCAGCAAATGTAACGGACTTGGGCAAGTGGAGGAAGTTCATATGGGGAAAGTTATTCCAGATGAAACCAAAAGCATTGAAAATGGAGCCATAGCACCTGTGGGTAGCTTCAAAAGAAACTGGATGTTTAGCCAGTTGGAAGTTATTAGTAAAAAGTACAAATTTTCACTTACAGACCCGTGGAGTAAAATCCCAGAAGATGCTAAGCAAGTAATCTTGTTTGGATCCAATGAACATTTTACAATACACAATGAGAATCTTGGTATTACACAAGATTATAAATTGAGCTTTGAAGGAGTTATTGCCTTTATTGAGAATCAATACAAGGATGCAGGATCAGCCTCTATTAAAAGATGGGCTAAGGATTTCATGCTATCTGAGAAATGTAATGAATGTGGTGGAGCTAGATTGAAAAAAGAATCACTGCACTTCAAATTAAATGATCGCCATATTGGACAATTGTCTGCTATGGATTTGGATGAACTGGATAAGGAAATGGATAGCATTCCTAAATTCTTAACAGAGAAACAAAACCTTATTGCTACACCTATTCTTAAAGAACTGAAAACTAGGTTGAGTTTTTTACTAGATGTTGGATTGAATTATTTAAGTCTTGATAGGTCTAGTAAAACACTTTCTGGTGGAGAAGCACAACGAATTAGGTTGGCAACACAAATAGGTTCTCAACTGGTTGGTGTTTTATATATTTTGGATGAACCGAGTATTGGTCTTCATCAAAAAGATAATACTAAATTAATAAGTTCCTTAAAGCATCTTCGAGATTTAGGTAATAGTGTACTGGTTGTAGAGCATGACAAGGAGATGATGGAAGAGGCTGACCATATTATTGATATGGGGCCTGGAGCCGGAAAACGGGGTGGAGAAGTAGTGGCTCAAGGTACGCTTACTGATATTTTAAAATCTTCTACAGATACAGCTGTATATCTGAATGGGGAAAAGGAAATCCCAGGATCTCACCATAGAAAAGGGAATGGTCTAACGATGTCTCTTTATGGTGCTACCGGGAATAACTTGAAAAATGTTGATCTTCATATTCCATTAGGAAAAATGGTCTGTGTTTCTGGTGTTTCTGGTAGCGGAAAATCAACTTTGATCAATGAAACCTTATACCCTATATTAAATCATCATATATATAGAGCTGTAAAGGTTCCTATGCCTTATGATAGATTGGAAGGTTTGGATTACATTGATAAAATCATTGATATTGATCAAACACCTATTGGTAGAACACCAAGATCTAACCCAGCAACCTATACAGGAGTTCTAGGAGATATCAGAAAATTATATTCTGATCTTCCTGAAGCAAAAATACGCGGTTATAAACCAGGAAGATTTTCTTTTAATGTTGCTGGAGGGAGATGTGAAACCTGTCAAGGTGGAGGTTTGAAATTAATTGAAATGAATTTCCTCCCTGATGTATATGTGCATTGTGAGACCTGTAATGGTAAACGATTCAATAGAGAAACATTGGAGGTTCGATACAAAGGGAAATCTATTTCCGAAGTATTGGATATGAGCGTGAATGAAGCTGTTGATTTCTTTGAGCATATTCCAAAAATATTTAGGAAAATTAAAACCCTACAAGATGTAGGTTTAGGATATATAACCTTAGGTCAGCAATCGACTACACTGTCAGGTGGTGAAGCTCAAAGGGTGAAACTAGCGACAGAATTAAGTAAAAGAGATACAGGGAAAACTTTATTTATATTAGATGAGCCAACTACAGGGCTCCATTTTGAAGATATTCGAGTATTAATGGGTGTTCTACAAAAACTGGTTGATAAAGGAAATACTGTATTGATTATTGAGCATAATTTGGATGTCATCAAGGCTGCTGATCATATTATAGATCTGGGGCCTGATGGTGGAAAAAATGGAGGGATGATAATTTGTGAAGGAACTCCAGAAGAAATAATCAAAGATCCACAGAGTCATACAGCTGTGTATCTAAAGAAAGAAATGTAAACAGAGTTAAGATAGATGATTGATAGCAAGAAATTAAATAGCTTTTTAAGCCAGCCTAGACGTATTGTTCTTACCAGTCACAGAGGTCCAGATGGAGATGCTTTAGGATCAACGTTGGGTTTGTCTAAAGTATTGAAATCTTTAGGGCATGAGACATATATCATTTTGCCAGATGGTTTCCCTGATTTCATTTCATGGATGCCAGGTGCAGAAGAGGTTGTTCTGTTTTCAGAAAATAAAACTAGAGCAATTGAATTACTTGATTCTGCTGAATTACTTTTTGCATTGGACTATAATTCTCCAAGTAGAATAGGGGATGTGGAACCTCATTTTGTAGCTTCAAATGCCTATAAAATAATGATTGATCATCATATCAATCCAATGGATTTTTGTGATGAATACCTTTCGAAACCAGAGATTTCTTCTACCTCTCAGTTGGTCTATGGGTTTTTGGAGTCAATGGGTTGGGAAGAGCATTTAAGCGTTGATGGAATGGAATGCCTTTATGCTGGTATAGTTACTGATACTGGATCTTTCCGTTTTAGAAGTGTAGATGTAGGAACGCATAGAGTTGCATCCATCTTCATGGAGAAAGGAATGAATAATGCGAAAGTTCATCAATTGCTTTTTGATAACACTGATGCCTCAAGATTGCGGTTGTTGGGTTATTGTTTGAACGAAAAGATGGAGATCTTTCAAGAGAATCAAACTGCATTTATTAGTCTCACCCAAGATGAGTTGAATAGATTCAATTGTTCAAAAGGAGATACAGATGGATTTGTTAATTATGCTTTATCACTAAAAGGGATAATTTTAGCTGTATATTTTGTTGAACAAAACGGTTTGGTTAAACTTTCTACAAGGTCTATCGGGAATCTAGCAGTGAATAGAGTGTGTTCTGAGCTATTTAATGGTGGTGGGCATATGAATGCTGCTGGTGGAACTTTTGAAGGGTCTATGGAGGATGCAAAATCCTTCTTTAAAGAAAGGGTATTTGATAATTTGGACCATTACTTTAACAAATGAGAATAATTGCAATAATCTTTTTCATTTTTAGTACCTTGTACGCTTGCTCAGATCCTGTGGCTGTAGCCCCTTTGGGATCTAGGGAAGTTAACAATGATTTGCTGGATTTTAATAGGGAATACATCAACTATGAATCGAATGCAATTGATACCTTATTAAAAATAAAAGAATGGCAGTTCGATAAGTCTAAAACAGGGCTTCGATATGAGATTTTACCAGATTCTTGTTTAGGGTACAAACCTAGAGTAGAAGATTTGGTGAGATTAAGCTATTCAGTGAGTGATATTCACGATAAGCAATTTTACAATTATAAGGACACCGTTATCCATATTGAAAAAGATTATACGGTTAATGGACTAATTGAAGGAGTGAAAATGATGTGCGAAGGGGATACTGCCACCTTTGTATTGCCTTCTTATTTAGCTTATGATATCAAAGGAGATAAAAATAAAATTGGGTCTCGAGAGGTCTTAATATATAGAGTGAAAATTAACAACATTATCAAAAACACAAAAAATGATAAAAAGTAAGTACTTACTTCCTGTTCTTGGAGCAGCTATCATGACTTTTACTTCTTGTGAAGAAAAAGGAGATGATCTTTTAGCAGTTATTCATACAAACAAAGGAGATATCAAATTGGAGTTGGAGTATGAAAAAACACCACTTACAGTTATGAACTTTGTTGGTTTGGCAAACGGAACTGTAAAGAATGATGAAAAGGAAGCAGGTGTACCTTATTATGATGGATTAAAATTCCATCGTGTAATTGCTGATTTCATGATTCAAGGTGGTTGTCCACAAGGAACAGGTGCAGGGGATCCAGGATATAAATTTCCAGATGAATTTCACCAAGATTTGAAGCATGATACTATTGGTATATTATCGATGGCTAACTCTGGTCCTGGAACCAATGGATCGCAATTTTTTATCACCCATAATGCAACTCCACATCTAGATAATAAACACAGTGTATTTGGACATGTAGTTGAAGGATTTGATGTGTTAAATTCTATTGAAAAAGGAGATGATATCCTTTCTGTTGAAATTATTGCTGAAAATAAGCAGGCAAAAGATTTCATTAAGAATATCAACTTTGAAGAAAGTTTAGAGAAATATCAAGCAGAAGCTGCAGCGAAACAATTGGAGGACGCTAAAGCAAAAGAAGGAGAAATAGTTGATTTCATTTCTAATAACTATCCTAATGCAGTTAAAACGGCTAGTGGATTGTATTATGTAATCACAAAGGAAGGGAAGGGACCAAATGCAAAAGCTGGTCAGACTATTTCTGCAGATTATACTGGTAAGTTATTAAATGGAACTGTTTTCGATAGTTCAGTTGAGTCTGTAGCAAAAGAAACAGGAACATACAATGCACAAAGACCATACGATCAAAAATTTGAATTTCCATTAGGTGCAGGAAGAGTTATTCCTGGTTGGGATGAAGGTTTTCAGTTGATGAATAAAGGTTCTAAAGCAACTTTAATTATTCCATCAAACCTGGCGTATGGATCTAGAGGAGTTGGACCAATTCCTCCAAATTCAAGTTTAGTTTTCGACGTTGAATTAATTGATATCAAATAAGGATGGCAAGAGCAGAAGGATTATATGCAATCATCTCTTCAAATAAGGGAGATATTGTATTGAACTTGGAGTTTGAAAAAACACCAATGACAGTAGCCAATTTTGTCGGTTTGGCAAAAGGTGAATTAGACAATGATGAAAAAGGAGCGGGAGAACCTTATTATGATGGTTTGAAGTTTCACCGTGTAATTGATAATTTCATGGTTCAAGGTGGTTGCCCTAAAGGAAGTGGTGTAGGTGGACCTGGATATAATTTCCCAGATGAAATTCATTCAGATCTAACACATAGCGGACCAGGTATCTTGTCCATGGCTAATGCTGGTCCTGGAACTAATGGTTCTCAGTTTTTCATTACACACTTGGAGACTCCATGGTTAGACGGAAAACACACTGTATTTGGAAATGTAGTGGAAGGGATGGATATCGTTAATCAAATTGCTGGTGGTGATTTGATGAAATCTGTTTCAATTGAGGCTGTAGGAGCAAAGGCTGAAGCTTTCAATGCAAAAGACATTTTTGTATCTTCTTTGAAGAAATTCATTGATGAAGAACAAGGAAATCAAGAATCAGAAAGACAAGCAATGCTTGATAAGTACACTAAGAAATTTCCAAACGCAGATTTTCAACCTTCAGGACTAATCAAAGCGATTACGCAAGAAGGGACAGGAGAAGAAGCTAAAGAAGGTCAGAAAGTAACTGTACACTATACAGGTAGACTTTTGGATGGAAGTGTATTTGATTCTTCACTAAATAGAAATGAGCCATTTGAATTCAAGTTAGGAGCTGGAATGGTTATTACTGGATGGGATGAAGGTGTTAAAGGAATGAAGGTAGGTGAGAAAGTTACCTTGGTAATTCCTTACCACATGGCATACGGTGAAGGTGGTTACCCACCGGTAATTCCAGCAAAAGCAACACTTGAATTTGATGTAGAATTACTTAAAGTGAAGTAAATTTTTATATTTTTTTTGAAAAGGCTCCGTTAAGGAGCCTTTTTTATTTAAACTATTTTTATATTTACAACTTACTGGTTGAAATCTGCATTATAATGTGGATGATATTCGCTATCATATTTTACTAAAAGAGCCCGCAAAAAGGGCCTTTGTTTGTATAAAAAAGATTTTTATGAAGTTTAATAACTTTTTAACTGCGTTTTTGGGATTTACCTTGATGACTCCCGCTTTTGCTCAAGTAAATGAAAATGCAGATTCTCAAATTATTACCATAACTAAAACTGAAAATAAGGTAAAAAAAGGGCTGATTGCTGGTCCTATGGTTTCCTATATCGACAATTATAGTTCTAGAATGTGGCTTTTAGTTCCCAAAGGGACTATGGAGATTAAATTGCATTTAGAAGATTTCAATGAAGAGAAGTCATTTGATATCGACTATGTTGTAGGATCAGTAGATGAATACAAAAATAACAAATGGTATAAAGCAGTTCATCCTGTTCATTTTGGTGATGAAATTCCAGTAGTAATAGATCTACAAAATTTAAGTAAAGACTCTGAGTATAATGTAGAGGTGTATTTAGATGGTGATCTTGCTTTTGAAGAGTTCTCCCTTTATACATCTAGGTCTCATGAAGATGATATCTATTTTCTATTTGGATCTTCTTTAAAAATAGACATGAACAATAGTCATTCGGAGGATATCCTTAAGAAAATGACTAGAACCCAAAATGATTTCATGGTTTGGGGTGGAAATAATATCTATATGAATAATGGGGAGTACGAAAGTTTCGCTTCATTGTGTAATTCATATAAGGAAGTTAGAAAACGTGAAACGGTAAACGAATTCATGCAATCTACACCTCATATCGCTATTTGGGACAAGAATGATTACGGTGTTCACAATTCAAATGCTAGCATGGCACTGAAAGATTCTGCTTTATTGGCATTTAACCTGTTCTGGCCAAATACTCCTAAAAAAGTTTATAACTATACCTTCAACGATTATGGAGTGTATAAAAAGTATGATTACGAGGACATTGATATTTTCATGTTGGATGATCGTATGTTTAGAGTAGAGAAAGGAGCAGATAAAGCGCTTTATGGAAATAAGCAATTGGACAAGTTTTTCCTTGATATGTGGGGGTCAAATGCTACATTTAAATTTGTAGTATCTAGTATTCCTTTCACAGATGCTAAGTCAAGTGATGCTATGGTTCATTACAATAAAGAATATACTAAATTCTTAAATCGTTTAGATGGTGGTCACTTTGAAGGTGTTGTTTTCGTTTCTTCAAATGATGCTATGAATGATATTTTGAAAATGGATAGAGAAAATGGTTATCCATTGTATGAAATGACAACTGCCCCACTTATTGATGGAGATAATGGAAATTATTCAAGAGTAAAGGTTGATGGAAAAAGAGGTAGTAGAATTCTTACTTTTGAAATTTTCAATAAATCTGGTGAAATTGTTAAAACTAAAAAGATTCACGAATCTGAGTTGAAGTTTTAATTTTTTAAAATAAATGACAAAAAAAAAGGGTACCTGATGGTACCCTTTTTTTTTGCTAATCTAATCGGTATTTTTTCAAGGATTTATCCAAGGATTTGTAATTCGGCAAATGTTTTTCAACTTCCAACCAAAAAGCTTTTGAGTGATTTTTGACCTTGGTGTGACATAGTTCATGAATTAGTAGATAGTCCAATTCATCAGGAGCTAATATACTTGCTTTTGAGTTTATTGTAATGGTATTCTTAAAAGAGCAATTACCCCATTGCCTCTTCATTTTTCGAAACTTTAGTTCTTGATAGTTAAGTCCAGTTTTATGAGATAAAAAGACTAATCTTTCAGGTATTATTCTTTTGCTTTCAGACTGATAGAATTTATCTAACAGTAATTGAATGGACAGCTGTTGGTTGATAGAATGACCCAATTTAAACTTAAGTTGAGAACTGTCCTTAATTAGTTTAACCACTTTAGAATTTTCTACTGAAACCTCAGCAATATAGGACTTGTCATAACAGGATATAATGGTTCCTGTTTGAATTTCTTTCGGCTTTGATGATAGGATTTCGGACCTTTTTTTAATTATCCAGTTGGCCTTCTTTGTAAGTAATTCAACCGCTCTTTTCCTTGAAATCTTTGGACTTTTTAGAACAACAGTACCCTCTTGATCAATCTTAATATAAATGTTTTTAAGATTAGACTTTTGGATATGTAGAAAGGGGACTTCCTGTTGTAAAATGGTGATTTTTTCCATTGTATAATTAGCCGATTTGATTGGGATTAAGATATCATTTTTGAAGCCATTTTACCAAGCAAAAATTGCTTTTTTAGCATGGTTGTTGGCAATGGAAATTGAAAATGAATCATTTTTTAAATTAGAACAATCGATTTTCTTTATAAAAATAACTTGTAGAACGTGAATTTAAAGGGCTTAGCTATGTATTTTATATAATTTTTGTTATTTTTAATACAAATATTATTATCAAATGAGTGCATATCAAATTAATTTCAAGTCATTAGTTGAAGGTGTTAATGATTATATCTATTGTATTGACTTAGAAGGGTTTTTTACTTATGCGAATCCTCATATGCTTGAGATATTAGGGACGGATGAAGAGGCCGTAAAAAAAATGCACTTTACGGAGCTTATTCGTTTTGATTATAGAGAGCAAGCAACTAATTTTTATTCAAACCAATTAGAACAAGGTTTAGAATCGAGTTATTTTGAATTTCCAACAATTGAGTTAAAGGGAGATACAAAATGGATTGGCCAGAATGTGATTATGTTGAGAGAAGGAAATCAATTGATTGGTTTTAGAGCAATAGCGAGAGATATAACAGAAAGAAAGAAGGAACAAATTGCTCATTCTTCGACTACCCAAAGCCTAATGTCGTTAATAGAGAATGTAGATGCAGGAGTCTTAATGGAGGATAGCACTGGTCGCATTACCTATGTCAATGAACAGTTTTGTAAAATATTTCATTTTAGAAAAAAGGCAAACCAACTTATCGGGAAAAGTTATACTGATCTTGTTGAACAAAGCAGTTATTTGGCCTCCGAGCCTGAATATTTTATAGAAAGAGTTTATCGATTATTAGAGGATAAGGAACTTTATAAAAAAGAAAAGATTGAATTTGTTAATGGGGAGGTTTATGAAAGATCGTTTATCCCCATTTATGAAGGAAAAGTATTTAATGGGTATTTTTGGAAATATAATGATATTACCAAACAGGTTCATTCTGGTTTAAGGCAGAGTAGATTGGCGAGTATAGTAGAGAGTTCCATTGATGCCATTTTAAGTGTGGATTTAGATGGAAACATTACTACTTGGAATGATGGTGCTCATGAAATGTTTTTATATGATCAAGAAGAGATAATTGGCCAACCTTTAGTTAATATTTTTTATGTAGAAAATAGCCAAAGATCCAAGTCACTGTCAAAATTAATTTTGGCAGGGAAAAAGATTAGTTCTTTTGAGCAAGTTGGTCTAAAAAAGGATGGTCATTCTGTTCCACTGTCTGTATCGGTTTCTCCATTGAAAAATGGTAGGGATATTATCATTGGTTTTTCAGTGGTTGCAAGTGATATTTCATTGAGTGAAAAATTGAAATCGCAACAAGATCGTTTCTTTGAATTGTCATTGGATCTTGTATGCATTTCTGATTTTGAGGGGAATTTCAAACGAGTGAATCCCTCTTTTACCAAAATGTTACAATATTCTGAGGTCGAATTATTGAATAGACCTTTTACTGATTTTGTTCACCCTGATGATATTGATGGTTCTATTAAGGAAATGGGGAAACTTAGTGAAGGAGTTGGTATAATTGGTTATGAAAATAGATATGTCTGTAAAGATGGTACTATAAAATGGTTGAGATGGAATGCTAATGTGGACCCTGAAACTGGTGATTTTTATTGTGTAGCAAGAGATATTACACAAATAAAATCTGTATTGGATGAAGTGGAAAATTATAAATATGCTCTCGATCAATCTACCATACTAGCAATTACTGATCCAGCAGGGAGAATAACCTTTGTGAATGATAAGTTCTGTGAGATGTCAAAGTATTCCAAAGAGGAAGTAATTGGAGCAAATCATAGAATATTAAATTCTGGGCACCACAGTCCTGAATTTTTTAGAGAGATGTGGGAATGTATTAATAGTGGACGTGTTTGGAGGGGTGAGGTGTTAAATAGAGCCAAGGATGGAGTGACCTATTGGGTTGATACTACAATAACTCCATTCTTAGATAATAAAGGTGAAGTAACCCAGTTTATTGCCACTAGATACAATATCACAAAAAGAAAAAAAGATGAAGAGGATTTAATTAAAGCCAAGTTACTTGCAGAGGATTCCTTAAAGATTAAGGATGAGTTTATAGCAAATATGAGTCATGAAATAAGAACTCCTATGAACGCTGTAATTGGTTTTACAGATCTTTTGATGGAGACTGATTTGAATGATATTCAATTCAATTATTTGGATACAGTAAAAAATTCGAGTGAGTTACTATTATCTCTTATAAATGATATTCTGGATCTTTCAAAGTTGGATGCCGGAAGAGTGGTATTGGAAAATGTTCCTTTTAATTTGAAAAACACCTTAAGCAAAGTATTCCATTTAATGGAATGGAATGCAAAGGAAAAAGGACTGGATTTTAAATTATCAATAGATGAAAAAACACCTTTAAATTATATAGGTGACCCCACTAGGTTAGAACAAATTTTCCTCAATTTATTGATCAATGGGATCAAGTTTACAGAAATGGGAGGGGTGTGTATGGAAGTCTCACCTAAATACAGTACTGAGGACTTTGCTTCTATTAGTTTTAAAGTCAAAGACACAGGAATAGGAGTTCCTGCAGATAAGTTAGATAAAATATTTGAATTATTTAATCAAGGTGACCAAAGAGAGGTAAAGAACATTGTTGGTGGAAATGGATTAGGTTTAACCATTGTTAAAGGATTAACAGAAAGACTGGGAGGAACTGTTAAGGTGCATAGTGAGATCAATAAGGGGACTAGTTTCGAATTAATTATTCCTCTAAAAAAGGATCTGAAGACTTTTGTAGAATCAGAATATTCTGTTAGAAGTGTAAAGAAATATGAAGATCATTTGGGCTTGAAGGTTTTGCTAGTTGAAGATAATCATGTAAATCAATTATTGGCAAAAACGAGATTAAAAAGATGGAATTGTGAGGTAGATATTGCTAATAATGGTCGTGAGGCAATAGAGATGATTCGGGAGGATCACCATATAGTGCTTATGGATATCCAAATGCCCGTAATGGATGGATATGATGCAACTATTCATATTAGAAATAATATGTCCCCTGAAATTTCCAATATTCCAATTATTGCGATGTCTGCACATGCTTCAAATGGGGATGCTGTCAAAGCCAAGAAGTTGGGAATGAATGATTATATATTCAAGCCTTTTAAAGTAGATCTGCTATTTGGAAAACTAAAAAAATGGGGATTACCTAGAAAGGAAATTCTAGGAGATTATTCTTTGGATTCTGATGAAGTCAAAGAGGATGTTGTGATTGTTCCCGTTGATAAAGATCAAGGTAAATTTATTGATCTTACCTTTTTTAAGGAAGAGACTTTTGGTGAAAAGGAAATAATGATCACGATCATAGAATCATTTTTAACGGAATTTGATGCTTTCCTAACGAATGTTTCGGAAGGGGCTAAAATGGAGAATTGGGAATTGGTTTATGCAGAAACACATAGAATAAAACCTAGCGTAAGTTTATTTGGAATAGAGAAAATGATACCATTAATTTCTGATTTAGATACTAATAGTAGGAATCAAATAGATCTAGGAAATATACCAGGATTGATTGATAATTGTGAAAGGATTTTTGAAGGAGTGAAGGGAGAGTTGAATTATGAATTAGAAAGTTTGCAATCATGAACAATAAGATAAAAGTTTTACTAGTAGAAGATGATACAACCTTGTCGTTGTTGTTGAAATTCAGATTGCAGAAAGAAGGATACCTTCCTTTGGTTGCTCATGATGGAAAACAAGCAGTAGAAATTATAGGAAATGATCAACCCGATATAATCCTTAGTGATATAATGTTGCCATTTATTAGTGGTTTGGAAGTGATCAGCCATGTAAGAAATGAATTGAATTTATCGATACCTATTTTAATCTTTTCAGCCGCAGGTCAAGAAGAAATGGTGCTTAAGGCATTTGATCTTGGGGCAAATGATTTTATGGCGAAGCCGTTTAGTCCAAATGAATTAATGATTAGAATTAAGAGGATATTACAAAATTCAGGGCAAGCTATCCTAAATTAATATGGATTGGCTAGCTTTTGATTGGTTGGTAGATTATTATCAAAATTCTAATCTCAAATTGAGACTATTATTTATTAGTATAATTGTGCTGATATTTCTTTGTGTCGCTGTTTTATTGATTCTTATCTTTTTAAGAATGAAGCTCTACAAACGACGAAATAAAAAGAAAAATTTAAAAACAATTTATGAGGAACTAATAATCACCCTATTGTATTTGGATCCAGAAGGTCCAGGATATGAGGAGGAGCGAGATGATATTTTCTATGAATTAAAATATGCAGTAAAGAGTAGGACGGAAAGAAATATTCTTAATGAAATACTAATTAATCTTCATAGAGATATAGCCGGAGATATGGCTATTCGTATCCAAGATATATTTCATGAATTAGGCTTGGTTGCATATGCGTTAAAGAAATTGAAAAGCTCAAAATGGTATATCAAGATTCAAGGTATTCGTGAATTAACTCAAATCGAAGAAAGAAGTATTCAAGAAGAAGTACTTAAGTTGGTGGATCATAAAAATGCATTGCTTAGAAATGAGGCTCAGTTAACCATATTGCGACTTTTTGAATATAAAGGACTACTTTTTTTAAAGGATCTTCAATATCCTATATCTGAATGGCAACAATTACAATTGATGGCTGTAATTCAGAAAAATCCAGCATTGATAACAAATCAATTATCTCATTTATTAGAATCAAAGAATGTAACGGTAGTTCAGTTTACCTTAAAATTGATTCATTTATTTAATCAAATGATTGATCCAGAGAAGTTGAAAATTCTTGTAAAGCATAAAAATGTATGGATTAGAATTAAGGCAGTGGAATTGATTTCTGAATTGGGATATTTCGATTTAAAGCCCTTTCTGAAAAATCAATATCATTTTTTGGGCAAGAGTGAAAAACTAGCTGTTGTAAAAGTTTTTTCCTACTTAGGTACTGAGGAGGATTTAGAATTTTTGATTGAACGATCTGAGGAGAACGATTTTAAAATTAGTTATAATGCGTTGTTGGTAATGAAGGATGTACTTTCTGTAGATTTATTTAAAGATAAAATGAAGACTGTTCAGGTGAAAAATAGAGATGTGTATAACTATATTATGAAACAGGTAGGATGATTTTTGATTTTATAATTTCAACATTTGATTGGTTCTTTTTGATCTATGCTTGTTCTGTTTTTTTGTCCTATATAGCATTGATAGTGTTATCAGGAATTGAAACTATTGAGTATTTTAAAAAAAATAGTTTCGTTAATTATAAGGATATTTTATCCTCTCCAATGGCCCCTTCCATTTCTATTATTGCCCCTGCCTATAATGAGGGGTTAAATGTAGTAGACAATGTGAGGTCTTTACTTTCCAATCATTATGTAAATTATGAGGTAATTATCGTTAATGATGGTAGTAAAGATGATAGTATGGCTCGCCTTATATCGGCTTATGATCTTGAGAAAATTGACTATTTGGTAGATGAACAACTACCAACACAAAAAGTGAAAGGTGTTTATAAATCTAAGAATCCTGCTTTTCAGAATTTGATAATTGTAGACAAGGAGAATGGAGGAAAGGCTGATGCATTGAATACTGGTTTGAATATATCGAATAGTCGTTATGTTGCTTGTATTGATGTAGATTGCTTATTGATTGAAGATGCTCTTCAGAAAATGATTAAACCATTTTTGGAGTACACGGACAGAACTGTAATCGCAACTGGTGGAGTAATAAGAATTGCGAACTCCTGTGAGATAAGAGATGGCAAATTGATAAAAGTTAACCTCCCAAAGAAATTAATCGAAAGGGCTCAAATACTTGAATATATACGAGCTTTCCTTTTAGGTAGGATGGCTTGGAGTCGTTTAAATGGTTTATTGGTAATTTCCGGAGCTTTTGGTGTTTTCGATAGAGAAATCGCTATTGATGCCGGTGGTTATGACACCAAAACAGTTGGTGAAGATATGGAGATTATTGTGAGGATGAGAAAGTATATGCAGGATATGAATAGGCCTTATAAGGTTGCTTATATTCCTGATCCACTTTGTTGGACTGAAGCACCTGACAATTATAAAATATTAGTATCCCAAAGGAATAGATGGGCGAGAGGTACAATTGAAACATTAAGAATACATCGTAAGATATGCTTAAATCCTAAATATAAATCCTTAGGAATGTTGAGTTATCCATTTTGGCTAATCTATGAGCGTTTAGCTCCTTTGATAGAAGTGACTGGAATTATTTATTTTGGGGTATTAACTTTTACAGGTAAAATAAATGTTGTGTTTTTAGTAGCCTTCCTAGTTGCTGCCTATCTTTTCTCGGTCCTATTCTCTATAGTTGCATTATTAACTGAAGATTTAACCTATCATCAGTATAAAAATAAAAAGGATATTTTAAAGTTGGTAGTGACAGCATTATTGGAACCTTTTGCCTTTCATCCATTTATGTTATGGGCGGCTTTAAAGGGTAATATAGATAAGTTAACTGGTAAAAAAATAGGCTGGGGAACAATGACAAGAAAGGGATTAGGAACTGGGAACTAATTAGTTATTTAAGTTCCCAAAATGTCCCATTTTTATAGTCTAATTGATTGATTTCCCCTTTTTCTTTTAAACTATGAAGATTCTGAATCGTTTGAATTTCTTCCTGGTTTAACAAAATAGATATCTCTTTAGTAGATAATTTATTGTATTTCTTAAGTAAGATATCCTCTGAAAACTGATGTTTTTTTGCTGACACCTTTTTTCCCAAAGCTTTTTCTAAAGCGGCAACATAACTCTCATACTCTGATGCTCCAAATAATTTTACACCAAGACCTTGTTCGTTGATGAAGATAAAAGTTGGAAATCCTTTAATTCCTAGGTCTTTTCCTAACTGAATGTCTCTTAAGAAATTATCTTCAGATTCAGGATTTCGAAAATCTAATATAAACTGATGTCTATTTGCTCCACTACGTTCTACGGCTTCAAGAATATAGTCCATATTTGAAATATCACGGTTTTCAAGAAATAACATTTCTCTTACAATTCGCAGATATTTGAAAGCAATTTGGTCTCCTTGATTTAGTAAGGCTTTGTAGGCAATAGAGGCGGGATAGGAAGAGTGTAATGGTGTATTTATCCATACATCACCATCTATACTCATTTCTGAGTATTTAGCTACTTCTTCCCAGTGTTCTGCAACATCCAAGGGACATGTTATTCCATGGTTGCCATCTTTGAATCCTTCCCAGTCCTTGAGTAATCCTCCCATCCGGTATTCTACTTCTAGGTAATCTTCATAATCTAGTTTGAATTTTCGGAATTGAGGCTCAATTGCCCAACAAAATGAGCATATAGGGTCCGTATAGTAAATAAGCTTAACTGAGGACTTTTTCCTTGGTATTAAGTTATTTCTTTCTTTGGTATGTGATAGAATGCCAGTTCTAGCTTCCTGTTCACTAATAAAATATTTTGAATTTTGGTCTGTCATTTTTTAGAAATAGGTCGTATAACACAAAATATATTGTTTTTTAAATTCTATTGTTTTGAGCTTAAAATTGATTTTTATTATATTCGATGTCTCGTAAATTTAGATCAAATTATTATTTTAAACAAATAATTCAAGTTGTTTTTAGTTGTATATCTATGTTGTATAATTTGTGGTGAAGACTGTATTTATATTTGTAATTACAACTATTGTTTTGGCATTAATATATTATGGACTTAAAATTTTTAATTATGTTTTAACACCAATATCGATCGTTTATATTACCGCTTATTTATCATGACCTTACATTATGTCATGCCTAAATGAATTCGACTTAAGTTTTGAAAAACGGCTTATTTTGAGTACTTTAGGTATAATGTGATATTGCATAATATCGTAATATAATTTGCACATGAAACCTAAAAACATAATAGTAGGTAATGCATTAAAAATTTACCTAGGAATTGTTAGTTTTTTTCTAGTGATGTACCTTTTTGGATTGGAGAATATTACTAATCTCCGATTTTTTAATATTTTGTTTGTTCTCTGGGGAGTAAATTCTGCTATCAAGAGTAATTTGTTCAAGAATAAGGATAGTAACTATATTTCTAATTTACTGATTGGTTTTCTTACTGCCTTTGTTGCTGTAATTATGGTGACTTTTTCTTTAGTATTATATTTAGATCGTTTTAATCCAGAATTTATAGAAGTAGTAGGTCAATCTCTTATGTGGGGAAAGGAGCTTACTGTTGGAATGGTAGCATTTACAATTCTATTTGAAGGAATTGCTTCTTCTGCTATTAGTAGCTTTATAATAATGCAGTACTGGAAGAATTACAAAATGGGTCATATTTAGAAAAAGGTATTTTAATTTTAAACTTTTTAACAAACCAATTTTTTTGCTTTGCTCATTAATTGGTCATACACTCTTGAAATGTCATTATTTTCAGCTAATTTTGAGCTATGAATAATCTTTTTACAAAAATATTCACTTTTTTCATGGCCCTGGTTGTTTTTATGTCTGGGCTAGGATTGGCTGTCAGTAAACATTACTGTGCTAGTGAATTGCGGGATATAAAGTTTTTTCAAGAGGCAGATTCTTGCCTTGTATTTCAGGCAACAAATTGTGAAAAAAATAAAGGGATCAACAGTGAACCCTGTTGTAAAAATGAACATCACTTTTTTGTAGATGCTACAGAGAAAGTAAATAGTTCATTCAAATTGGATCTAAATTGGGATTTTAAATTTGATTATTTTAATATTTTTCATGAACAAATTGTGTTTGTTGAACAAGATGTACCTATCGATAATTTTCTGCGAAAAGGTAAACCCATAAGAGAATTCGATTTATTTATTTGGAACCAATCCTTCTTAATTTGATTTGAATCTTTGCCATTGTGTTATACATTGGTGAACTGTTATACATTCGATCCAACGGGATCGCATATTGTTTAACTTAAAAGATTCAAATGAATAAGTTTATTTTATTTTTTCTAAAAAATAGATTGGTAAGTGTATTATTGCTCTTGCTTATCGTAGTATGGGGACTAATTACTTCCCCCTTTAATCAGTTAGTACAAATTCTACCGAGTGATCCAGTATCTGTGGATGCAATCCCAGATTTGGGTGAAAACCAACAAATTGTTTTTACAGAATGGCCAGGTAGGTCACCACAGGATATTGATGATCAAATTACTTATCCTTTATCATCTGCTCTAATGGGCTTGCCAGGAGTTGAAACTGTACGTAGTACATCTGTATTTGGCTTTTCCAGCATTTTTATAATTTTCAATGAGGACGTGGACTATTATTGGAGCCGTACACGTATCCTTGAACGATTGAGTTCATTACCCAATGGGACATTACCTACTGGAGTTCAACCTATGATGGGGCCAGATGCTACAGGTTTAGGACAAGTTTTTTGGTATAGTCTTGAAGGGAAAAATAATAAAGGGGAAACGAATGGAAATTGGGATCTCCATGAATTAAGAGCTATTCAAGATTTTCAGGTGAAATATCAGTTGTCATCTGTTCCTGGGGTGGCAGAAGTCTCAAGTATTGGTGGGAATGTAAAAGAGTACCAGGTTGATGTCGATCCTATGGCTATGAAAGCTCATGGAGTTTTTATGGAGGAAATTTGGAAAGCTGTTAAGGAGTCTAATCTTGATATCGGCGCGAAAACTATAGAGGTAAATCGAGTTGAGTATTTTATTCGAGGATTGGGATATGTTAAATCAATTCAAGACTTGGAGGAAATAGTTATCAAGGCCGATGACTATATCCCAATTAGATTAAAGGATATTGCTAAAGTTCAGCTTGGGCCAGCTTTTAGAAGAGGCGCCTTAGATAAGGCAGGAGCTGAAGTTGTTGGTGGTGTTGTTGTCGCTCGATACGGAGCCAATCCTATGGAGGTGATAGAAGAATTGAAGAAAAAAATTGAAGAAATATCACCCTCTTTACCCTCAAAAGTTTTAGAAGATGGTTCTGTTTCTCAAGTCACTTTGGTTCCATTTTATGATCGTTCTGGTTTAATAAAGGAAACCTTAAATACGCTAAAAGATGCATTGAACTTGGAAATACTTATTACTATCCTAGTGATAATATTGATGGTGCTGAATTTGCGTTTATCTATTGTAGTTTCAAGTTTATTACCATTGGCAATTTTAATGTGTTTCATTGCTATGAAATATTTTAAAATAGATGCTAATATTGTAGCACTTTCAGGAATCGCAATAGCCATAGGTACCATGGTTGACATGGGAATTGTTATTTCGGAAAACATTTTTAAATACTTACAGTTATATCCAAATAGAGACAGAATTCAATCTATTTATGAAGGAACTATTGAGGTTGCAGGAGCAGTAGTCACTGCACTAACGACTACTGTAGTGAGTTTTCTACCTGTATTTACAATGGAGGCTGCCGAAGGTAAACTGTTCAAACCTCTAGCGTATACCAAAACCTTTGCCTTAATTTCTGCTCTTTTATTGGCTCTTACTGCTTTACCAATTTTATCCTATTATGTTTTTCAGATTAAGGTCAATAAACAGAAATGGAAGAGATTATTTGGGTACACCGCTATTGCGGTAGGGATTTTTGCCCTATTCTTTAAGTTATGGTTGGCGATTGTTCTTCTTGGACTTGCATGGCATAACTTAAAAGAAAATGAAACCATTCAACCTCTTTTTAACCATGGTTTTTTAAAGTACCTAGACATCGTTTTAATAGCAATAGGAGTGTCCAATTTACTTTCTATGGAATGGATGCCATTGGGTTATGAGAAGTCTGAATTTATAAATTTTCTGTTCGTTCTAGTAATTGTATTCGGGCTAATAGGCTTCTTTTATTTCTTTATGAGGAAATACGAGAATCTATTGAATTATTGTTTATCAAATAGGTGGACCTTTCTTTCACTACCTATTATCATTATTCTTTTTGGATTGTTTTCTTGGATTGGCTTGCCAAAGATTCTGGGAATTGATAGAGAGGATTCGTCTTTAAAAGAATGGTCTATTGTAAATGCATTTCCAGGTATAGGTAAGGAGTTTATGCCCGCTTTGGATGAAGGGTCTTTTTTACTTATGCCAAGTTCAATGCCTCATTCTGGAATGGAAGAGAATTTGGAATTATTGAGGTTATTAGATATTGCTGTCGATGCCATACCAGAAGTGGAAACGGTTGTTGGGAAAATTGGTCGAGTGGAATCTGCCATGGATCCTGCACCAGTATCCATGTTTGAAAATATCATCAATTATTCACCTGAATATAAGCAAGACGAAGATGGGAATAAATTGAAATTTCGTGTAAATAATGAAGGTGTTTTTGAATATGATAGTCAGGGTAATTTGATTCCTGATGAAGAAGGAGAATTATTTCGAAATTGGCGACCTCATATTAAAAGCACCAATGATATCTGGAATGAAATTAGTAAAATTGAATTACCTGGTGTAACAGCTGCTCCCAAGTTGCAACCCATTGAGACAAGGTTAATCATGCTTCAATCTGGAATGAGAGCTCCAATGGGGATTAAAATAAAGGGGGATAATATCCAAGAAATAGAAAACTTTGGATTGAAATTGGAACCCTTATTAAAAGCCACAGAAGGGGTGAAAAAAACGACTGTATTTGCTGAAAGAATGGTTGGTAAGCCTTATTTGGAAATTAATTTGGATAGGAAGGCTATAGCAAGATATGGATTGAGTATTTCTGAAGTTCAAAAATATTTAGGTATTGCTTTAGGAGGAAAAGAACTTAGTTATTCTATAGAAGGAAGAGAACGATATGCTATTAGATTGCGTTACGCAAGAGGATTCAGAGATACGCCTGAAAATATTTCCAATATTACTATTCTGGCGAAGAATCAGGAAATTCCTTTATCTGAGATTGCTGATATCGAGTATAGACAGGGGCCTCAAGCGATTAAAAGTGAAGATAGTTTCCTAGTTGGATACGTTCTTTTTGACAAGTTGGACAAATTTGCAGAAACAGATGTGGTTTTAAATGCCAAACATAAAATTCAATCTGCCATAGATAATGGAGACCTTGTTCTGCCAAAAGGGCTAAGTATAGAGTTTGCTGGAAATTTCATTAATCAACAGAGAGCAGATAAAAAGTTAATGCTTGTAGTACCCTTGGCTTTGATATTAATTCTTATCATTTTATATTTTCAGTTTAAATCCGTTGGAACTGCCCTGATGATTTTTTCTGGAGTATTTGTTTCCTTTAGTGGTGGATTTATTATGCTTTGGTTATATGGACAAGATTGGTTTTTGAATTTTGATTTATTAGGGATGAACCTACGAGACTTGTTTCATATCCAAGAAATTCATTTGAGTGTAGCTGTTTGGGTTGGATTTATTGCATTATTTGGTATTGCAACCGATGATGGGGTAGTTATGGCAACTTATTTAAAACAAAAATTTTCTACTGGTGAAAGGAAGAGTATCCAAGAAATTAGATCTCTAGTTTTAGAGGCAGGATTAAAAAGAATACGTCCATGTCTAATGACTACTGCAACAACCATATTGGCTCTTCTTCCAATTTTAACGGCAACAGGAAAAGGAGCAGATATTATGATTCCTATGGCTGTACCAATTATTGGGGGAATGACTATTGAATTGATTAGTTTATTTGTAGTTCCTGTTTTGTATAGTATGAGAGAGGAATACCTTTTTAAAAGAAATAATAGCCGAAAATAGAAAGACATGAAAAAGATACTAAGTATAGTCCTGTTTTTGAGTCTAAACCTATTGGTAAAGGCGCAAATACCCATTTTGGAAATTTATAAAAAACAGGCTGTTGATAATAATAAAGGATTTCAAAGCCATCAGATGTTGCATCATGCTTTTCTTGAGAAAGAGAGCCAGTTCAGTAGATTATCTGATTTACAAATTACTGCTGGATATTCTCCAAGTCCTATAGAAACAAGGTTGGGAGCCCAAACGATACAGTTTTCAGCTGTTCAAAAATTCCCTTGGTTTGGAACATTACAAGCTAAATTAGATCTATTTGAGGCAGACAATGCTGTTCACAATAAGTTATTGGGGCAAATGGAAGCTAATCTTAATCATAGAGTAGTTAAATCCTGGATGAAGCTTTATGAAGTAAGGTTGAATAAAAGCATACTTCGTGATCAAATAGAACTGGTTACTATGCTAGAAACCATGACTCTAGAGAATTTAAGAACCCAAGCTAATTCAAGTGCTATAGATGTACTTAACATTGGATTGAAAAAGGAAGAATGGGAAAATACCTTGGCAGATTTAGAGCGATTTGAAAAGGTGGAGGAATTTACCTTCAATACCTTATTGAGTAGGGATTTGGATACGGAAATAAAGACCATAGATTCCTTAATCAAATTAGACTCATTAATTCCTATGAATTCTGGTACTGTGTATGAAGTAAATAAGCAAGGTCTAAAAACACAGGCAGCTCATGAATCTATTCAACTTGTTGAAAAGAAAAATAATCCAACATGGTCTATAGGTTTTAAATATTTTGTTGTTGAGGAGGGGGTAAATGCTGTGAGTGAAAATGGAAGAGATGCCTATATGGTTAATTTGGGATTAACAATTCCTTTTCAGGTCAAACATAATAAACATGCTATGATGGAGGCTACCCACAAATGGCATTATGAACAGATTGAATTAGAAAAGGTCAAAGAAGAATATGAAAGGCTATTGGCTAGTTTAATTTTAGATATAGAAAAACACAAAAGAGATTTTAATCATTTTACCAGTCTAGTTGAGAAGGTAGATAGAATTCTTAAGCTTAGTTTACAAGATTATAGTCATGGTAATATAGATTATTCCACTATTCTGGAAATTCTAGAAAAAATGTTATCAATCGAGAGAAATCGTATTGCTGCAGTCATTCAGCAGCATACTCAAATATCATTTTATAACTCACTTTTCGATCTTGAGTAGTAAAAAAGAGAATATATGAAGACAAAAAATATAGCAATAATATTACTGACTCTGCTGATAGGAATAGTAATAGGGAACTGGGTTAATACTAGCCCGTCCCAAATAGATGAGCACCTTGGGCATAATCATTCTGAGGAAAATGTTGAAGAGTATACCTGTTCAATGCATCCTCAAATAAGACAACCTGAGTTTGGTAAATGTCCTATCTGTGCAATGGACTTGGTACCTGTTGGTACAATGGGAAGTTCAGATCCTTTCGTTATAGAAATGTCCCTGGAAGCAAGTAGGTTGGCTCAGGTACAAACGGTAGTGGTAAAGTCTGGAGAAATTGAAAAGGAGATTTTATTACAAGGAGAAATTGAATTGAATGAGGGCAATGAAAAGGTATTGTCAGCTAGGTTCCCTGGGAGAATAGAGCATTTACATGTCGATTATGAAGGGATGTTGGTAGAGAAAGACCAAGTGTTAGCAGAAATATATTCGCCAGAATTGATTGCAGCACAAAATGAATTCTTAGAAGCCTTGAAATATCAGGATAAACAGCCTGCTTTGCTCGAAGCGGCTAAAAATAAATTGATCTTGTGGGATATATCATTAGATCAGATTCATACGATAGAGTCTACAGGGACTATTATTCAATCGGTTCAAATCACATCTCCATATAAAGGAATCGTTCAAAAAAAATATGTTAATACCGGTAGTTATATATCAGAAGGGTCCGCTCTTTTCCAAATAGTTGATTTATCCAGTGTATGGGTTGTTTTTGATGTCTATGAGGAAGATATTACATGGGTTAATATAGGTGATAGAGTTGATTTTAGAATCAACGGGTTTGCCCATAAAGAATTCCATTCTAATATCACATTTATTGATCCCGTGATGCAAGGTAAGAGTAGAACTGTAAAAGTGAGATTGGAAGTAGGTAATAAGGAAGGATTGTTCAAACCCTCAATGTTTGTAAAGGGGGTATTGAGATCAGTTAGACATACCCGAGTTGATCAAGTTATAGTGCCTAAAACGGCTGTATTATGGACAGGTAAAAGATCTGTTGTTTATTTGGGAGATGAAGATGAGGATACTAATAAATACACATATAAAGAAGTTATTATTGCTTCAGAGTTTGGAGAGAATTATTTGATTGAGAAAGGACTTAGTCCTGGTGATAGACTAGTTTCAATGGGTGTTTTTAAAGTGGATGCCGCTGCCCAACTTTCTGGAAAGTATAGTATGATGAATCCTCCTAGAGGAAGGTCACTTGTATCTCATATCCCAACAGGTTTTCAGGAACAATTAGAAAAGGCTTTTGGACACTATTTGGGTATGAAAAATGCTTTGGTAGATTCGGATCTTAAAAAAAGTATGGAATATAAAAACTTACTCTATAATTCCTTATTATCAATAAAAGTTTCACCTCTGGATAAAGATTTGAATGAATATTGGATGAATTGGAGTTCAGATTTTGAAAATTCTATTAAAAAAGGTTTAAAGGAGCAAGAGTTGGATGAAATTAGATCTGAATTTTCTAATATTTCAGATCTTCTCATTATCTTAACCGAGGATTTGTCTTTTCATTCAGAAACAGTATTTAAGACCTATTGTTCGATGGCCTTTGATAATGAAGGAGCCTTTTGGCTAAGTGAGTTTGAAGAAATAGCAAATCCATATTATGGTGAATCCATGTTAAAGTGTGGAGCTGTTAAAAAAGTTTATAAATAAATCAAAATAAAAAGGATGAAGCAAATTGCAATTTTTGCATCAATGTTGATGTTGGTAATTGCCTGTGGCAATGGATCAGGTAAAAGTGAATCAAATAAGGTATCAAGTGATATTGAAGTTTACAAAGCTAGTCACAATGAGGCGAGACCTATTGTAGAGGTCTATTTTAGGGTAGCCGAAGCATTGGTTGCTAGTGATCTTGATCAAGCAAATCATTTTGCAATGGAGTATACTGATCTATTGACTGATCCTAGTTTCGATAATTATAAGGAAGTGAAAAATGTAGTAAAAGATTTTGCAGAGGCAAGATCTTTGGAAGACAAAAGAGTAGTATTTTCTAGATTATCTCAAGAAGTATATCATCTGGTAAAAAATGGTAACCTACCTAAAGGTGAGTTATTTTTAATGCATTGTCCAATGGCTTTCGATAATAAAGGTGCCAACTGGATTAGCTTTAGAAAGGAAGTTTTAAATCCATATTTTGGAGATGAAATGTTAGGTTGTGGTAGTATTGTTGAGGAACTTTAAGAATCGTTCTTTATAAAATTTAAGCCTTCAAAATATTTATTTTGGAGGCTTTTTTTATTTGTATTATATTAAGTTAAAATATTAAGAATGAAAAAACTGATTTATTTACTATCTAGCCTTTGTTTGATAATAAGTGTTTTTAGTTGTTCAGATAAGGATAATGATATTGCTCTGGATGATGTTGTGAAAATAAAAACTGATTTTGGTAATATCTATTTATGGCTATTCGATGAAACACCACTTCATAAAGCAAATTTTATTGAATTGGCAGAATCAGGGTTTTATGATTCCGTTAGTTTTCACAGAGTCGTAAATGATTTTATGATTCAAGGGGGAGACCCAAATTCAAAAGATACTGATCCATCGAATGATGGTTTTGGTGGTCCTGGGTATACTATAGATGCAGAAATTGATAGTTCACTTTTGATTCATAACTATGGAGCTTTGGGAGCGGCTAGAATTGGAGATGATTTTAACCCTGATCGAAAATCTAGTGGGTCACAATTTTATATAGTAGATAATGTTGATGGTGCTCATCATCTAGATGGAGACTATACCGTTTTTGGGGTAGTTATAAAAGGTTTAGATATTGTAGATGAAATATCAGTTCAACCTGTTAATATTGAATCAGGTCATAAGCCATTGGAAAAAATTATGATGGAAGTGGAGATATTAGATAGTTGGAAAATTGATAGGGATCGCTTTGAAATGATATCAAATATGAAATAGAAAATAAGATTAAAAAAGTCTCCTTTAAAATGGTGACTTTTTTTATTCTACTTATTGTTTGGTGAAGAAATACAAGATAACAACACAAGAGGCCATACTTACAACTATGTTTAAAATCGCTGCCCACCACATGCCAGACTTGATCAGCATGGCAGTTTCCATACTAAAGGTTGAAAAGGTACTAAACCCTCCACAAAAGCCTATTAATCCAAGATAAGTCCAAATAGAAGGGTTGATGTACTTTTTTGAAATCAAGTATAATATGGTAGCCATTGTAATGCAAGCAACTAAGTTGGCTAGTATTGTACCAATAGGAAGTTGGAGGAAATTATCTTTTTTATTGAGACCGAAGAAAGAATAGCGCAAAGCACTTCCTAAACCTCCTCCAATAAAAATTAAAATCCATTTCATTAAGTTCTACTTTTAATGGGTGTTTTTTTGAATAGGAAATAAACAAAGTAACCAATACTTAAACCTAATATACTTCCACAAAGTACATCCAATGGGTAATGTTTCCCTACATAGATTCTAGAATATCCAACAAATGCTGCCCAAACAAAAAGCCATGCTAATTTGTTTCCATAGAATTTTCTAAGGCTTAAATAAATAAAGGTAGATATACCAAATACATTAGTGGCATGGGAAGAGAGAAATCCATAGAGTCCACCTTTTCCTTCTAGTAAGCGAATACTGGAAACCAAACTTGTTTCTTGACTAGGTCTTAGTCTCATGAAAACTTCCTTAAATCCTAGGACAGATATTTTATCACAAAGTAGTACAGTTAAGGCAATGAATAATAAAGGTTTCCAAAATGCTTTACCGTAGTTCTTATACATCAGATAAATGATGAATAGATATAAAGGAATAAAACTAAACTTGTGGCTACAAAATTGCCAGAATGGGTCCCATAATTCGGTGCCCATTCCGTTCAATTTTGTGAATAAATCACGATCCCATTTAAGAAGTTGATCAATCATTCTCCTTTGATAGTTCTATTTTTTTCCACAATAAATCTTTCAATTTATCTAGGCCTGTTTGTGCAACTGCTGAAATAAACACGCATTCCACATTTTCAGGAAGTTCTTTCTTGATTTCTTCCATCAATTCCTCATCCAGCATATCGGATTTGGTAACTGCAAGAAGACGTTCTTTATCTAATAATTCTGGATTGAAATTTAAAAGTTCATTTTCCAGAATTTTATATTCCTTGACAATATCCATTGAGTCTGCAGGAATCATGAATAAAAGAGCTGCGTTACGTTCTATATGTCTTAGGAATCTATGTCCAAGACCTTTTCCTTCACTTGCTCCCTCAATAATCCCCGGGATATCTGCCATCACAAAGGATTGACTATTTTCTCTGTATTTTACAATTCCAAGATTAGGAACCAAGGTTGTAAAAGCATAATTCGCAATTTTGGGCTTGGCAGCTGTTATCACACTTAATAAAGTGGATTTACCAGCATTTGGAAAACCTACTAATCCAACATCTGCAAGAACTTTTAGCTCAAGAATATTCCATCCCTTTTCACCTTCAGTTCCCGGTTGTGCATATCGTGGAGTTTGTCTTGTTGGACTTTTGAAATGATCGTTACCTCGTCCTCCAAGACCACCGTAACGTAAAATTTGCATTTCACCGTCTTCGGTCATTTCAAATAGGACCTCTTCAGTATCTGCATCCTTTGCAATAGTACCTAATGGTACATCCAATACTTCATCCCATCCATCAGCTCCGGTACTAGTGTTTTTACTACCATTACCTCCGAATCCTGCTTTAACGTGTTTCTTGTACTTTAATGGTAGCAGTGTCCATACGTTTCGGTTAGCACGAAGAATAATGTGACCTCCTCGGCCACCATCGCCACCATCGGGACCACCTTTAGCGTCTTCTTTGCTACGCATAAGGTGTGTTGATCCTGCGCCTCCGTTTCCAGCCGCGCAAAATATTTTGACGTAATCGATAAAATTTGAACCTTCTCCTGCCATTGTTATGCTAGTTGTTCGATAGTGTCACAAAGCGATTTTGTAATGCTTTCAATACTACCGATTCCGTTGATACCTTTGTATTTGTCTTGCTTTTCGTAGAAATCTTTTACAATGGCTGTCTCCTTATTGTAAACAGCAATACGCTCGCGAATTATTGATTCGTCAGCGTCATCAGCTCTTCCACTAATCTTACCTCTTTCTAGAAGGCGAGTTACTAATTCCTCTTCTTCTACTTCTAATGCAAGCATCATAGTAATTCCTGTATTTTTCTCTGTAAGGAAACTATCTAATGCTTCTGCTTGTGCTGTTGTTCTTGGGAATCCATCAAAAATGAATCCTTTTGCCTCTGCATTCTTTGAAACCTGATCCTTCAGCATTGCTATCGTTACTTCATCAGGAACTAAAGCACCTTTGTCAATATACGATTTTGCTAAAACACCCAATTCAGTTCCATTTTTGATATTAAACCTAAAAATATCACCAGTGGACAAGTGAACTAAATTAAATTTTTCAACTAATTTTTCTGATTGAGTTCCTTTACCAGCTCCCGGAGGTCCAAATAATACAATATTCAACATGGCTATTCTTTTTTTTGATATATAGCGTTAAGATTCCTACCTAATTCATTGTAATCTAATCCAAAACCTACAATAAATTTATTTGGAATTGATCGACCAATAAAGTCTATAGGTATTTTTTTATTGTAAACATCCGGTTTGAAGAATAGGCTAACAATACAAATACTTGCTGGCTTTAATGCTTGTAGATGATTCCATAAGTAGGCAATGGTTTCACCAGTATCTACAATGTCCTCCATTAAAACAATATCTCTACCTTCAATAGAACGATCCAATCCAAGTACTTCCATTACTGCCCCAGTACTATTGGTTCCTTCATAGGATTTTACACGTATGAAACTAATCTCACAATCTCCATCATAATAGTTCATAAAAGTACTAGTGAATCTAAATGCGCCGTTCAAGACACTGATGAAAATTGGTTGTTTACTACTGTAGTTCTTTTGAACTTTTTGAGCTAAATTTTTAATATCCATTTTTATAGCCTTTTCGTCTATAAATGGTTCAAAAATAAGCTCGTGTAGTTGGATTGTACTCATAGTCGGCGAAGTTACGAATTAATTATTTCTTCACTGTTGTTTAACATGTGGTAAATGGAATTAATATTCGCTAAAAATTTATAGAATTTTGAGCATATAAAATGAAGGAAAAGTGGATTTGGAATACTGGATATAAATCCCTATATTACTTTGATTATGAGATGAATAGGTTTTTTAATTTATATTGAGATTTTTACAAAGAATTGTCGTTTATTTTGTATTTAATTGAAAAAGAACCTGATAGTAATTCATTGATAATGTGATTTAGGCATATTCTTTGCATAAGTGTTAATACACACATTTAGTTTTATGAGACAGCTCAAAATTTCCAAGCAGTTAACCAATCGTGAAAGTCTATCGATTAATAAATTTTTGCACGAAGTTGCAAAAATTGAATTGATAAGTCCTGATGAGGAGGTTGAATTAGCTATGAGGATTCAGGAAGGGGATGAGATTGCTTTGGAGAGATTGGTGAATGCTAATCTTCGATTTGTAGTTTCTGTTGCAAAGCAATATCAGGTATCTGGAATGGCTTTGGAGGATTTAATTAGTGAAGGGAATTTGGGACTCATTAAAGCAGCTCAAAAATTTGACCCTACCAAAGGGTTTAAATTCATTTCCTATGCTGTATGGTGGATTAGACAATCCATTATGGCCTCTTTAGGGGAGAACTCTAGATTAGTTAGGATTCCTGCCAATAAAATTGCCCAAATAAAAAAGGTGAATCAGTTTAGGATGGAAATGAGCCATCAATTGGAAAGAGAACCTACAAAATCTGAATTAGCTGATTTTTATGACTTAGATGAGTCAGTTATCAAGGAAACGGAAAATATTTCCAAGTCACCTGTATCTATGGATGCTCCAATTACTGATGATGAAAAAAGTAGTTTAGTAACTATTTTAGAAGATAGTAATGGAATTCGCCCAGATTCGGGATTAGAGAAGGAATCGATGGTTTCTGATGTGGAAAGATTAGTAGGGGAGTTGGCACATAAAGAGCAGAAAATTATCATTGAATTTTTTGGCCTTTTTGGTGTACAATCCAAATCATACAATGAAATCGCAGATAGTTTAGATATCTCTAAAGAACGTGTTCGTCAAATCAAACTGAAAGCATTAAAGAAATTACAACGAAAGGGTAGAAATACACACTTGAGTTTGTACCTAGCTTAAATTTTTTCTAGACCAAAGAAAATATAAGGGTAAAGTGTACATCAATAATATTGGTGAGCGGAGGAAGTAATAGACATTTGATATGGCTAATATTCTTTGCTCACCTTTTTCATTTAAAAGTATATTGAAATAATAAAATAAGGGAGTGATAATAACTAAGCCTAAGGTTAGTATTAAAAAAAAGCTCTTATGGTAGTTTTTGTTTGGGAAAACATACCAGATGATAAATGTACATGAGATAATGTGAAAAAGAAGACTTGAAATATAATACAAGAGTTTATATAGACTATCTTCCATATAGTGTCTGATGTCAAAACCTAGTAGAGATATTCCTTCTGGTGTCTCTAGAATTAAATCTAAAAACAATAAAGCTAGAATTATTAATATGACTCTGATTTTACTCATTTGGAGAGTAAGTTATATTTTTGATACCATTTATACCAGATGTAAAATACAAAAAGATAAATAATATAGATGAAAATATAATTGTGAAATAAATCGAAATATACGGTGTGAAACTTTAAAACATAGGTAACAACACCAATTCGAATAGTATTGATCAGAAAGATACCTATTATCCCAAATGCAATATATAGAAGTACTTGCTTGTGGTATTTTTTGAAAAGCAACATCAGACTAATAAATAAGATATAAATGACTCCAGCGCTACAGGTTGCATCGACTACTAGCATTAAATATTCACCGAACCATAATCCAATACCTTGCTCTAGCTTTATAGCTTCAATAGGTAAGTGTAGAAAGTTAATTGTTATATAGGAAATAATACTAGTATAGAGACCTAAAAATTGATTCATCAATTCATGATTAGGAACTAGTATAAAATGATATATGGCCCGTAAAGAGCCATATAATCCTAAAAATTTTAAAACAAGAAAGATCTTTGGCTCTTTGTTAATCCAAGCCAGTAATGCTTCTTTAATTTTCTTTTTCATTCTCCATGATTACTGGGATCAAATCTTGCCCTTCATATTTTAAAATAGAAATGGCATAATTTACATATCCATGCGTAGACTTTTTAAACGCATTAAAATCAAAACTTGTTTTGGTCAGTTTAGCAGGTTCAATATAGTACTTACCGTCAATTTTACCGTTCTCCAATAAGATTCTTCCAAAGTAGAGTGTAACATCAAACCCGGTGAATGAAAAGGATGAACTAGGTTCTGTTTCAAATTTTCGTCTAAAGCTTTCCAGGAAATTTTGAGTAGTTTCTGAATGGTAATCAACTGTACCTAGATCTGGAAAATGTACATTCAAGTTACTTAAATATCGTTGATCAATATTTCTAAATCTAGCCACCTTTGGTGTTGTAAAGACAATGATATTTTTTAACCTTGTCTTATTTAATTTAGTTAAAAGATCAGAAACAAAAACCCTGTCTTCTGATGGGATAATGATGATTTGATTTTCAATAGCACTATCCATCATTAAATTAGTAACACTATCAATTAGTTCATTTTGAACAATCTCCTCTTTATAGTAAGTATTGATATCCTTATCAATGTGGGCAGTCATGAAATTGGCCAATTGACTTTCCTCCAACGTATCTCTTCTGATGACCGTTATAGGAAATGATCCATATTGATCCTGGATATATTGAGATTGTAATTGAAGCATTCTATATACTGATGGTTGAACCTGATAAACATGTTTAACATCCTTAGTTAGGTTCGGCTCTTTTGATAAAGGAGCAACCATTGGTATACGCTTAGATTTTAGCAGTCCAGAGGCAATTTTAAAGTTATCAGTGTAAAAAGGTCCAACAACCAAATCAGATTTTTCAACCTCATCTATTCTTGAAATCTCAGCTGTTTTCTGCTTGTTATTTTCTGTATCGTAAATAAATACATCTGCATTAAAACCTAAAGATTTTAGACTATCTAGCGCTATTTGAGCGCCTTGATAGAAATCTAGTGCGTATTGTGATTTCTTATAAATTGAAGGTCCTTCCGATTGAGAATCATTAAATTCTAAAGAATCATTCAAGTCTAAGTATAAGGGTAAAAGAAAAGATAACTGGTAACTATCCTTTAACTCAATATTTTTAGGTCTTTCCTTTTCCTTTAATTCTTCAATGTATTTTTTATTACTTGCTTTTTTTGCATAAGAACCATATTCTTTCTTTGCAATTTTTGGCACACGAATGAGCTTGCCTGCTCTAAAGCCTTCTATCAATTCAGGATTGTGTCTAAGTAACACTCTTCTATTAACACCAAATCTTTTTTTAATAGAATAAAAGGATTCAAATGCCTTGAGTTTATACTCAAAAGTTTCCACTGAGTCTGTGTCTTGGTTGGTTTCCTTTGCAGGGATGACCAATTCCATTCCTGTTTTTAAACCATGATCTGCTGCATCATTAGCCCCTATAAGATCGGCAATGGTAATGCCATATTTTTTAGAGACAGAATACAGGGTTTCACCCATTTTCACTTTGTGAATACTCTGTGCAGAGACTGAAAAAACCAGACAAAAAAGTCCAGTGAATAATTGATTTCTTAATCCTAACATTTACAATGTTTTTCTTTCTGAGTATGGTTGAGCAATAAGCGAACCAGATTTTAAAAGGCTAATATAAAAAAATCGCTACAATGATTTTTTATATTTCACCAATTTCATTGAATTTTAAACAATCTATTTTAAGATACTAAACTCTTTTGTTGTTTTTACTCTCTTTAAAGTCTTTTTTTAAGATAACTATGCTGACAATTAAATTTCCTTCAAATGATATTTTACGGAAAAATAGACTAATCTACCAATAAGTGGACCTCCATAAATTTCATAGTGTTCATCATTCAATAGATTGCTAACGCCAAACTTGAAGGTGCTTTTCCATTTCTCATAGATATAACTAATTTGCATATCCGTTGAACTATAATTATCGATCATCCCGGTGAATTGTGGTGATCCTTGGAAGTTGTATCCTTCTACCCATTTGTGACTTAAAGTAGCTGACCAATTTTTATTTGCATTATTTTTCTTCCAGCTAAAGTTTCTTGCATTGACGCTTAAATTAAATTTATGTTCTGGAGTATTGAATGCTGGGACAATAGGGTCATCCTTTCCTGTTACAATTTTATTCCATGAGTAATTCCCCATGAAGGTAAATGTATTGTTGAAATAGTGATTTGCACCAAAGTTAAATCCAGTCGTTTGAACGGCAGAGGATGCATTAGAGGATAACCTCAATACTTCAATTGATTTAGGGAATCCCAATGATAGATCCATATCTAAGCCGATTTCATAACCGATAAAATCTGTATAGTAGCTGTAAAAAGTACTTATATCAAAATACCATTTGTTCTTAATGCTACCGCGATATCCCAACTCTATGGTTTTTACTTTTTCAGGTTTTATCTCATTGACATTAAAATAATCTAAGGTGTCTGCATCCAGTTCCGTGATGAAATCTTTAAATGAATCTATCGTAACTAATGAGTCGTATCCATTAAGACTACCTTTTAAAGTTGCCGTTCCAATATTGTAATTTAAATATTGATCCTGTAGGGTAGGGTTTCTTATTGCTGCAGATGCAGAAATCCTTATGAGGTGATTCTCATCTAAATTATAAACAGCAGATATTGCTGGTGAAAAGAGGAAATCAAAATTTTCGTTTTTATCCAATCTTACGACAAGGGCTGTTTTTAATAAGTCGTTTTTCCATTTTTTTTCTAGTCCGAAATAGGAACCCCATTCTTGGTTTTTAATTGTTACAAAGGTGGTATCATGTTCATTATTCTGAGTTGTAATTCTCCTTTCATCAAATATGGTACCTTCTGATTCAGGTCTATACCATCTCATACTCATTCCTGTTTTTGCATCTAGACTTCCAAGTTTAAAATTATATTCTCCTTGTGCGTGGTAAAGTGCAGATCGATCTACGAATTTTGTACCCCCATCTGAAAAACTTTTCGAAGTGATATCATGAAATACAGAGTCAAATTCAGCTGTACCTGTTTGAAGAATATTATAGGAAAAGTTATCTGTGAAGTTCCTATTCTGTTCATGGAAATAGGCAATAGTATCTGCATTGGATTGAAGAAATTCGTCGTAACTAATGAGGCCATTTTGATAATCACCATAATTTGGGAGATCTTTCACTTGATTTACGTAAAACTCTTTCCAGTTGTCTGCGTAAGCTTGTTTCCATTCTGTACCTCCTGCTTGTTGTTCTTGTATTTTTAAAGCAGTAAAGAATATATCGTAGGTATCACCAGCATTTTCTTTGGTGCTATAAAATTTGAAAAACCATTTGTCCTTTTGTTTTAATTCTATTACGTTTTGAAAGAAACGAATACCATCTAATCGATATCTGTTGTCCCCTTGGTATATGGTTGATCCGCTTCCATAATTGAAATTATAACTCAATTCTAATTCAGGTTTAATCCTGTAAAAAAGCCCCAAATTTATTTTTGCATTTTTGCTATCGGAGTTTACCAAATCTACTTCCCTATATCCGGAACGATAGATATTTCCTAAGCCAGGGTGAGTTTTTATTTTTAGATCACTGAGTAAGTCATCTCCACCATTGATAAACTCATCTCCATAGATATTAACAGCGTCATATCCTCCAGGGTTAGTTTTACCGTCTTCTGCTTCTGAGGTAGGGTTAAAATTATTTGCCTTCCATTCATTGGCTGACAAATAATACATATTCAATTTTAGGCCTAGTTTTTCTTCCTTATTTTTATTCTTCCAAACCTTAGCAAATCGAATGGCAGTTTCCAATAAGGACCTATCTGCTAATTTTTGTGAAACATCCAATCCCTTAAATTGGAAAGGACTTTTTGTTTCCATTTCAATAACTCCATTGAAGGCATTGGGGCCAAAATAGGCAGAACTTGCACCAGCAATTACATTTACCCTTTGAATATCCAGTTCAGAGACACCTAAAAAATTCCCCAAAGAAAAATTTAATCCTGGCGATTGATTATCAACGCCATTTATTAGCTGAAGTGATCGGACAGGGGATGAACTATTGAAACCTCTCGTATTAATGATTTTAAAACCTAAACTTGCAGAAGTAATATCAACGCCTTTAAGTTGCCCTAAGCTTTCGTAAAAATTGCTCGCTGTACTTTGTTCTATGCTGATTAAATCAATAGATTCTACAGTAAGTGCTGCTTCTTTTTGTTTTTTAGTAATTCTATTTTCAGAGAGTAATACCTCACCAAGTAAAGATTGTTCATAATCCATGTGAATTATTATAAACTCCTGATTGTCTACTAGGATTTTCTTATCTCTATATCCAATATAACTTAATACCAGTGTTATAGGTAAAGTGGGACTATTGATTTTGAATTCTCCTTTGTAATTGGTTGCTTCTCCAATTTCAGTTCCTTTAATTAGAATGTTTGCCCCAATTAGAGATTCTTTAGTTTGTCTATCAAGTACAATTCCTTTGATGGTATATTGAGCACAAAGCGAAAGAGGAAGACAAAAAATAAGTAAGAATAATCGGTACATCATGAGTTTTTAGAAATTTGGACTGATCATGTTTTCAGAATAGAAATCATCCAGTATTTTAACTACTGAATCTGGATCTTCTGCAACCTTTATTAAATCCATATCTTCTGGGCTTACATTCAGATCCTTTAGTAAAACACCCTTGATCCAATCAATCAATCCAGACCAATATTCTTTTCCTACCAAGATAATTGGGAATTTTCCTATTTTGTTGGTTTGAATTAGCGTAAGTGCTTCAAATAATTCATCCAAGGTGCCAAAACCACCGGGCATAACAACAAAGCCCTGTGAATATTTAACAAACATGACTTTCCGAACAAAGAAGTAGTCGAAGTTTAAGTTTTTATCATCATCTATATAGGGATTGTTGTGTTGCTCAAAGGGGAGATCAATATTCAAACCAACCGATTTACCTTTTCCTTTACTAGCTCCTTTATTACCTGCTTCCATTATACCAGGACCACCTCCAGTAATTACACCATAGCCCTTTTCCGTTATTTTAAAGGCAATCTCCTCTGCAAGTTTATAGTATTTATTTTCAGGACTTGTTCTGGCTGATCCAAATAATGTAACACATGGACCAATTTTGCCCATTTTTTCAAATCCCATTACGAATTCACTCATCACCTTAAAGATATGCCAAGCATCCTCCGTCTTTATTTCATTCCAGTTTTTTTCTTTGAATGCTTTCCTTATTTTATCTGCTGACATATTTTGTTTTTTTATTCAAGTATTATTTGAGCCAAATATCAGTGTTTTCAATGCTTTCGATAAAATTACTCTCTTAAATATATGAAAAATACATATATCACTGGTTTTTTTTGATAAAAAGCAAAAAAATGATAGAATGATGTTCCGTTACTTGATTGAATTTTAGTTAGTTGTATTGTATTTAAGGCAGGATGATCGATGGATGATTTTTCGATAGGTGAAATAGAAAAGATGAGAATAATAGAATTTGATACTAACAAGTTGATAATAGGAAAAATTAGTCCCCATCTTCTTAAATGAAAATAGGGACTAATTTGTGTTCATTATTAATTGCTTTAAATCGTTTTAAACCTAGTTATTTGCTATGACTATAATTGATGATTTAAAGAATTATTTGGATAGAGAGTTGTTCATTTAATAGATCGGATCGGAATGGAAATTTTTGCAATATTTAGCAGTGATGCTAAACTAATAAATTAAATATTCTCTATCTATATCCGTATTTAGATATAAAATTTGGGCATTATTACTTCCATTTGTACGTTTAGCTAGATCTAGAAAGTCATTAGTAACGGTTTTGCCGGCTCTTACTGACCATAGAACTAATAAGGTATATCCATTGTAATTTTCCATTCTATCTTTTATTTTAGGATATAGTGAGATGTATTTGCTCAATTGGTTGGTTTCTAAAACTCTTAAATCATCAAAAATATTTGTTTTTCGTATTTGTCCCACGGAACATTTTTCACCACTAACTTCTCGTTGATTTAATTGCTGATCAAAAAGTTTTAATCCAATCATATCATAAGATATATTGTCATTTGGAAATGTTCTTTCTAAGCTACTCTTTGAAAGAAAATACGAATGTTCCAATGGAATATCCCATTTTATAGCAGCCTTATTAATTTCCGGTTGCGAGTAATATTTCTTTCTAAGGTAGACGCATGAAAAACAACTCAGTATTATTGAAAAGCATATTATCTTTTTCATAATTGTATTTTTTTTATGATTAAGTCTATATCCAGATAAATGCAAAATAGAAGTAATTTATTCTAGTTCCATTTCCACTTTATACAGATAGGATTCTCCTTCGATTTCTTTTTCCGTTCTACTCATTTCATAAATATTTGGTCTAATTCTTCCAATTTTCTCATTAATTACAGTAGGTTTTTCAATGTGGAAATATCCATTAAACTGCTTTCCTTGAAGGTTCTTTAGATATAAGGTAGTAGTTCCATTATCTAGGTCAGTTTCCAAAATGGAGTTTGTCAAGTCAAGATTTGTTTCTGATTCTTGATCAATTGTCATATAGCAGAATCCTAAACCATAACAATCTTTACTTGGTCTTCCAATTCTAATATGAATACGGGTTTTAATTTTCTTTTTCCTGAAGGTTGATAATTCTTCTGATTTATTTAAAGAAATTTTCTTAGCACTGTCGGCAGCATGTATTAACAGACAGGAGCATATCAATAATGCAAAAGCAAATAAATTTTTCATTTTCATTAATTTTTAAATTAAAATTAGATTCAAATAATATTGATCGCGATGATATTTGATACAATGAAATAAGTGAAAAATGATTGCTTAAACAAGTGGTATATAGCTTGCTGAGTTGTTTTGGATAAGTAGGTTATTATAATATGAATGATAGAAATTGTTTGTTATTTGAAAAGTATAATTTATTCAAATTTAAAGGGTAGTTGTAATTAGAAGCTTCGGTAAGATTGTTCTTTTTTTTTGTAAAACAAGACTCATTTATAACATGAATGACAAGGAAAGGGTAAAAAAAAATATAAAATATATTTTATCCTTGATAAGAATTTGAACAATTGAAAGAAAATTAGGTTAAAAAAGTCTATTTAGATTTCAATATGAAGACTTTGGATTAAGTTTGCAGGGTATAAAAATTGAATTATGATAGTTACCATGTTGAAAAGTACAGTAGGAGTATTACGTTTAACAGCTTTTTTGGAAGGATTGTCTTTCTTAGTTATATTATTTGTTACTATGCCTTTAAAGTACATGGGGGATATGCCTGAACCTAATCAATTGGTTGGGATGATTCATGGGTTATTATTTGTTGCTTATATTGCTTTGGTATTGGTCGTAAAGTTTGAGGTGAAATGGAGTTTGAAAACTTTGTTTTGGGCGTTACTTGCTTCTATTGTTCCCTTTGGAACTTTTTATGCTGATCATAAGATCTTCAAAAAAGCGGAGATTAATTAATCCTCCGCTTCTAATTCAAATATCTCTTCCACCTTCTTGCCAAACAATCTAGCAATCTTAAGTGCTAGAATTGTGGAGGGAACATATTTATTTCCTTCCATTGCATTGATGGTTTGTCTACTAACACCTATTTCTTTGGCCAGGTCTGCCTGTGTAAGGTCTTTCATGGCGCGCTGTACCTTAATATTATTCTTCATCGCCAATCTGTTTTTTGTTTTTGTAAAGGGTATATCTGAATTTCATTAAAAAGAATATTAGAAATACAAAATGACCATAGAAAAGCACCATCATAAAATTATCATCATAAATGAATAATATGGTGAAAAGGAATAAACCATAATAGAAATACAAGGTCCAAAGTAAGGAGTTCAATCTTGTTTGAGCTATGTATTCATCTTCTACTTTTTCTTTAGATAAGGCAATAAGTACAACTCCAATGATGACTCCTATCATTGCAACCTCATCGTTTATTTCGTTTTCAAAAATTCTTAAAAGCCCATCTTTTGTTTTTGATCCAAATCCGGATTTATGAAATAAAGAAATTACAGGAACCTTCCACATAGAGTTCGCTGGAAATAAAACTCCAAGAATAAAGGAGGGAATAAAAAACAGCCAGCCCCATTTTTTAAACTTATAATCAAATAAATAATTACTTTTCATGATTTCAATATTTAAAGGTTGAATCAAAGTTAAGTAAATTTTACATAATATCAAGTTTGCTTTACATTATGTAGCGTATATTTTACATTTTCAGGTTATCTAATCAAATCGTGAGAAAAAAAAGGAAGTTATAAACTTCCTTTTCAAATATGTTTTTATCAATAGTCCTTCTAGGTGAACCATCGTTTTTATACAATATTACCTTTCTATTAATATTCTTGCGTCTACTGCCACAACTGCATTTGGTTTACCTAATAATGGATTAAGATCCATTTCTTTGATTGAAGGGACGTATTCCACAAGAGCAGATAATCTGCTAATAATTTCTTTAAATTGATCAAGGTCAATTCCTTCTTGTCCACGAACACCTTCTAGTAATTGGTAACCTCGAAGTCTATGCAGCATCAAATTGATTTCTTTGGGAGATAAAGGAGATAGACCAGATTGAATATCATGTAGTATTTCAATGAAAATTCCTCCAAGTCCTGCCATAACTTGATGACCAAATTTGGGCTCTGACACTGCACCGGCAAATAATTCTGTACCAGAGAGCATCTGTTGCATTAAAATTCCTGTTGTTTCAGGAATCTTAATCATACGTTCAAATTCTCTTTCTACAGTAATATCCTCCTGTACATTTAATACTACGCCGCCAACATCAGATTTGTGAATGGGACCTACTACTTTCATTACAATAGGGTAGCCAAATTGTTTAGCAATCTCTAAGGCTTTTTCTATGCTGAATACCACTGTTTCTTTGACTCTTGGAATTCCAGCTGCATCTAGGATTTCTTTTACTTGATCTGGACCTAAATATCCATTTTTTGCCTTGTTGATTACCTTATCAATTCTTAATTTATCAATTTCTGGAAGATTGAAGTTAGCAGGCAATGGATTACCCAATTGTTTTCTTACTTGAGCAATAGCCTCACCTAAGTTGACTTCGTCTGGGAAATTGATATGTCCATTTTCAAGAAAAAGGTTCACCTCTTCGGCTGCATTTATTAATGAAGGAAGTACAGGATAGATGGGCTTCTTTGTTGTTTTTATTTTTTCATTCAATACCTTATACACCTCATCTACTTTGAAGAGACCAGAACTTCCAAAAACAACACAAATCCCATCTATTTCATGGAATTCATTATTCACATAATCGATTATTGTACCTAGTTGCTCGGCAGTACCTGTGGCTAAGAAATCTATAGGATTGCTAATCGATGAACCAGGGTATAGCCTTTTCAATAATTCCTCGGCTTTTGGACCTTTTATTTCAGGTACTTCCATTCCTCCTTTGGAAAGAACATCAGTTAACATGACAGCGGGGCCACCTGCATGTGTGATGACAGCAATATTGTTCCCTTTCAATTCGGGATAACTGAATACGGAGGCTACGGCTATCAATTCTTCTCGGCTAGAACAATATACAATTCCTGCTTTTCGGAAAAGTCCTCTCACTGCGGTGTCACTGCTAGCCATAGCACCTGTATGAGAGGAGGCTGCTCTTGAACCAGCAGCGGATACTCCAGATTTTATAGCTGCAATTTTGCACCCTTTTTTAATGAGTGATCGACTGTGTTTAAGTAATTTTTCTGCATTGGTGATGCTTTCAATATACATCAACTTGATTTTCGAACTTGATTTTGCGTCAAAGGTATTATCCCAATATTCCAATACGTCTTCTACCGGAGTTTGAGCTGCATTACCTACAGAGAATACACTATTGAACTGCATTCCTAATAATATGGCTCTTTCCATAATAAATACAGCAGTAGCTCCTGAGCTAGAAACGAAATCCATTCCTTTGCTATTTACTTTTGGAATTGGAGTTGTAAATACGCCATGATAATGTTTGTTCAATAGGCCGATGCAATTGGGGCCTATTAAACAAGCTCCAGCTTTAGTTACAATTTCAGACAATTTGGTCTCTAGTTCTGCTCCATAATCAGATTCTTCTCCAAAACCTGCAGAAATTATAATGAATGCTTTAGTCTCTCTTTTTATCAATTCCTCAACTGCCTTTACACAATCTTTTGCTGCAATGGCTAAAATTGCCAAATCACATTTCGGGGCACAATAGATATCTGGGAAAGTGGTTACACCTTGTACAATACTGTTTCCAGGATTAATAACATATAATTCACCCTTGAATGGGCTAGCTTTTATGTTTTGAACAATTTTTCCTCCAGGTTTTTGAATATTATTGGATCCTCCAATGATTGCAATACTATTTGGGGCAATTATTTCTTGATTGATCATAATTTGAGATTGAAACTCAAAGATATTTTGAATCAAGTTCTAAAAACAGAACAGAAATCATGTTAGGGGAATATTCTGAAAAAAAATAGCTGTTTTAATTCTGTGTATCAAAATGGTACGGTTGATTGTTCCTTTTTGGAACATTGTAAAATAATGATTAATGTTAAAAGCCTTGATATATAAGGGTTTTGTATTTTGGCAAGTGTTTGGCATAGAGCTATGCATAGTATTTTACTATATGTTGTTATTAGTGGATTTGTCCGGTTTTCTCATCCTTGATGGGAAGCCGGTAAATCGAAAAATATATTATGGATAGAGTAATAGAAAAGAAAAAATTTAAACCTAGCATTTGGCATTATATGCTTTTTATTCTTTGCATTGGATTGGTGTATGGATTCTTTTTTAATGATCCTTCCAAAACATTAAAAGTACAGAAGGAGCGTCTTAGAATTGCTGAAGTTGTAGATGGAAAATTTCAGGAATTTGTATCTATTACAGGAAGTGTACTACCAATTGAAACTTTTTATGTTGGTGCTGAAGAGGGTGGCCGCATTGAAGATATTTTTGTAGAAGATGGTAGTTTTTTGGAAAAGGGAGATCCTATTCTTCGTCTTGCCAATACTTCTCTTCAACTTAATTTTATGAATCGAGAATCACAAATTCTTGATCAAATCAACAATCTTAGAAATTCAAAGGTTGCTATGGAGAACCAAAGTTTGGTTTTAAAAGACCAATGGGTTTCTTCAGAATACAATATTAAAATCCAAGAAAAGCAATTTGTCAGATCTAAAACTCTTTTTGATGCTGATTTGATTTCTCAAATGGAATTTGATGATATCAATGATCGTCTGATCTATTTGAAAGCGAATAGAGATGTTCTTCTTGAGAAGTTAGCCTCTGATAAAAAATTACGTAAAATGCAGGAAGGGCAGTTAAGTTCTTCCATGGCGATGTTACAGAGAAGTTTAGAATATATAGAAAGTAGTCTTCAGAATTTAATTGTTAAGGCTCCTGCTGCTGGTCAGTTATCGGCATTAAGGGCTGAACTTGGTTTGAATATTTCTCCAGGTGCAACCATTGGACAGATTGATGATTTGAATTCCTTTAAAATTCGTGCTAATGTTGATGAGTACTATGTTTCTCGTGTTCAATTGGGACAGATGGCGAGTTTAGTGATCGCAAATCAAACTTATCGCCTAGAGGTGAAAAAAATATTTCCTGAAGTAAGTAATGGGAATTTTGTAGTTGAATTATTTTTTGAAGATGCTATTCCTGCAAATATTCGACGTGGTCAAAGTATTTCCTTAAAGTTAGAGTTGGGAGTATCCACAAATGCTACCTTACTATCAAGAGGTCGTTTTTATCAATCCTCTGGAGGGCAATGGGTGTATAAGTTAGATCAAGATAAGAATACGGCATACAAAGTAGATATTCAAATTGGTAGACAGAATCCATCTTATTTTGAGGTGAAAGAAGGATTGAAAGCTGGAGATTGGGTGATAGTTTCTGGTTACGATCATTTTAACAATTCAGACGAGCTTAATCTTGAATAATGTTTAGACAATATTTAAAAATAGCCCTAAGAAACTTCAGAAAAAATCTGTTGTATTCATTACTTAACCTGATTGGTTTATCAATTGGTTTAGGTGCATGTATATTGATTGTCCTATATGTGTTGAATGAATATCAATACGATAAATATCATTCCAAGTCAGAAAGAATCTACCGAGTGGTCGGTCATTTAGAAATGGATGGAGCGGATGAAAATGCTTCTAGCTGTCCTTTCCCCGTTTCGAAAGCAATAAAAGAAGCCTATCCTGATTTAATCGAATCTAGTACGCGTTTTTTTAATGGACAGGTAGATGAACATACCTTGCGTATTGAGGATCAAGTTTTTGCTGAGAAGCGTTACTTTATGGCTGATTCTACAGTCTTCGATATTTTTGATATTCCAATTATTCAAGGGGATAGCAATGCATTACATAAGCCAATGTGTATGGCTCTTTCTCGTTCAACTGCCCAGAAATATTTTGGAGACGAGAATCCTATAGGAAAGATTGTATTGGTAGATGATCAGGTAAAGTATGAGGTAAGAGCAATATTTGAGGATGTGCCTGCTCAATCTCATTTTAGATTTGATGTATTAACCTCTATTTCAACTATTAGAAAATTAAGAGGATCAGAGATCAATTCTTGGGTATGGAATCCTTGCTGGACTTATATTTTATTAAAGGAAAATATTGATTCTGGTGAATTGGAGCAGCGGTTACCTGCCTTTGTTTCTTCGCATTTCTTTGATGCTGAAAAAGAGAATATATCTTTAGCCATTCAACAATTGGAATCCATTCACTTATATTCAGATTTGGATTTTGAAATTGAAGCTAATTCAAAAGCTGCCTATGTCTATATCTTATTGGTTATAGCCACTTTTATTTTATTAATTGCTCTTATCAACTATATCAATTTGACAACGGCAACTGCTGCTGGTAGAGGTCGTGAAATTGCTATGAGAAAGGTTTTGGGTTCGAGTAGATCTCAATTAGTTATTCAATTTTTAGTGGAGTCCACATTTTGGACTTTTTTAGCCTTATTGTTCTCTTTTTGTTTGGTAGAGAATGCCTTGCCATATTTCAATAATCTGGTTGATCGATCTCTTAGTTTATCTTATTTATTGAGTGATGGAGGTTGGATTCTATGGTTGCTATTTGGAATCGTTTTAGGAATCCTTGCGGGGATTTATCCTGCTTTTTTATTGACAGCGATTCGTCCAATTAAAATATTGAAGGAGAACTTTAGTGATTTTGGAAAGAATTCCAAGGCTAGAAAGCTATTAGTAGGTGTTCAATTTACCATTTCATCTATTTTATTAATAGGGACTGTAGTTGTATATATCCAATGGAATCATATGCAAAAGGCAGATCTTGGATTCAATAAAGAATCTGTAATGGTAATGAAGATTTCACAATCACCAGTGGTTAGAAAATTCAAAGCGTTTACAGATGAATTGAGAGCTGTAAAAGATGTGGAATCAGTGACTGGAATGGAATATATTTTAGGGACAGATCATAACAATCATGAATTTCATCCTGAGGGAAGAGATCCAGAAAAATGGCACTTTTTCCCTACTATGATAGTTCGTCACCATTTCTTGGAAACCTTTGATGTACCTATTGTTGCTGGTAGAGATTATTCACCAGAACATACTACTGATGAGATGGAAGCGCTATTGATAAATGAAGCGATGGCTAGTCAGATGGGATGGACTAACGAGGAAGCTATTGGTAAGCGGTTTTCATCATTACAAGGTCAGGAAAGGATAGTTGGAGTATTTAAAAATTTCAATTTTACTTCTTTACATAATGAAATCAAACCTTTGGTTTTGAATATGAAAGAAACGGAAGGCGGTAGAGCCTTCTTTACAAGATATATTGCCATTCGTTTCAATACAGCAGATGTTACTAGCTTGATAGCTGAGGTTGAAGCTCTTTGGAAATCACATACCAATAATAGACCTATGAGTTATTCCTTTATGGATGAGGATATAGAGTCGTTATATGTTGGAGAGAAAAAATTAGGAGTATTGGCTGCTTTATTTAGCCTATTGTCCATTCTTATAGCCTTGTTAGGTTTGGTAGGATTGATCTCTTTTTTATCGGAACAAAAGAAAAAAGAAATGGGAATCCGTAAAGTATTCGGGGCAGAATGGATGGATATCTTCAAGCTAATGTCAAAAGAATTTATAGGCCTTATTCTAATTTCATCTATACTTTCTGCTGCCATATCTATCCCACTAATCAATGATTGGTTGGGACAGTTCGCTGACAGTATTACATTAGATTTTGTACCGTTTGTACTTTCACTCTTTTTGAATGTATTGGTTGTAATAATTGTAGTGTTAATCCATAGTTATCAACTGTTTAGGTCAGATCCAATTAAGGTAATAAAGTATGAGTAAGGAAGTTCGGGGTTTTTTCATTTGTATAACTAAGGGAGGATTTCAGGTAAAAACCCCGGACTTTTAATTTTAAGAAATTGCACAACTAAAACACGCACCGCTATGATAGAATTGAATGAAATATCGAAGTTGTTTTTAACGGAGGAGATAGAAACAACGGCCCTAAATAAGGTGAATATTAGAATAAACAAAGGAGAGTTTGTTTCTATAATGGGACCTTCAGGTTGTGGGAAATCTACTTTGCTGAATATTTTAGGTCTTATAGATACTCCAAGTTCTGGAGAATATCATTTCAATGGATCGGGTGTTCATGGAATGTCGGAAAAGCAACGTTCTGTGGTACGTAAAAACAATATTAGTTTCATATTTCAGAGTTTCAATTTGATTGATGAATTGTCGGTTTTTGAAAATGTGGAATTGCCGTTGATATATACAAAAGTTAAAGCTTCTGAACGAAAGAGAAGAGTAGAAGAGGTGTTGGAGAAAATGAATATGATGCATAGGAAATCTCATTTCCCTCAACAATTGTCAGGAGGTCAGCAACAGCGTGTCGCTATTGCTAGAGCATTGGTAAGCAAACCTGCCTTGATTCTTGCAGATGAGCCTACTGGGAATTTAGATTCTGTAAATGGAGAAGAGGTTATGGAACAATTAACGAAATTGAATGCAGAAGGAACTACTATCATCATGGTAACGCACTCTTCACGTGATGCTAGTTTTTCTGATAGAACCATTAAATTATTGGATGGGAAGGTGATTTCTGAAAATCAAACCATATCTCTCCATGCTTAAGAACTATTTTAAAACTGCAATAAGGGTACTCTTTAGAAATCCATTTTATTCTTTTGTGAATATCCTTGGATTGGCTTTAGGGATCGCCTGTGCCTTAATTGTTTGGATGTATGTGGTTATTGAGACTACTTACGACAAACATTATGAAGGACACGAAAACATATACCGGGTAACTTCTTACTTCACTATTGAAGATAAGTTGGACGATTTTGCATTGACTTCTTGGGGAATTGGAAGGTTGATGCAGAAAGAATATGCTGATATTGAAAAGGTTACTTTATTACAAGAATATCCCCGAACCCTATTTAAAAATGAGGAGAAAGGTTTTTACGAGGAGAATTTCCTTGTGGCTGATTCTAATTATTTTGACGTTTTCCAACATGAATTTATAGAAGGTAATGCTGAGAATTCATTGAATAGACCATTGACAGCTGTATTGACAGAAAGTATTGCTCAGAAGTTTTTTGGTAATGAACTGGCTATAGGTAAAACGATTAAAACGACACATAGATCTTATGAGGTTACAGGAGTAATTAAAGATCTTCCTCAAAATACACATTTTCTATTTGATGCTTTATTAACTCCCTCAACTATTGCAATTCCTACAGAGGATCAATTGATAAGATCCTTATGGAATGTAGGTAATTTCACTTATGTGAAGATGAGGAAGGGAGCAAGTACAGATCCTATTTTGGATAATTTTTTGGCCTTTTATGATAAATATATGGCTGAGATGGGGAAGCGTTTTAATGCTAGTTTTGAAATAGGAATGCAACCATTGGCGGATATTCATTTGAAGTCAAATTTGAAATATGATCGTCAACAAGGGAATATTAATTATATCTATGCCTTTGCATTAATTGGGATTTTTATTCTTGTATTGGCTGCTATTAATTATGTAAATCTATCTACTTCACGTTCTGCTTTACGTAGTAAAGAAGTTGGGATGAGAAAGGTTTTTGGAGCAGATAGAAAGCAATTGATTTTTCAATATTTAGGGGAATCTCTTATTCTAACCCTTATTGCCTTTAGTATTTCTTTGGTGATGATGGAGATCTTGTTTGAAATGACTGATTTCAATTCGATTATCGGAAAGGATTTACATATCGGGGCATTGGTGAATGGAGAATTACTGATTGGAATGATTGCTGTTTTGATCTTTATTAGTTTAGGATCAGGGCTGTACCCAGCACTTTATTTGTCTAAAATTGAGCCAATTCAAGCTTTTCAAGCACAAAGGATGAATGGAAAGGCCGGTTTTTGGATCAGAAAGGTATTGGTAAGTGTTCAATTTATTATTTCTATTTCGGTTGTTATTTTAACCTTTCTAGCAAAGAGTCAAGTTGATTATTTACAAAATACAGACCTTGGTTTTACTCGTGATAATATCATGAATATTCAAGTTCGGGATTCAATTGTTTATAATAGGTTACCTATACTTGTTATGGAACTAGAAAATCATCCAGGAATAGCCAAAGCTACGACTACCAACATGATTCCTGGTGTTGGCGTTGGTAAAAACTTGTTTAGAATAGAAGGATCAAGTGGAATGGAAAACCAAACTTTTTCCTTTTTGAGAGTGGGTGAAGAGTTTATTGAAACTATTGGAATGCATGTGGTAGAAGGTCGTGATTTTGATCTGACGAACCATCCTTCAGATTCCTTGGAAGCTTTTATAATCAATGAGACGGCTGTACGTGAAATGGGGTATGAAAACCCTATTGGAAAAAAGGTTGAGTGGGGATTCAATGATGATGGAAGTGTAAGTGTTCATGGAAAGATAGTTGGTGTAGTAAAAGATTTTAATGCTAGGAGTTTGCATCAGAATATTGAATCTACTTTAATGACTTTGCAGAATAGACCTGGAGGAGTACTGATGTTAAGGTTAACGGGGAGAAATGTTGAGGAAACCATTTCATTTTTAGAAACGAAATGGAAAGAAATGTTGCCAGGTCAGATTTTTGATTATTCATTTTTGGATGAGCAATTGTCTGAATCGTACTCTTTGGATATTCAACAAAGTAAGCTGGTTAATATATTTTCAATTGTATGTATTATTATCAGTTGTTTAGGATTGTTGGGATTGTCCTCTTTTACTATACAGCAGCGTACAAAAGAAATTGCTGTCAGAAAAATTTTGGGTGCTGAAGTGAATCAGATTATGTATCTCTTATTTAAAGAAATCCTTGTATTGATTTTAATATCGTCATTAATTGCTTTTCCAATTGCTCATTTTGCCGGTGTGGAGTGGTTAAAAGGGTTCGCTTATAGAATTGAAATGCCCTATCTTATTTTCCTGGTTATTTCAATGGGAGCAGTCATTTTATCCTTCTTGACAATCTTTTATCATTCTATGCGCGTGGCGGTAACCAATCCAGCGGTTAGTTTAAAGTATGAGTAGTAAATTATTGAAGTAAATTAACAAAATCTCCATTATTAGTTTATTTTTGGAGACATTAAAAATTTGGGACCTTTTTATTGTCTCAGATTACTATAAACAAACGTTTCAGATGAAAAATACAAAAATTGCATTGGGAATGGTTGCTGTTGGTTTTGGAATGATGGCTTGTAATGAGCCAGTCAAAACTGAAGAAGTAACTGCAACTACTGTAAAGGCTGAAAAGCCTTTTGATTTAGAAAATATGAATACGGAAGTGAGTCCATGTAGCGATTTTTATGAATATGCTATTGGTTCATGGCTTAAGAATAACCCGATTCCAGAAACGGAAAGTAGATGGGGAAGTTTTGAATTTTTGCGTGAGCAAAACAGTGCTAAGTTGAAAAACCTTTTGGCAGATTTGAAGTCCAATAAAGATGCAGCTAAAGGATCTGATGCGCAGTTAGTGCGTGATTTTTATGCTTCTGCCTTAGATTCTGTAAAGGTAGAAGAATTGGGTAAAACACCTATTTTAGGAGAGTTGTCTCGAATTGAAAAGATTCAAAACAAATCGGATTTATTCAATTATTTGGTGTACTCTAGAACTCATTCGATTGGATCACCCTTCTCTTTTTACATTACGGCAGATTCAAAAAATTCTACACAAAATATCGCCACTTTAGCTCAAGGTGGATTGGGACTTCCAGATAAAGATTTTTATAGAAATGAAGATCCAAAAATGCAGGAGATCCGTAAGGAATATGTATTGCATTTAGAAAAGATGTTCTTATTGATAGGGACTGAAGAGAAAGTGGCTAAAAATGCTGCAACTACTATTATGGATATTGAAACCAAATTGGCTGATTTATCAATGGATAGAGTTGAGCGTAGAGACCCTCACAAGACGTATAATAAGATGTCTATTGCTGACCTGAATAGTTTGGCAGGTGGATTTGATTGGAATAAATATTTTGTTGGTATTGGAGCTGATAAATTGACTAGCCTGAATGTTTCTCAACCAGAATTCATCAAAGGGTTTACTGGTCTATTCAATTCTATTTCCGTTGAAGATTGGAAATTGTATCAAACATGGAATTTGGTGAATGGCGCCAGCGGTTATCTAAGTTCAGATTTCGTAAAGCAAGATTTCCATTTCTATAGTACTGTGCTGAATGGTGTGGACAAGATGAAGCCACGTTGGAAGACAGCTTTAGGAAAATTGAATGGTAGTTTTGGTGAGACATTTGGTAAAATATATGTAGAAAAATACTTTGCTGAAAGTTCTAAGAAGAATGTTGCGAATCTTATTGAAAACTTGAGAAAATCATTTAGAGCAAGGATTGATCAATTGGATTGGATGTCGGCAGAAACAAAGGCGAAAGCTTTGGAGAAGCTAAATTCATTTACATACAAAATTGGTTATCCAGACAGCTGGAAAGACTATTCTAGTTTGGATATCAAAGAGGATGCATTATTTGCGAATATCATGCAGGTAAGAGCAAAGCATTACCATGAAATGATTGAGAAGATTGGAAAGCCTGTTGATAAAACAGAATGGCACATGAGTCCTCAAACAATCAATGCATATTATAACCCATTGTATAATGAGGTGGTATTTCCTGCTGCTATTTTACAACCACCATTCTATAACCCAGAAGCAGATGATGCTTTGAATTATGGTGGTATAGGTGCTGTTATTGGTCATGAATTTACACATGGTTTTGATGATAAAGGATGTTTGTACAATTCTATTGGTAACCTTGAAAACTGGTGGACAGAGCAAGATTTGGATAAATTCAATGGTAGAGCTCAAATGATCATCGATCAGTATAGTGGTTATGAAGCTTTGGCTGGTTTGAATGTAAATGGAGCCTTAACGATTGGCGAGAATATTGCCGATTTGGGTGGTTTGACTTTGGCTTACCATGCATTGGAAATGGCCTATGATGGAAAAGATAAACCGGCAGATATTGATGGTTTCAACTATAGACAAAGAGTATTCTTGGGTTGGGCAAATGTTTGGAAAAACAATATCAAAGATGAAGCCCTTTTGACAAGAATCAAGTCCGATTCACATTCACCTGGTAGATTTCGTGTAAACGGTACATTAGCGAATATGAAAGAATTCCAAGATGCATTTTCATGTAAGGATGAAGATCCTATGATTAATGCAGGAGAGAAGAGAGCCGTTATTTGGTAAACTTCCCTTAATGTTAAAATTTAAAAAAGCCCTGAGATTATTCTCAGGGCTTTTTGTTTTTTGTACTGCCTAGTTTCATATTTCTGATGTATTCCTTGTTTGATAATTTTCATTAACTTGAATGGAATTCAAATGATTACAATAAAATATCTTATTAATATGAAACATTTCTCTACCATTGTTTCCTTTTTTATAGGCAATTTTTTCCTACTTGCACAACCAGATAGTTTAGCTCCCATTCACAGTATATTGGATACCAATAATATTAAGTTCACCACGATGGCGAATGGTGATATGGGATGGGATTATATAGAAAGAACTATACGCGCTCCAAAAAATGGGGAGACTGGTTTTCTTTTTACCTCCAGCCTATGGATTGCTTCGGAGGATATGTATGGTGATTTATATGTCGCTGCTAATGGGTATAATCAAACAGGATTGGATTTTTGGGCTGGTCCTATTGCTACCAATTATGATGCTGTATATGATGCTAAATACAATAGATCCTGGTTGGTTAGTATGGATCAAATTGATAATCATAGGGCGCATTATGGCAACTCTAATTATGTCATTCCAGAGGTTATCCTGAATTGGCCAGGAAATGGGAATAGTGTAAATGGAGAAAGTGAGAAATTGGCTCCATTTTATGATGAAAATAATAATGGAATTTATGAACCAGCCAATGGGGATTTCCCATTGATTAGAGGAGATAAGGCCTTATTTATTATGTACAATGATGATAGGGAATTACATGCCAATTCTGGTGGAGAAAAAATAGGAGTTGAGGTTCATATGATGCTCTATGCTTATGACTCTGTAGTACCAGAACTTGATAATTCTATTTTTGTGCATTATGAAGTGTTTAACCGGGGAATAGTAAACTTCTATGAGTTCTATGTTGGAATGTTTAACGATTGGGATTTGGGTAATTATAGTGATGACCTTATCGCTTGTGATGCGGATAGGAATGTTTCTTTTGTATATAATGGTTATAATATTGATGATGATTATGGTACGAATCCACCAGCAGCCGGTTTGGTTAGTTTGAATGAAGATATGTACGTTCACTGGTTCTGGAATAATGATTTTGATCCTAAAACTGGAAACCCAGATGAGCCAGAACATTATTTTAATTATATGAATGCATTATGGCTAGATGGAACAGGTTCAGGTAGCAATTTATATGGATCAAATGTACATCTGGAAGATACTACTGATTTGGATTTTGGATACCCTTCCGTACCTACTGATAGACGGTCATTACATGGTGTTTTTATTCCAACTTTCCTGCCTGGAGAATCCTACTGTTTGGATTTCGCTTATGTATATGCAAGGAAATCGAATTATTCAGCAAAACAAAATGCAGTACTCTTAATGGATTATGTAGATGATGTTCAGGAATTTTATGATGATCACTTTAGTAGTTGTACGGACCATTCAGCGGATTATAATAATTTATCAGTAGAAGAAGAAACTGTAATTAATGAAATCGATATTATTCCTGGTGAAGGGGTTAATAATTGGGTATTACAGGATCATTCTGATTTTAACAAGAAGTATAATGTTGAGGTTGTTAATGTATTGGGGCAGTCCTTGAAAAGTATGGAATGGATTTCAGAAAATAAATTAATAATTGACCTTTCTATTTATACGGATGGCATCTATTATGTGAAAATTTGGAATAATTACAGTAAAGTGAAGACACTTAATGTATTTAAATGATTGGTTTGGGTTTTTAATTTAAAAAAATAATTATGAACATTAAATATGGATTATCAAGTATCTATCTATTTTGTATTGGAATGCAAGCACAACCAGATAGTTTAGTTGCTGTTCACAATATATTGGACACGAATAATATAAAATTCACCACGATGGCGAATGGTGATATGGGATGGGATTATGTAGGTAGGACTATGCGAGCACCCAAGGACGGGGAAACAGGATATCTTTATGCTTCTAGTTTATGGATGGCTTCAGAAGATATGTATGGCGATTTATATGTAGCAGTTAATCAGTATAATCAAACAGGATTGGATTTTTGGGCGGGTCCTTTTGCTACTAATTATGATTCTGATTATGATGAAAAATACAATAGATCATGGATTGTTAGTATGGATCAGATTGATGAGCATAGGGCTCATTATGCCAATCCAAATTATAATATTCCAGAGGTTATTCTTAACTGGCCAGGAAATGGAAATGTTTTAAATGGAGAAGGTGAGCAATTGGCTCCTTTCTATGATAAAAACAATAATGGAATTTATGAACCTGAAAGTGGTGATTTCCCTTTAATAAGGGGAGATAAGGCCTTATTCTTAATGTACAATGATGATAGGGAGGCACATGCCAATTCTGGTGGTGAAAAGATTGGAGTAGAGGTTCATATGATGTTGTATGCTTATGATTCTGTAGAGCCAGAATTGGACAATTCTGTATTTGTACATTATGAGGTTTTTAATAGGGGGACATTGAATTTCTATGAATTCTATGTTGGAATGTTTAATGATTGGGATTTAGGAATGTTCAATGATGATTATATCGCTTGTGACATAGATAGAAATCTTTCAATTGTATTTAATGGAGATAATTTTGATGAAGATGGTTTTGCTAATGATTCCACTTATATATTTAATGGATATGGGAATAATCCTCCTGCTGCTGGCTTGGTAAGTTTAAATGAAGAAATCTATGTTCATTGGTACTGGAATAATAATTTTGACCCTAAAACTGGTAATCCAGATGATCCTGAACATTATTTTAATTATTTGAATGCCCTATGGAAAGATGGAACCACGAATAGTATTAATAGTAATCCAAATTTTACTGGAAGTATCGAGATAGAAGATACCACTGATTTGGATTTAGGGAACAATATCCCATCTGATAGAAGGACATTACACGGTATTTTTATTCCAAGTTTTCTTGCTGGAGAATCTTTCTGTTTAGACTTTGCCTATGTATATGCTAGGAATACTACTTATTCAGCAAAGGAAAATACTGTTTTGTTGATGGATTATGTAGATGATGTTCAGGTATTTTATGATGATCACTTTAGCAGTTGTACTGACCATTCAGCGGATTATAATAATTTATCAGTAGAAGAAGAAACTGTAATTAATGAAATCGATATTATTCCTGGTGAAGGGGAATATAATTGGGTATTACAGGATCATTCTGATTTTAACAAGAAGTATATTGTTGAGGTTGTTAATGTATTAGGTCAGTCCATATTTACAGCTGAATGGAATTCAGAAAATAATTTAACTGTTAATCTGTCGAATTATTCTAGTGGAATTTATTATTTGAATGTCCTTAAGGATGGGAGTCTCATACAGACGAATAGCTTGATGAAATAAAAAAAAGAGGTGGATTTTTCCACCTCTTTTTTAAAACTTGAATTCCTCCACTTCAATTAACTTGACCAATTCATCCAATGATTCGTAAAGTTGATCAAAGGAGTCGATTACGAAATAGCAATCCTGAATCTTATCTGTTTCAAAATCCTTATTAATGATTTCTCTAAGATCAAATGGTTTTATCTCAGCCTTGGTTTGAAATATACTATTGGTTTCAGAAAAGGAAGAAATGATTCCGGCTCCATAGATCTTTAATTGGCTATCCTGCTCTATAAGTCCAAATTCTATGGTAAACCAATACAATCGTTGAAGTTGTGATACCACTTTGGAGTTGTGAGCATATTGAACCCCAATAGAACCAAACTTTTCTATAAAATCTGAATAAGGTTTATGGGCCAGTAAGGGGATATGTCCAAAAATATCATGAAACATATCGGGCTCTTCTAAATAGTCTAATTCATTCATTTTTCTTAACCAGGTAGAGGAACAGAATTTTTTCCTTGAGAGAAGATCAAAAAAGTCATCTACAGGAATCAATCCAGGAACAACTTCTATAGTCCATCCTTTTGTTTTAAGTAATTCCTCATCCAGTTTTTTAAAGTGTGGTATGGTTGAGGAATATAAAGCACTTTCTAAAATCTCCAGACAGTTGATATATTCAATACAGACTTTATTTGGTAGATTTTCAACTTGCCTTTCAAAGAGACATTCCCAGACTAGATGGTCTTGTTTTGTGTAATTTGTGTACTGTTGTTTCATGATTTTTTTAAGCAAAAAAAAAGCCTAGTTCAGATGAACTAGGCTTAGTGATAATATAAAAAGTTTACATATGACTATTCGCAGTTCCAATAGGGATCTGTAGCGTAATAATAATATGTATAATTGTTGTTCATTCTTTTTTAAATAGTAGACGCAAATTGGTTAATCTTTTTAGCCAACTTTATATCTAGTTCTGTAATGCCACCGGCATCATGCGTAGACAAATGTATACTTAATTTATTGTATACGTTTGACCATTCAGGGTGATGGTTTAAACTTTCTGCTTCAAATGCAATTTTGGTCATAAAGGTAAAGCAGGTTTTAAAATCACTAAAAATTAATTCTTTTACAAGCATGCCTTCTTTAATAGACCATCCTTGTAATTCTTTTAATGCCTCGTCCAGCAATTCTTGACTTAAAATTTTCACACCGTTTTTTTTTATAGGTTAGATATCCATCTATTTACTTCATCCAAAAGTTCAGTAGACACAGGAAAGGAAGGGTCTTTGTAACTTTTTAAGTTTTCCTCTTTAGAATCCACAATTTTCAATACATGGTTCATTTTAGGAATGATTTTTAACTGCGCATTTGAAGATGATCTAGCATTTTGGATGAGTTTTTCTGCTTCGGTCAGTGGAACTTGTAAATCAGAAGTACCTTGAATAATAAGAATAGGGGCTTTGATACTCAAGATTTCATCCATAGGATTAAATATAATCCAAGAGGCTAGGAAATTGTTTGTTTTAGGGTTGAAGATGCTGCTTAGAATTGGATTTGTTTGAGGAATAGATTCTCCATTCTTCAAATGTCTAAATAATTCGGCAGCTTCCATGTGTAGATTTGGAGCCTGATTTTTTAATTGTTGTAGAATAAGTTCGTCTGCAGAACTAGCTGCTCCTGCAATTGATATCACTCCTTTCACATCTTTAGATGCCTTTGTAGCGATAAAAGAAACTAATGATCCTTGACTATGTCCTAAAAGAATTACTTCTTTAAATTTTCTTTCTTTGGTTAAATGGCTGATCCAGTTTATAGCATCTAAAATAAATATTTCAAAAGTCATTTTGTCTGCCCATTCATCAATGATATCCGATTGGTTAACTCCACGTTTATCTATCCTTAAACTTGAAATACCTTCTTCTGCCAATCCTTCTGCCAAATATTTTAGAGAATTGTTTTCACCAGCTATAGTGCTATTTCCATTTCTATCAGTTGGTCCAGATCCGGGTATGATCAAAACAATTTTATCAGTATTCTCGGTTTTTAATAGGGTACCATACGTTTTTCCAAGATCTACTTCATTTATAATTCTAAACTCTTCCCATGATTGAGCGTAGAGAGCTGTTTGAAATAAGAATGCAGTAAGTAAAACCAATTTTTTGATCATCGTTTCTAATTGAATAAGGGTTGTTAAGGGCTAATGATAGACCTGAAAAATTTAAAAGAGAAATGAATTTACACTATTTTATTTGAATAGATATGAGTCGCATTAATATTGTTGATTATTTCATTGGTTAGTTTACAATTAATCTTTTTTAAAAAAAGAATAAAATCTTCTAGATGAAACAGTATTGCATTTAAAATAAAATGTATTTTTGTTAAAAATTAAACACATGGAAGATTGGTTTTCTAGTTGGTTCAATAGCCATTATTATCATATTTTATATAAAAATAGAGATGAGAAGGAAGCAGAGTTTTTTATGAAAAACTTGCTGAATTATTTGGATTTGGATTCCAATTCTCTTCTTGTTGATATGGCATGTGGTAAAGGTCGTCATGCTCATTTTTTACATAATGAAGGTTACCAAGTTCTGGGAATGGATTTGTCTTCCGAGAGTATTGATTTTGCTAATCAAATAAAATCTGAAGGCTTAGAGTTTAAGGTACATGATATGCGTGATGGCTTTTCTTTGGAGAAGGAGGCGGATACCATATTGAATCTTTTTACAAGCTTTGGGTATTTTGAAAGCATTGAAGAGCATGAAAAGGTTATTAGTAATTTTGCTGATAACCTAAAGTTGGGTGGCTATTTTGTGTTCGATTTTATGAATGCCCATAGGGTAATAAAACATTTGGTGGCTACAGAGATTAAAACAGTCGATGGTATAGATTTTCATATTAAACGATTTGTTGAAAATAAGATTATCTATAAGCAGATCCAATTTGAAGATAAAGGAGAATACCATAAATTTCAAGAATCTGTAATGGGATTGTTTTATAGTGATTTTGAGCTGATGATGAATAATTGTGGATTAGATATAGTGGCCAGTTTTGGGGATTTTAAATTGGAATCTTTTGAACCAGAAAGTTCAGATAGATTGATACTAGTAGCAAAAAAGAGATAGATCATGCAACAAGTATTTTTATTATTTATCGCGGCATTTTCAGGTTTTTTCTTTTATCAGTTTGGTATGGGCTGGTTAAGGAATTCTTGGTTAAAATTTATTACAACCTTCAGTGGAGCCTTTCTTTTTGGATTGGCCTTTCTTCATGTTTTACCTGAAATATTTTTGGAGAGTACCCAACCTTATCAAATAGGACTTTGGATATTAGGCGGTTTCTTTATTCAGTTATTATTGGAATTTTTAAGTAAAGGAATAGAACATGGTCATGCTCATTTGACTAGTGCCAAAATGCCTTTCACCTTATTGATGGCTCTTGGAATTCATGCTATTCTTGAAACCACTCCACTTCATGTAGGTGCACATGGTCATGTACACGATCATGGTCATTCTAATTTATTTTGGGGAATTATGTTGCATAAAGTTCCTGTCAGTTTAGTATTGGCTGGTTTGTTATCTGAGCTAAGGTCTTCAAAATACATCGGTTTATTGTTGTTTATTGGTTTTGGATTATGTGGACCAATCGGATATTATGCTGGTAAGTATATACCCTTGCTTCAAGAGTACCATGTAGAGTTATTGGCTTTGGTATTGGGGTTGTTATTACATATTTCTACTACCATTTTATATGAGAGTACCAGTAGCCATAAATTCAATGGATATAAATTATTGGCGGTATGTATTGGTTTCTTAGTTGCATACCTGGCTTCTTGAAAATTAACATATAGTACCAATTATGTTTATTATCATCTTATCCTTTAAATGAAAATCACTACTTTGCATTTCAATTTTTGAAAAAATAGAAAAGAAATGCATATCAAATATATCCGAGGTAAATTATCAAAGGATAAATTAAAGCAACTATATACTGCTATTATAAAACCTCGTCTTGTAGAAGAAAGAATGCTAATTCTACTTAGACAAGGACGAATTTCTAAATGGTTTGGGGGGATTGGACAAGAAGCGATATCCGTAGGGGTGACGTCTGCTTTATCACAAGATGAGTACATTCTTCCAATGCATAGAAATTTAGGTGTTTTTACTACTCGAGGAGTACCCTTAAAAAGACTTTTTTCTCAATTTCAAGGAAAGGCAAATGGTTTCACTAAAGGAAGAGACAGGTCTTTTCATTTTGGAACCCAAGACTATAATTTAGTTGGGATGATTTCCCACTTAGGACCTCAGTTGGCTGTTGCTGATGGATTGGCTTTGGCCAATAAGTTGAAGAATAACGGAAAAACAACTGTTGTTTTTACAGGAGATGGAGGAACCAGTGAAGGAGACTTTCATGAGGCACTGAATGTTGCTTCTGTTTGGGATTTACCCGTCATCTTTGTAATAGAGAACAATGGATATGGGTTGTCAACACCAAGTAATGAGCAATTTCGATGCGAGCATTTAGCGGATAGAGCCAAGGGCTATGGTATGGAGTCCTATATCATAGATGGGAACAATATTTTGGAAGTGTATACTACAATATCGAAAATCGCAGCAGAGATAAAAGAAAATCCCAAACCTGTACTTGTTGAGTGTAAAACTTTTAGAATGCGTGGTCATGAGGAGGCTTCAGGAACTAAATATGTACCTGAAGAATTGATGGAAATTTGGGCTAAAAAGGATCCTGTTGAAAATTACGAGCAATATCTATTGAAGGAAGCTATACTTTCAACTGAGGAAATAGAGTTGTTGAAGGAGGAGATAAGATTAGATATTATTAAAGAATGGGATGCCGCTTATGCAGAGGAGGTAATTTCCTCTAGTCCTGAAAAAGAATTGGCTGATGTCTTTGCTCCATATGAATTTAAGGCAATAGAGTCCAAATCTGATGCTGTAGAGAATATTCGCATGGTAGATGCTATATCCAATGGATTAAGGCAATCTATGGAGCGCTATGACGATTTGGTTATCATGGGGCAGGATATAGCAGATTATGGAGGAGTATTTAAAATAACGGATGGTTTTATGGAGCAATTTGGGAAGGACAGAGTCCGTAATACCCCAATTTGTGAATCTTCTATACTAAGTGCTGCTCTGGGTTTGTCTATTCAAGGGATAAAATCAGTTGTTGAAATGCAATTTTCCGATTTTGTAAGTAGTGGATTCAATCCAATTGTAAACAATTTGGCAAAATCCTATTATAGATGGAAACAAAATGCTGATGTTGTAGTTAGAATGCCTTGTGGTGCAGGAGTGGGTGCAGGTCCATTTCATTCACAAACGAATGAAGCTTGGTTTACTAAAACACCAGGTTTGAAAGTAGTATATCCATCATCACCTAGTCAGGCAAAGGGATTACTGATGGCAGCTATTGAAGATCCAAATCCAGTGATGTTTTTTGAACATAAGGCACTTTATAGGTCAATATATGAAGATGTAAAAGTGGACCCTTATAGTTTAGAAATAGGAAAAGCATTTCAGGTTAAAGAGGGGGGGGATATGTCTATTATAACCTATGGAATGGGAGTGCATTGGGCTGTCGATTATCAAAAAGAACATCCTGAAATGGCTATTGATATTGTGGATTTACAATCCTTAGTTCCTTTGGATGAACAAGCTATTTTTATTTCAGTCAAAAAAACAGGAAAGGTTATTGTCTTGCACGAGGATAGTATGTTCAATGGGATAGGGGCCGAGATTTCAGCTCTAATAACAGAAAATTGTTTCGAATATTTGGATGCTCCGGTATTGAGATGTGCAAGTTTGGATACTCCAATACCTTTTGCGGCACCATTGGAAAATGATTATTTAGCCAATTCAAGATTGGCTGAAACAGTTGAAAAATTGATGAAATACTAATAGTACTTGATCAAAAAAATAAAAGCCATCCTGGATATCCAGGATGGCTTTTTTATTTAGTCTTTTATGAATCTTCCTAAGCCCATTCTTTTTAACATTTTTTTCTCCATATTCCAGAAGAATTTATGCTGACCAAGTACAGTTCCAATAATGATTAAAAGTATTTGGTAGATTGGGAAAATGAGTAGAATACGGATTGGCCAATAAACAAACCCTGAGGTAATATCTCTATATAACCCTAATTGATCCATTGCTGGGTTTGCAAACCTTAAGGCGAGTGACCCAGTTATAGAAAATACCAATAAAATGATGATAAGGTCAAAGTTGGAATTTATTCCCCAACGATCTTTTAGTTTCTGCATCCTATATTATTTAGTTTGGCAAAGGTACTATTATTTATCAAGTCAAGGAATTTTCATCCACTGGAATTGGTTTGAATGATAAACTCAGATAATTTGAAATAGACAAAAAATGTAAAGAATATTATCAATATTTATATGGGAACGATTTCAACTTTGTACATTTAGATTCCAAAAATAAAATAACAGAAAATAGTATGGCTGCTCCTTTAAAAAATATGTATTCTCCTGAATTCTACGAGCGTTTTGCATCCGTGTTAAGTCAGTGTCTTCCGACCTTCGATCCGAATTTATTCAAAGAGAAAATTTTCACTGAAGATTGGGAGAATAAGGAGTTGAAAGATAGAATGCGGCATACTGCTTTGGTTTTGAAAACGTTTTTCCCATCCGATTTTGAAAAGGCTTTGGAGGTGATAGATGAATGTATTGAGCTACTAAAAAAAAGAAAAATATCTGAGTTTGGTTTTGAGTTTATTTTCTTTCCAGATTATATAGAATTATTTGGTCAAGAGCATTTTGAGCTATCGATGAACGCGATGCGTGAAATCACAAAATTTATAAGTTGTGAATTTGCAGTTCGTCCATTCATACAGAAAGATCAGAAGAGAAGTCTGGACTTAATGGAAAAATGGTCTTTAGATGAAAACGAGCATGTGAGAAGATTGGCTTCTGAGGGATCTAGACCTCGTTTGCCTTGGGCGATGGCTTTGCCTTCATTAAAATCTGACCCAACACCATTATTGGCTATTTTGGAAAATTTAAAAAATGATCCTTCTGAATATGTAAGAAGGAGTGTGGCTAATAACTTAAATGATATTTCTAAGGATCATCCCGACTTTGTATTAGGAGTATTTGGGCGGTGGATAGGAAAGGATCAAAATAGAAATAAATTGGTGAAGCATGGCGCTAGAACCTTATTGAAAAAAGGAGATATTGAAGCCCTGTCTTTATTTGGTTTAGGGCCTAATCCATCCATTGAGATTTCAAATTTTGAAATTAAGACGGAGCTTGTGAAGATTGGGGACTATTTGAATTTTGAGTTTGATATAGCCAATACTTCAAATAAGGAAGCATTAGTCCGATTGGAATATGCGATGTATTATAAAAGAAACAATGGGGATTTAAGTAAAAAGGTGTTTAAGATTAGTGAGAAAAATTATCCTTCAAATTCAATTGTTAGAATATATAGAAAGCAATCGTTCAAATTGATAAGTACACGAACATTCTATGAAGGGATTCAAAAGGTGGCTGTAATTGTTAATGGAGCAGAGAAGGAAAGTTATTCTTTTGAGTTAGAGGCCTAGTTAAAAGAACTTAAATAAAACGAAATAAAAAAGCCGTCTCGGATATCCGAGACGGCTTTTTTATATGAAAAGGAGATAGCTTATTTAATAGCTGCTCTTTGTTCTTTTACTTTTGGATCGTTGATATATTCATCATATGTCATCAATTTGTCCAAGAAACCGTTTGGTCCAATTTCAATGATTCTATTTGCAATGGTCTGAGTAAACTCATGATCATGAGAAGTAAACATCATTGTACCTTTGAAGTCTTTTAAAGAGTTGTTTAGGGATGTAATAGATTCTAGATCTAGGTGATTGGTAGGTTCATCCATCAATAATAGATTCCCTTCAGCTAGCATCATTCTAGAAAGCATACAACGAACTTTTTCACCTCCAGAAAGTACATTAGACATTTTAAAGGTTTCTTCCCCAGAGAAAAGCATTTTACCTAGGAATCCACGGATATATACTTCATCCTTCTCCTCTGAATATTGTCTCAACCAATCTATCAGGTTGTTATTACCATCGAAATATTTTTCATTTTCATTTGGTAAATAAGCCTTAGTAATAGTTTGTCCATAGTTGAATTCACCAGCATCTGCCTCCATTTCATTATTCAAAATAGAGAAAATAGAGGTTAGTGCTAAACTGTTGTCAGCGATAAAAGCAATCTTATCACCTCTTTTGACATTTAGGTTGAAGTTCTTAAATAAGAATTTACCATCCATTTGTTTACTCAAATTCTCAATATGAAGAATTTGATCTCCCGCTTCTCTAGCTTGATCGAAGATAATAGCTGGATATCTTCTAGAAGACGGTTGAATATCGTCCACGTTGATTTTTTCCAGTAATTTCTTTCTACTTGTTGCTTGTTTAGATTTAGAGGCATTGGCACTAAATCTTGAGATGAATTCCTGTAATTCCTTTTTACGATCTTCCGCCTTCTTGTTTGCAGAAGTTCTTTGTCTCGCTGCCAACTGACTAGATTCGTACCAAAAAGTATAGTTACCTGTAAATAATTTTATTTTACCGTAATCAATATCAGCAATAGAAGTACAAACTGTATCCAAGAAGTGACGGTCGTGAGATACTACAATAACTGTATTTCTGAAATTCAATAGGAAGTCTTCCAACCAAGTGATGGTTTGAATATCCAAGTCATTGGTAGGTTCATCAAGAATAAGAATATCTGGATTACCAAAAAGGGCTTGTGCAAGTAGAACCCTTACTTTTTGATTACCATTTAAGTCTTTTACCAATTTGTAATGAACTTCTTCAGGTATACCAGCGCCACTTAATAGTGAGGCAGCATCAGATTCTGCATTCCATCCATCCATTTCAGCGAATTCACCTTCCAATTCTGAGGCTTTGATACCATCTGCTTCAGAGAAGTCTGGTTTGGCATAAATTGCATCTTTCTTTTGCATAATGTCCCACAATTGTTTGTGTCCCATTACTACAGTGTCCAATACATTGTATTCATCAAACTGGAAGTGATTCTGACTTAATACAGCCATACGTTTTCCTGGTTCAATACTTACTCTACCAATATTAGGATCAATCTCACCTGCTAATATTTTAAGGAAGGTAGATTTCCCTGCTCCATTGGCACCGATAATACCAAAGCAGTTATCTCCTGAGAACTTGATGTTTACTTCATCAAATAGAACTCTTTTTCCGTATTGTAGGGTTACGTTTTGTGCTGTAATCATTCTTGCTAAATTTTAAGACTGCAAATTTACAGTAAAATTGTGGTTTATCTCTGGATCTTTAGTGAAATTAAGTGTCTCAGTATAACATATTGTATGGGCTTGTTTTCTACTCTATTTTGAAGCTTGTTTTTGTTCTATATTTTGGGCGAAATTGATTAAAAAAATAATAAAAGACCCGCTTATCGGATATTGTGATTTCACTTCATTTTTTAATAATTCACACTATTTTCTTTACGAGTTGGGGGAGTGAAGTCATAATAGATTTCTTGTCCTTCTTGTCTAATCCACTCTGTTTGTTGATGGTATTAGGGTTTTATGTTTTGTTTTGAGAAAAACTATTGTTGTGTTTCGTCGTGTTTATTTCCTGTTAATTTGAGTAAAATGACTCTTAAAATATGTTAAAAAACATGGTCAAACATGATATATATCAGAGAATTAAGACGGTAGTGGTAATAAATTGTAGCAACAAAATCTAGTGGATGTAATCGGAGGGTTCATCAATCGAAAATTTATTAAATCTACACTTTATGTTATCTAAGAAACAGGCCAAAGTATTCTTTTTAGGAGGAACGGTAGTATTCTTCCTGATTTTCATCGGTCTTAGTTGGCATTCCCTTTCAGTGGAAGTGCCAAAACAGACCCATGAGGAAAACCTTACAGAAGCGGTAATTCGCGGTAAGGAAATTTTTGACAGCAACAATTGCATGGGCTGTCACACCATTTTAGGAGAAGGTGCTTATTATGCACCAGAATTAACCAAGGTTATGGAAAGAAGAGGGGATGGCTATGTAAGGGCTGCCTTGATGAGTAAGGTTCCATGGGCTCCAAAAGGGAGAAAAATGGTTGCTTATGGTTTCTCTGAAAGTGAGGCCAATGACTTAATTGAGTTTCTTACTTGGATTGGAAATATGGATTTGAACGGATTTCCAGCCGAACCAGATTTAAAAAACAAATAGTTGAACATATTCTGGGATTCGTTTTTGAAATGTCCAATCAGAATAAAAAATTAGAAAGATGAAGTATAGATCACAAAAAGTAGCGTATTTATTTTTCGCTCTGAGTATGGCTCTTTTAGTCTTACAGATCATATATGGTTTCATTATGGGATTCGCCCATATGGGATTCGATGTTTTACATGAGATTATTCCATTCAATGCTGCAACAGCTACTCATAAGAATTTATTGGTAGTTTGGTTATTAAGTGGATTCATGGGAGCGGCTTATTATATAATTCCTGAGGAAGCAGAGATTGAATTGTACTCTGTTAAGTTGGCTAAGCTACAATTCTGGAGTTTAGCTTTAGTAGGTGTTGCATCAGTTATTGGATTCCACTTTAATTGGTGGGAAGGACGTAAGTTCCTAGAGATTCCTCGTCCTTTAGATTACTTAGTTGTTCTTAATGTATTGTTATTTTTAGGAATTATTCTAAAAACCTTATATTCAGGAAAGAAGAGAACAACTACAGCGATGGTAATGGTAATGGGATTATTATTTGCTGCATTATTGTATTTGCCAGGGATGGTTTGGTTTGACAATCAAACAATCGATTCTTTCTTCAGATGGTGGGTTGTTCACTTATGGGTAGAAGGTGTTTGGGAATTGATTATGGGAGGTATTCTATCTTTCCTATTAATTAAACTAACAGGTGTAGATAGAGAGGTTATTGAAAAGTGGTTATACGTTATTGTAGGACTTACTTTCCTTTCTGGGATTTTAGGTACAGGTCACCACTTTTACTTTATCGGAACACCAAAATATTGGTTGATGATTGGTGGTATTTTCTCTGCTTTAGAGCCGCTTGCCTTTTTGGGAATGGCATTATTTGCCATCTCTATGTATCGCAAAGGAGAAAAGAGACATCCAAATAAAATTGCCATTACATGGACTCTTGGAACTGCCATCGTATCATTTGTTGGAGCTGGTCTATTAGGTCTCGCACATACATTGCCTAGTGTAAATATTTGGACACATGGTACATTTGTTACTGCGATGCACGGTCACCTAGCATTCTGGGGTGCATATGGAATGTTAATTTTTGCTTTTATTTCGTATGTATTGCCGCAGATGACAGGTAGAAAATTGTACAATACAAATTTATCTACTTATGCCTTCTGGTTGTCTAATATTGGTATGGTTGGTATGACTACAGCTCTTGGTGCTGCAGGGATCACTCAGGTCTATCTTGAAAGAAAGGTAGGAATGGACTTTATGGATGCACAAATAGCCATGGAGCCTCACTTTATGGTTCTTATTGCCTGTGCAACTTTATTCTTTACTGGGGTTATCATGTTCATAATGACCTTTATCAAATATGGTAAACCAACTGATCAAGCACTTGTAGAAAACTAAATATCTGTTGAACTTTAAGTTCCTTTTAATTATGAAAACAAAATCAATTTCAAAATTACTTCTTGCACTTCCAATGCTCGCACTAATGAGCTGTGGAGGTGGTGAAAAGAAAAGTATCACACCTAAGAAGCACAAGGTTAATCCTATTACAATTGAGGTGAAAGGAGAAATGGAAGCTGAATTAACTGCTCCACCATTTGTTCCTGCTTCAGTAGGTAATAGACCAGCAAAAAAGTTGACCGTCAACATGGAAATTCTTGAGGAAGAAGGTGAAATGACGGATGGTGTAAAATATGTTTATTGGACTTTTGGAGGATCCGTACCTGGAAGTTTCATCAGAACTCGTGTTGGTGATGAGGTAGAATTCCATTTAGCCAATCATCCAGATAACAAATTACCGCACAATATTGATTTGCATGCTGTAACAGGACCAGGTGGTGGTGCTACCTCTTCTTTCGTAGCTCCAGGTCATAAAACAGTATTCTCTTTCAAAGTATTGAATCCAGGTCTATATGTTTACCACTGTGCTACAGCTCCTGTAGGTATGCATATTGCCAATGGTATGTACGGTCTTATTTTGGTTGAGCCAGAAGGAGGTTTGCCAAAAGTGGATAAGGAATACTATATAATGCAAGGTGATTTCTATACGAAAGGTGAACATGGAAAACCAGGTTTACAACCTTTCGATATGCAGAAAGCAGTTGATGAAGATGCCGATTATGTAGTATTTAATGGTAAAGTTGGGGCCTTGACAGGTGATAATGCGCTTACTGCTAATGTTGGTGAAACGGTCAGACTGTATATTGGTAATGGTGGACCAAACTTAGTGTCTTCATTCCATGTTATTGGAGAGATCTTTGATCGTGTAAATGTTGAAGGTGGTAGTTTAATCAATGAAGATGTACAAACTACTTTAATACCTGCTGGAGGTGCATCTATCGTAGAGTTTAAAGTAGATGTTCCGGGTACTTTTATCTTAGTTGATCACTCTATATTTAGAGCATTTAATAAAGGTGCTTTGGGTATGTTGAAAGTAAAGGGTGATGACAAAAAAGACATTTACTCTGGAACTATTCAGGAAGGTATTTACAATCCTGAGGGAGGAACAATCCAAGAGATGCCTGTTAAGGAAAAAGCAGTTGTTAAAAAGGGTACTTTATCTAAGAAAGAGCAAATTGCAAACGGTAAGCAATTGTATACGCAAACTTGTTTCGCTTGTCACCAAGCTTCAGGTGATGGTATTCCAAATGCATTCCCTCCATTGGCGAAATCAGATTATCTAAATGCAGATGTAAATAGAGCAATCGATATCGTTATCCATGGGAAAACTGGGGAGATTACTGTTAACGGTAAGAAATACAACTCCATTATGACTAAGCAAAGTTTGAACGATGCAGAGATTGCTGATGTTCTTACTTATGTTTATAATCAGTGGGGTAATAATAAAACAGTGGTTACTGAGAAGATGGTTAAGGCTAGAAGATCAGGAGGCGGTCACTAATAATGCCATATTTGGTATCTTAAATTTTGTGTTATGATCAGGTGTGTTTTTAGATTGGCGATAGTTGTATTGAGTAGCTTGTTTTCACAGGCGGGCTATTGCCAATCTGGAAATGCCGTTCTCATAAAAGGAGATACCTATATACCCTTATATGGAAGAGATTCCAGTGCTGTAAAAGTTTCAGATTTCACCATGGATATCTATCCAGTGACCCATGGTGAATTCTTGGAATTTGTAAAGAAGTTTAAAAATTGGCAACGCTCAGAAGTTATTCAACTTTTTGCAGATGGTAATTATCTCCTAGATTGGGAAGTGGATACTATTTTGGGCAATAAAGTGTCTGGAAAATCCCCAGTAACCAATATTTCATGGTTTGCTGCAAAGGCATATTGCGATTGCCAAGGGAAGAGATTACCAACCATTGATGAATGGGAATATGTCGCTATGGCCAGTGAAACAATGAAAGATGCCAGGCAAGAAAAAACTTTTAACCAATATATATTAGATTGGTATGAGAGACCTAAGCAAAAGAAGCAGGAAGTAGGTTCCACCTTCAAGAATTATTGGGGCTTATATGACATTCATGGTTTGGTTTGGGAATGGACCTACGATTTCAATTCGGTTTTAATTTCTGGAGAATCTAGAAAGGATGTAGATAATGACAGCAATTTATTTTGTGGTAGTGCCGCCGTTGGTGCTTCAGATTTGATGAATTATGCTGCCTTTATGCGTTATGCCATCCGAGGGAGTTTGAAAGCAAATTATGCTATGAGAAATTTAGGATTTAGGTGTGTGAAGGATGTAAAATAAGACCAAAATGATGAAAAAATACATACTCAGCTTAGCAACAATTTTACTATTTGCTTGCTCTCCAAATGAGATAGGAGAGGGGAAGGATACAGCAAATGGTATTGCCAGTTTGGAAGAAATATCGGAACTGTCAATTTACAATTTACCATCTACTTGGACTTCACAGAACAATGAGCAAGTAGTCTTAAAAGAATTAAATGGGAAGGTATTGGTCATGGTTATGATTTATACATCTTGTAAAGCAGCATGTCCCAGATTGGTAGCGGATATGCGAAGAATAAAAGATCAAATTCCAGAAGAGTTCCTGTCAGATATACAGATGATCTTAGTCAGTATAGATCCTGAAACAGATACTCCGGAACGATTGAAAAAATTTGCTATTGAAAATTATATGGACGAACAGCCTTGGTTATTCCTAAGAGGGACAAAGGAAAGTGTTCGTGATTTTGCCAATGTATTGGCAGTGAAATACAAAAAAATATCACCTTTAGATTTTTCTCATTCAAACATAATTAGTGTTTTCAATGAAAAAGGTGAATTATCACATCAGCAGGAAGGATTAGGAGTAGATAACAAGGAAACAGTGGCTAAAATTATTGAATTGGTCTCTGCGCTTAACAAGCAGTAAGAAATGGAAAAGCAAACACCCTACTATAAAGCAGTTGGTTCTGAGGAACTAGTATTCAACCATAGTTATAAGAACAAATTACCTCTTTTGATCAAAGGACCTACAGGGACTGGGAAATCAAGATTTGTGGAATATATGGCTGCAACACTAAATAAAGAGTTGATCACCATTAGTTGCCATGAAGAAACTTCTTCAACGGATTTAATTGGCCGATATATAATCAAAGGAGCTGAAACGATATGGATTGATGGACCATTGACCAGAGCCGTTAAAGAAGGAGCTATTATTTATTTGGATGAGGTAGCAGAAGCCAGACCAGATATTATAGTAGCTATTCATTCCTTAACAGATCATAGAAGGGAATTGTATATTGACAAAACAGGAACAACAATAAAAGCTCATCCTGACTTTATGTTGGTTGCTTCTTATAATCCTGGATACCAAAAAGGATTCAAGGAATTGAAACCATCAACAAGACAACGTTTTGTAGCCCTTACTTTTGAATATCCATCTGAGAAATTGGAAAGAGAAATTCTTGAGAAGGAAACCGGGGTTGAATCTTCAGATGCGAAGAAAATTGTTGCCATTGCAGGAAAAATAAGAAACCTAACTGAGTTGGGCTTGGCAGAAACTGTATCAACAAGATTATTGGTAGATGCAGCGAAGTTAATCAATTCTGGTTTGGATAGACGACTAGCTATGGAGACGGCAGTGGTGGAACCTTTATCTGATGATGAAGATACACTAGAGGCTTTAAAGGATCTTTCTAATTTGATGATTTAAATTAGAGCTGATGGAGTTAGATCAATTAATATTTCAACGCATTCTCCGCTATTTTAAAAAACGACGAGAGGATGATCCAGAACGTGATGCTAGGAAGGTAGATCTCGAAGATATAAGGTCGAGATTAACTATTTTGGCAAGAGCACTTACCGGCATACCAATAGATTTGGTTACTGCAGAGGAAGAGGGGGGCTGGAAAAACGAACAATTTTATTTACCGAATAGCATCAGTTTTCTTCCATCTTGGGAGTTGAATTTAAAATTTTACTTCTATAGGTTGGTGTATCTAAAAGTACAGATGGATCTTCAGCTGAATTGGAAAGAGGAAGAGTCTGATATATTATCATCTAGAAGTAGGGCCAAGGAAAGTTCAGAGGAAGTATTAAGGGAAATGAATTTACAATTTCCTGCTGTCTTTGAAATGCACAATGAATTTGTCGGATTGTTGGCTGACCAGCAATTAGAATCCAAAGAAGAGGAGCCAGAAGATTATAGTAAATGGCTATATGGAAAATGGATGGTACATTCAGAATCCATAGGAGTCGCAGTTTCTGATGCCATTTCCGATGATGTGAAAACCAAGAATAGCCTTGATATTACCACAGAAATAAAGGCCAAGCCAGTAGAAGATATTCAGCAATTGGAAGTCGATCAAAAGGCGCAAGAAGATTATACCCTAACACATAATTTCGAGAAGATAGAGACGGCTGAGGAGTTTTCGGGTGTATGGCGTGACTTTGACGGAGATGATAGCTTAGAAGAAGATCAAGAGGCCTTAGACGAAGTGAATATGAATGCTGTTGTGCGTGTGGATGATATGGTTCATTCCGTATATCAAGCAGAATTTGCAGATAATGTGACCATTGCAGAGAGTAGTGACGCAAAAGCAAAAGGTCATTTTCTTGCTTATGATGAATGGAACTACCAAGAACGTACTTATCGTAAAGATCATTGTAAGGTCTACCCAAAATTGATAGCACCAAGTTACTCTTCCTACTATAGAGAAACCTTGGAAAAAAATAAGGGCTTATTGATCGGCTTGAGGAAGTTGTTGGTAAGTATGCACAACAAACTTGAACAACAAAAAAGACAAGCCCAAGGGGAGGAGTTTGACCTAGATGCGGTAATTAATATGTTTACTGATATTCAATCGGGGCATTCGCCATCTGAGAAAATTTACCTTTCCAAAAGAAAGAAGCAAAAGGATATTTCTATCACCTTATTGATGGATATTAGTCTATCAAGTGATAGCTATACAGATGGCTATCGTGTACTGGATGTAGAAAAGGAATCGGCTATTCTATTTGGAGAAATATTGAATGAATTCAATATAGACTTTGAGGTGGCAGGTTTTTATTCTAAAACAAGAAACTTTTGTACCTATATAACCTTGAAAGGTTTTGATGAATCTTGGGAAAAAGGAAAACATAAGATAGGGGCTGTTAAAGCTTCTGGATATACTAGGATTGGACCAGCTTTGAGGCATGCGGGAGCTATGTTGGCTGAAAGGCCAAGTAGCAATAAATGGTTGTTGATATTATCGGATGGTAAACCAAATGACTATGATAAGTATGAAGGTAAATATGGTGTAGCAGATGTAAAACAAGCACTGCTTGAATTGAAGAAAATGCATATACATACTCATGCTCTGGCTATAGAGAAGCAAGCTAAATATTACCTTCCTCAAATGTTTGGAGTCAGTAATTATCAGGTGATGCCTAATCCGAATTCCTTACTTAAAGCGTTAGTGTTGTTGTTTGAAAAGATTAGACAGGTGGCTTAGGTTTATTCTAAGCCATACTTGAATTCTATAGCACTACTTTGGTCTAGATTGGAACGCATGATGTGTGTATCCTCATTACCGTATTCATCTATAATTGTTATAGCCGTTGTATTTGGAGGATAGTATCCTAAGTTTTCAGCATGGAAAATTAGGATATTCTCTTTCTGCGGTTGTAATGTAAAAGTAAAACTTTTCTTTTCTGCAGCTAATTCATAATTTCTAGTGATCCATACCCCATTGCAATAAAGGGAAATTTTATCACCATCTACTTCTTCATGATCCCAGACCTCAATGGTTAATTTTGGACTGTAAACAATAATTGTTTTATCTGTCTTAATATCTCTTTTTTGTAGAGCAAGATCCTTGATGCTATTTTTCCCTTTGATGACCATTAATCGATGATTGCCATCGAAGTCGGCGCTTATCATGTATTGTTGGGTAATGTTTGTGATATGGGTATTGGTAATATGAATATCTTCATTCATTTCAAAGTCCAAGTCATAATGAGAAAGATTGAAAAGTAGAGGGCGGTCATTATAGTATCCTGTCAAAAGAACATTAGAAAATTTGTTCATTGCTAGAATATTAAAATCAGCTTTTGCTTTTAAGTCATTCAGTAATTTTTCTTTTGAGGTAGACCAAAAACTAATGATCCCATTTTTGGACCAAGATATAATGGTGTCTGTACTATTCTTGTAGTATTGTAATCTTGCGAAATGAGAATTGTAAGGATTCTTTATCTCATTTTTCAGTCTTTTCTTTTTTAAGTCAATGACTTTGATACTTGATCTATCTGTGATGATCATTTCAGATTCATCCTTGGTTAGGATGGCATCAAATATAGGGTGTTTGTTGATGAAAAAGATGGAGTCACTATAGTTTGGATGATCCATATTCTGAACATACATTTTTCCATCTTCACATCCAATTAGAATTTCAGAATTGGATTTGTAGATGGCAAAACTAATTTGGCTAGGAAGGGAATAGGATCTAATTTGTTCCATTCCAGGGTAACTCCACATAATTATTTTGGCATCCTTGCCATAGGTCAAGAATCCATTCCCATAATCGTTGAATTCTATATTCCTTATTTTGGCATCATGTGCCTCGTATTCTTGTAATAATTCTTGTTTTTCGGTATTCCACAGTTGTAATTTACCGGTATTGTTCCCTGCTAGTAATTTAGAAGGCTCAGGGCAAAAGGAAATAATTTCCGATGGATTGTGGTGGCCTACAAATGATCTAATCAACTCAAAGTTTTGAGAAAGAGAGAATTGACTAATCAAACATAGTGCTAGTAGAATACAGGACTTATACATTGATAACTAATTATAGGTAGCAAAAATATGGAATAGGAATAATATTTATTGCCTTATCGGGAACAATTTCAATAGATATAAATAATAATAATTGAAGCAAGGTAAGGATTTCTAAAAATATAGTAGATCTTCCATTTCACGGTTTTTAGTTAATAAATTGATAATCCGATGGTTAAATAAAGTAGTGGAATTGTCCATTTGACATCAATTTTTCCTTGAGACTAATATTTTTTTTTCGATATATTTTTGAAAAAAAGTTGATTAAAGCATTCGTATTGGAAATGCATTCTTTACATTTGCACGATTTTTAAGCTCAATTATGAAGTCTATCAGAAATATTGCAATCATTGCACACGTCGATCACGGGAAGACAACTTTGGTTGATAAGATCCTATATTATGCAGCTGACTTGAAGGGAACTTCAGGTGATTTGATACTGGATAATAATGATCTAGAAAGAGAAAGAGGGATTACTATTCTTTCAAAAAATGTATCTATTGAATATAATGATACTAAGATCAACATCATTGATACCCCTGGTCACGCCGATTTCGGTGGTGAGGTAGAGCGTGTATTGAACATGTGTGACGGTGTTTTATTATTGGTGGATGCCTTTGAGGGGCCTATGCCTCAAACTCGTTTTGTTTTGCAAAAAGCTTTAGAGCTTAATTTGAAACCAATCGTAGTTGTAAATAAGGTAGATAAGCCAAACTGTAGACCAGAAGAGGTTTACGAAATGGTATTTGATCTTATGTTTAACTTGGGTGCAACTGAAGAGCAATTGGACTTCACTTGTGTTTACGGTTCTGCAAAAGAAAACTGGATGGGTCTTGATCACAAAGAGAAGACAGCGGATGTAAGTCCATTGTTGGATGTTGTAATAAAAGATATTCCAGAACCAGAGGTTGAAGAAGGAACAGTTCAAATGTTGGTAACTTCATTGGATTTCTCTTCATACACTGGTCGTATTGCTATCGGTAGATTGAAAAGAGGTACATTAAAAGAAGGAATGAATTTAGTATTGATAAAACGTGATGGTACCATTACGAAATCAAAACTAAAGGAGCTATATGTTTTTGAAGACTTAGGTCGTAAGCGTGTAACTGAAGTTAAGGCTGGTGATATTTGTGCACTAGTAGGATTGGAAGGATTTGAGATTGGTGATACTGTTGCTGATCCTGAAAACCCAGAAGCTATGGCTTCAATCACGATTGATGAGCCTACTATGAGTATGCTATTTACAATCAATGATTCTCCATTCTTCGGTAAAGAAGGTAAATTCTTGACTTCTCGTCATATCAATGACCGTTTAGAGAAAGAATTGGAAAGAAACTTAGCATTGAGAGTTACGCCAGGTGAAAGTGCTGATAAATTTATCGTTTACGGTAGAGGTGTACTTCACTTATCTGTATTGATTGAAACTATGCGTAGAGAAGGTTTCGAAATGCAGATTGGTCAGCCACAAGTAATGTTTAAGGAAATCGATGGTAGAAAGAATGAGCCAATCGAGGAACTTACTTTAGATATTCCAGAGGTTTATTCAGGAAAAGCAATTGAAGCTATTACTTTACGTAAAGGTGAAATGCTTTCTATGGAGCCAAAAGGAGATAGAATGTTGATGGAATTTGAGATACCTTCTAGAGGTATTATCGGTCTTAGAACATATCTATTGACTGCTTCAGCTGGTGAAGCAATTATGAATCACAGATTTAAAGAATACCAAGGATTTAAAGGTGAGATTCCTGGACGTATGAGTGGATCTCTGATCTCTATGGAGAAAGGAACTACTTTTGCTTATTCATTAGATAAGTTACAAGATAGAGGTAAATTCTTTGTTACTTCTCAAGAAGAGGTTTACGAAGGACAGGTAATCGGAGAGAACAGTAGAGCGGATGATCTTTGTATCAACGTTACTAAGGCAAAGAAAATGTCTAATATGCGTTCTTCTGGTGCTGATGAGAAATCTAAGCTTAT
>MAAC01005950.1_pt1 | contig 103210 bp, 120 predicted proteins | sample 1115981 | NCBI WGS metagenome assembly MAAC01 (sample SAMN04961126, study PRJNA320927) | seawater metagenome | isolation source: sample BD02T64 sea water enriched with oil for 64 days | place: USA:Gulf of Mexico | collected 2013-07-27 | reverse complement strand
AACATAGGTTATCTAAGTCAGTCTTAAATTAATCAACATAGGTTATCTAAGTCAGTCTTAAATTAATCAACATAGGTTATCTAAGTCAGTCTTAAATTAATCAACATAGGTTATCTAAGCTACCCTTGGGGCCTCATTAGTTATCATATATGGACATATCAATAATGAATAAAGTGTACATCCTTGCGATTAGTTCTATTGCTTTCCTCTTTCTGCCTAGCGCTATGGCTGTAAAAGATAATTTTAGACGTTAAACGCGCTTATGTGATTTCAATAAAACATAAGTTCTCAAGGGAAGATATACCGAAAGAGACTACTTATAAACTTGAAATGATTATAAAACATAATGGTAATCTACAAATAATGCCTGAATCAGGCGAATGCTCCCTGGCTATAAGTCAAGAGGCCGAGAACTATTGGGATGTTCCTAAAAGTGACAAAAAACGGTTTGCAGTAACAACAAACAAGAACGGGATGGTTGTGTGTTCAGTAGAACTTGATAACCATAAACTCTGTATTGGTGATGTTAATAAGACTTCAGGTTGGTGGATGAAAGTTAGTTCTTCTCTTATTGATCTGCAAAACCAGTTCAAGTATAAAAATTTTAGTGAGACACATTATGTAGAACGTCACAAAGTGAGTTGCTATGACTTTTAGAAATAAGTCAAACTTGCGTTACTTTAGAGCGATAAAAGATGTACCGGCACAAAAAAGACTGTGCGGTTCTTCTATTATCGCGTTCCTGTGTGAATTCTGTAGGGTAAATATAGGCTGAGTTGTATTTTAGCGACAGAGGAACGCAAAAAAAAAGCCAATCCACGAATGGATTAGCTTTTTTTATAAGGAATAAGACTTAAATCTTATTTTGTTTTATCGGTTGACGGTCTATCCCAATGTTTACGTTTCCCGTAATCAATAAATAAACCTACAAAAACAACTAGTGCTATTATCCCGACCATTACTTCTATTGGAGTAAACATAGGCAACCCTACTTGATTATTCACTATTTGTGTCCTCACTATTACTTTCACTTTTCGGCTTCAGTAAAGCGGCTACCCAAATTAGCATACCTACAATAAATAGTAGCATACTTTCATATGCAGTTACTTTATCAAATTGCAGAATATAACCAAGAACACCAGCGGACGTTAAAGCTAATCCAATTTTACGGGCATCTTCGCGCAGCGACTCACTATCAATTGAAATAATGTTAAAAAGAAACAACCAAACTATTTTAATTATCTCGATAAAATTTAACTAGCGAAGCGTAAATCTCGGGGGCTTGCCCCCGTGCTGGATAGTGTATACTGGGGGGACCCCAGTAAATGCTATTCGGCTCATGGAACTTCAAAGAAATACGCATCATGTGTTTAGATTAATGTATCACTTTGTTTGGATACCTAAATATAGGCACAAGGTTTTTGTTGAGCCTTATCGTGCAACGATGAAGGCTATAATTCAAAAAATTGGATATGACTACGATATTGATATCGTGGAACTAGAAATACCCGAAGATCATATTCACATGGTCATTAGAGGAATACCGAAACAATCACCAAGTGATGTAATGCAAATAATAAAAAGTATTACTGCCCGTGAATTTTTTCGCATTTACCCTGATGTAAGAAAGCAATACTTTTGGGGCGGTAAATTGTGGACTCAAAGTTACTTTGTTGAAACAATCGGGAATGCAACTGAAGATGTGATCAGGAAATATGTTCAAGAGCAGTTGCTTGAATTAGATCGTAAAGAAGCTAATTCAAATCAGCTAGGCTTGTTCTAAAACTCGGTCGCTTGCGGCCGAGCTATTTATCATGTGTATCTCCAAGGTTTACGTTTTCTAGGGAGGGACACATTTTTCCCTTGAGGGGTAAATGTGCCCCAAGGGTTTCAACTTAAGATTTTTACATCGCACCTTTTTATAAAAAAGATCTCTTATGCGCTTAACTAGTTTTAGTCGTAGTAGACGTCGTTCCTTAGATATACTGCTAAGGAGTCAGTTGGTAACACTTTAATCTCAACAAACGCTGTTTTATGCACTTGTGCATGCAGTGACGAAGGAACGGTAACTTTGTAGAGTTCAAAAGTATAATAGAACAATTGAGCCGAACAAATAGCAAAAAATAAAACTATACCCCCTACCCTGCTAAACTTGTCTTTTGCCGAAGGCTAACCCCTGTATCAATAAGCACCTAACCGTTGTGGTCGAATGACGAAAGATAGTTAGCCAAAACCACCTTTTGTTATCTACCTAAGTAAATAGCAGTAATCTGCTCTCGTTCATGGCCTAGTTGTATCGATATATATAAACGGGCTTCTTTATCGATCTCTTTTTCAATGATCGTTAATTGTTTTGATGTAGGGCCACCACAAACTGGTGCTTTCCATCCTGTTCGTTCAAAATATAAATCTTGAGCAAATTTATGCCTTAATCCATGAAGTTTAGAAAATCCTGCTTTTGATGTATGCCCTTCATAAATTTTTAACTGTTGAATATAGTTTCTATTTCTAGGTATTAAACTCCCCTTCCCTGCTAATTTATGAGCTAGGTCTAATACTTTCCTTTGTTCCTCGGTTTTAATTTCTACGGTACGTTCTTTACCACCTTTAGTCCAAGTGTTTTTTAATAAAATATGAGTGCCTTTATCTGCAAAATTAGGCATGAATTTTATTGACTCTTCCCTTCTTAAGCCAAAAACTGCTTGGAGTTGTAATGACACTTTTATGTAATCATCCTTTACTTCAGATAGCTTTTTCTGATCTATTTCTTGTCCTTTATCGATGTTTGTAACAAACTTTCTTTCTTTTATGCCGTAATGTGAATTATCCCTGGCAATAATGGCTGGTTTATTAACTTTTTCAGCCCACCATCTTAATGCAGTCATGTAATTTTTTATTGTGCCAGCGCTACGATCCTCTTCTATCCAGTTATTAACCAAACACTCTACGTGTTTTGGTTTTATTGAATCTGCTTTCATATTTCTATATCCAGCATTGTGCAAGATATTAGCTATATTTTGGAGCCTTTCACCCCTACTTTTTTGTGTTGAGAAAGAACCGTCTTTATTTCTTATACAAAGGTTTTTCAACTGATAATTCAGTTCTCTCATTTTTAAATATCCATATAATCAAGGTTAGTGTAATGATTTTGGTAAGTGTTTATGCAAATATTAATACCGTAGTAATTAATATTTCGGCATGCCGAAAAATGCGAGGGACACTACTCCCTAATTAGCCCACTTGGACTTAAAACATGTTTATCTGTAGATAAATCAACTGCCATAGTTGAAACTCAGTCTAGGTATCAGCGCTTATTGAACTTGCTGCTATCTGAGCTTTTTCTAGCCAAAAATCAGCTACTACTTTCGTAGCATCTTTTTTATTGGCTTGCCCCTTGATTAAGGCGCTACAAACGGTCGTTATATCTGGCTTAAAGCCGTTCAATACTTTCCGCATTTCCTTTTGAATTACAGTTGCTGCTTCTATAGCATCGTCTGTTATTTTTACTTTTCTTAACTCATCAGGATCAATTTGTAGTTCTATCATTTCTCCATTTTCAAATTTGTATAACTTTCCTTCTGTTAATTCATCAAGTACAGATTTGTCATTTTCTTCAATTTCTACATTTTCATTATTCATGTTTGTATTCCTATTTTGGGTTGAATTGTCATTTACATTTTCTTCAATTTCTACATTTTCATTATTCATGTTTGTATTCCTATTTTGGGTTGAATTGTCATTTACATTTTGTGAATTTTCTTTATTTGAATTATTCATTTTCTATTCCTTTTTCGTTAAGTAAACTTACATTTTTTAGATTGTTTAACATTTTATTTCCTATTTTCTTAGTTAATATTAAGGGTTTTTGGCAGTATTTTACCCACTGTTCAACATAATATGCCTGTGATTGGGCTTCACTGTACTTGTGTTTTTGGTACGTCCACAAGTAGACGTTAGTGCTTCAAATATACCGTTGAAGCTTCGGGTTGAACGCTTTTTATTAAGTGATATTCGATATTTCGGCATGCCGAAATTCACAAATATCACCTAGTAACTCAACAAAAACATAAAAATTCGGCATGCCGAATTTATTAAAATTAATCACAAAATCATTCTTAATGATGAGTTATAGAAGAATGATTTTGTAAATAAACTTTAATTTTTAGAGTGAAAGTTATGTTGGATTAAGGTGAATTCTGCTTGATTTTTTTTAAGAAAATTCAGTATAAAAACGAAAAAAAACTAAGGAAGGGCGCTTAAATATAAAAATTTTATTGCATGTTTCTTTAGTGGTTTTGATTAAGGAAATTATAAAAAAGAGTAATTTTTTATGAAAATAAACCATGATATATCACGGTTTATTTTTTGGAAGGTAAGCGTTTCGTTGATAGAACGCTCTTAGAATTTGACCATTTAGGTCAGAACTTTTTTCAAGATATTCTATCTTAAAAAAAATTTTTGATGATTACCCACAATCGAAATGACAGATTTTCCTTCGGTCTGTAATGACTCATATGGATAATCATCAAAAATTTAAAAAATTATGATGAAGCTCTGCGAGCCTTTTTGAAAGACTCTGTTTCGACTTGTTGGGGCGTTGTCACTGCTCCATCACTGAGTAGTATAGTACGAAAGTTCAGGTGAATACAAGGGTAGGGGGGTCGCAACAAAGTCGTCACTACATAAGATAGTAGTGACGACTTTGTAGAGCAAAAAAAAACGATTAATAAATTAATCGTTTTTTTCCAAAGATTGAAGGATTGTTGAGTTTCTGATTTACCTATTCATGACCAGGCAATCGGCCCATTAATGATTCGGCTTTCAGCGCCTTATCAGTGCCATGTTGCAAGTCATGAATTGTAAGTGGGGTGCTTGTATATAACTCAACAGAATGAAATAACTTTCGCAAGAGCTTGCTCATTGAGTTAACTTTCCTGTTTAACTCTCTACCAGAAATGTAGCCCATATCTTGTAGAGGTTTTAACTTTCTAATACACAAGTCGTATTTTTTCAACAGAATTGCTATTTGGTAGCAAAGCGAAACTGAAAAATTAAACGTTCTCTTTTCTGGGTTTAAATTATTAGCTTCTAATAATCCAATTCCATCTTCTGAGGCTTCTTTAAATTTTACATCGCACTCACTATTTATTTTATTAATTAGTTCTTTTGCTTCATTGTACTTAAGTTCAACTTGTTGGTAATAATATTTTGCGTATGGATTGCTCCTATCGCAATCCCTTTTAACGGTTTTTAATTTGCTAGAGAAACCGATTAATCCAATTATGAAAAAAGATTTATCACCTTCTTTTTTTGGAGTGCCTTCAATTAGACTTATCGCATATTCTGAGTGAAACAATATTTCAATTTCTGTTTGTAAATTTGTTGCAGAGGTTCTTTTTACTTCTTGATTAACTAGCATGGAATTCCCCTGTATTTTTCTGAGGCTCTTTTTGTTGATTGGGAGTTCTTACAGAAAGCCATACGGTGTTTAATGGGATAGAAAATTCTTCGCTAACTTTTAATAAATCGATTTTGAGGTTTGAAGGGTTTGTGTGTATTTTTTCAAATTGATACTTTGCTTCGTATAATTCTTCAACATCAGGTCTTCCACCAGATGAAATAGTGATTTCATAATGCTTTCGTATTCTGACTACTTGGTTTTTGTTTAAATTATAAAGGTCATAAAGGCAATGACTTCCAGCACCTTTTTTAAGGTACTTTATTAACATTTCTCGATCCGCTTCTATTTCATTAATAGAGCTTAATAAATGCCTCATTTTTTTGTAGCTTAGTTTCATCATCATTCCATCTTCACATTCTTCAAATGTCATAAGTTGATGTGCGTGCTTAATGATTGAATCTATACCGCTTAGATTAGTGTTACTAATTTGTACTGCTAGTTCTGGTGGAAACAAGTTGTTTGATTTGAAGGCGTTGTGGTGTTGAACAGTTGTGTTCAGCATTGAGTTTAGAATTGATTTTGATAGGGATACTTTTTCATTATGTAACAACCCTGTATTGAGGGTATTGTTTTGATTGTTCATTATTACGTCCTTTTAAAGAATAATTCGGCATGCCGAAATTACTTGTTTTTTTTAATTAATTATCCCAAATGAAGTTGTGAGACTGGTTGATTGTACCTTTTAGGGGTACAAATACAACAAAAAAACATGAATCGAAGTTGCATTTGTACCTTTTTCGGGGTCGTTGTCACTGTTTGTTATCATAAGGTGCTGTTTTTTAGTTACATTTTCTCTTTGGTCGCATTGTCGAATAGATATAAATTATTTTTTTTTTGTACTAGAATGGATGTAGTTAAAGTAAGAGGAATGTTTAAATTGAAAGAAGTAGTGGTTAAAGAATTTGCATCCGATAATATTTCTGATCGAATAGGTGATTTATTTAAGAGAATAAACATCACTAATTTTGCTGAAGAACATGGATTGGCTCGCAAAACTTTATACAAAATGAAAGAGAAAGGGGTAATACCAAGAGGCTTGCTTTTACGATTATGTGAAGAAGCTGAAGTAAACCCTATATTGGTAGATTACTCCATCAGTGAAAGACTTTTTTACTTCTCTTGTTTAGCTGATTATGTAAGAGGGGTAAGTGTTGAGGATTTGTACTCAGAAAGCCTATCCAGTGAAAAAGACAATAAAGATTCATCCTTGTTATCTTCAATAACATTTGTACATAAAATGATGCTTGAGGGGGATTTAACGGCATATAAATATCAACAACGCATACAAGAAATTTTGCAAGAACATAAATATGTAAAAAAATAAGTTACGGGTAAATATTTTATTTATACCTCTATCTGATATATAACATACAGCAATTATACATTCTTCGGTTTTTTCTCCTTGAACAAACATCTTTCGCTTTTTGATAATCAATTAAATTGGCTTTCATCTTTAACGAAACTCGTTAAAGATGAGCCTTTAATTAAGTTTATTGTCAACTTAGACCAAACATACCAAGGCATAGAGTCATATTTAGACCTTTCAGAAATGCCAGGGAGTTTAATAACTAATGTTTTGGTAAACACCCATGATGCACACAGTAAATTTCAACGTAAATGTGTGAGTAATACATTTAGTGAAATGCCTTTCTTTAGGGTTGGTGTCCTAGCCAAACTTACCGATAAAAGTGAATACATTTGGAATCCTACCGAAGAGTCATTAAAGCAATTTGGCTTAAGACACACAGATAAAGAGGTAATTTACTTTGAAGACGAAAAATTTAAAGAGACTATTCAGTTCTTCCAAGAACAGCTTAGTAAGCTCTCACCTGATGGTTGATTCAAAAGCAATGAGTGATGATGCAAAATTGATTGCTGATATTTATTATGATTCAGGCTTATCTAAAGATATTTTTAACAAAATATATCTAGATACTTTAAAGAGATATTTATCCAAGGTTAAATCTGACGATGATAATAAAATTTTGCATTCGGTTAGCTTGTCACTCAAAAAAAGAAAGTCGTTTTACTTTCCTGATGGTGTCAGTGCTGAGGATGTTCACTCCAATAAAGATGTCTGGACGTTTGTAGTTTTTTTATCTGGTTTGATAATCCCTGAAAATTCCAAAGAAGTTAAATCTCTATTAAATAAAATATTAGATAAAAAAGTTCTTGCCTGGCTAAAAGAAAAAGATGTTGAAAGTGTTCTGTATGCCATTTGTGATCAAGACTCATTAAATAGAAATGTTCAAACTATAAGGCGATTCTATGGTTTTGAAAGAAATACTGAAGTTGTCGCTATTCCAACAGAGCTTGATAGTACTGAATCTACTGAGGTTTGTTCTGAAGAGGCTCATTTTGTCGTAAAAAATACAACTGAAAAGTTGACCAACAAAGAAGTAGGGAAGTTATTTATTCAGTGGATGTTGGAGCATGCTAACAATGAAAACGATGTAGTGTTCATTGAAGAGGGGTATTACCTCGTTAAAAGCCCTTTAGCATTTATTGAGTTTAGTAAAATAGATAAACATACTTGGAAGTCAGTTCAAAAAGGGGTATTTAAATTAGGTCTTCATGAGGCCAACGAAGACAACGGGACACCTTTTCATAAAATCAAAGGTGTCAATATGATGAAGTATGATGTCGGCATTAAAGAGGCCCTTTATAATCACGTTGATTATCAAGATCAAAAACATACGTCACACCATCATCAATGATTTCATTACCTTTTTCGTCAATTACATAAAAGGAATTTGTAGAGTTGTCTTTAGATGCTTTATCGTCCAGTGCTATACCAATTATAATTTTAATTATAAAAGCAAGGCATTGAACCATTATAGAAACGGCTAAAATTATCGATGCTTTAGTTATTTTAAAAAATTTATTCATAGGGTTCTCCTTACTCCTACTTCTTTTATAAGTAGTTCATATAGGATTATTTTACAACAGTTATTTTTTATAATAATTGTTAACTGTTTAATTTTTTGTAGATATTTAAATTATTGTTTGGAAATTAAGGGATTAATTGTGTATATTTTGTCAAGCTTGAATTCGTTTAAGCAAACTTGGGGTGTTAATGCCCTCTACTCAAAGGAGTTATCAGTAATGAAAGCCATTACGTCCGCACAACAAAAAGGTGGAGTTGGTAAAACAACTACCTTAGTAAATTTAGCCTATTACCTTACCGAGCTAAGTTCAGCTAGTAAGCGCTCAAAAAAAATCTTATTAATAGATTTTGACCCCCAAGAAAATTTAACTGATTCAGTCGTAGACAACAAAACTGAAAGCTTAGTAGATGCTTCTTTATTGTTCAGTGATAAATTCGATATTCAACAATCACCACCATTAAAAACCAACCTTGAAGGGGTGGACTTAATACGTGCAGGTGATTTCTTATCTGATATTGAATCGATGGATTTAGCTGTGATTTCAAATCCTAAAAAACACTTAAAAAAGTTAGATTACGATTACATTTTAATTGATACACCTCCAAGCTTAGGGCGATTGTCATTGGCGGCTCTTTGTTTAGCTGATTTTGCTTACTCACCAATAAAAATGGATGGTTATTCTTTATCTGGTTTAGAAAAATTTTTGAATACAGTTGAAAGCATAAAGATTCAACATAATCCTGAATTGCAGTTTATAGGGATGATCCCTAACCTTATTGACCTTAAGGATAAATTTCAAACAAGTACATTAAAGGAAGCTCAGTCTGCTTGGGGCGATGTGATCTTTAAGAACTATATAAAGCATTCATCAGCGATACCTACCGCTATTCGAGAGCAAAGAGCTATATGGCATAAACCGCCAAATGGCAATGCCGCTAAAATGGCAAGGCAGGTTAAAGACGTAGCTAGAGAGATAGTATCTCGCTGTGTTCTTTCTGAAACAGCAGAGGTGGCCTAATGTCTGATGTTAGTTCAATAGCGAACCTCCTAAAAAAACCGAGTCTGAACACGTTAGCTTCTCAACCAGAAGGTGTATCGGATAAGGTTTTAGAAATATCATTAGATCTAATTGAATTTGATCCAGGGCAGCCTCGACAAGATATTATTGAAGATGAAGTTTACGATATTGTTAGAACCCTTCGGCCTGAAGGTTCCAAAATAAACCAACCAATTACTACATGGCCTATCAATGATGATGGTAAATATGTAATCAAATTTGGTGAAAAAAGAACAAGAGCCTCAAGATTAGCTGGAAGAAAAACAATCCCTGTCATTGTTGATGAACGTTATGATTACAATGATGAAAAACATAGAGCTATTAACTTTGCTGAGCAGTATGTAGAGAATAGTGCAAGAGGTGGTCTGACTCGATTAGATGATTGTGTTGCTTTATTAAAGTTAAAAGAAATGTTCGGTAATTTGAAAGATGTAGCTAAATTTACAGGAGCTAAATCTCAAGGAACGATTTCAGATAAAATCAAAGTATCTGAAATTAAAACCAATCCTAATTATGAGTTTCTTCTCGATTTTTATAATGATGAAAGTCTTAAGTTTAAAGACTTAACTAACCTAAAGAAGATAATCGATACGTTTAGAAAAAACCCAAATCACTTTGATGTAATCAAGCAAAAAATTATTACTTCGGTAGAAGAAGGGGTGTTTAACAGGCAATGGATTGAAATGTTATCTGTAGTAGATTTTGACAATGATTCCACTGAAGAAGTTGTTGCTAAATCAAAATCTAAAGCTAAAAAGAAAGTAGTAAAGGCTGACCCTGAACTTTCAGGATATAAAGTTAGGCCCGTTAAAAAAGCCAAAATCATGGGCTTGGTAACTATTGATAGAAAAAAGCAAAAGTGTCAGTTGTTACTTGACCGTATTGATAATGAAGAAGGTTATATATGGGTGATCCTTGAAGGGGCTGAAGAAGCTATAAGAGCCAGCCTTTCTAAATTAACGCTTACAGAAGTTTCATAAATGAAAGTAAATAAGGTTGCTTGGAATATTTCTGTAAAAAAACGGGCTAGTTATTTAAGTCAGGTACAGCAATATTTTACTTTTTCACCATCACAGTTAGCAAATTTATTAACTGAAGTTGCCAAAAAAGCTGGTTACACCACAAGGCTTAAACCTATTACTGGTGGGGCGTTAATATCAGATGCTAAATCTGGTAAAGCTCCTTTATGGCTATGTCGTGCAGCGCTTGACTTGATTTTAACTCAAGGGTATTTACCAGACAGTGATGATGAATGGATTTCAATGGTCGCTCTATTGGTTCTTGATGAGGAAGAAGAGTTATCGACAAAATTTGTATCTGCTTTACCAAAACAAATAGATAGCTTTGCATTTAAAGAGTGGGTTTCGATTATTGAATATTGAATTTACTCTTTAAGGTGTATATTATCTAAACAAGTTCAACTGATTTCTTAGCAGTATATCTAAGAAACAAGTTTGCTCACACTTTAACAGTGAGTGCCAACGTCTAATAGAATTCTCAATCGAGTGACGTACTAGCAATAGTAATTCTTTCTTAACCCACAGGGCAAATTTTGCCCTGGCAATATTTGCTTTTTTAATTTCATAATGAAGAGGCAAATATGAAAGCATTCAATGTAGAAGAACAATCGGCTATCTACAAAGCAATTCAGATAATCGAAAAGTTAGCTCTTACAACCTCGTTAATAGCGACAAATTCTCAGGCTGTAAAAGACTACTGTAGACTTAAAATTGGCGCATTAGAAAGAGAAAATTTCGGTGTTTTATTTCTAAATAACCAGCATCAGTTAATTTCATTTGAAGTTATGTTTCAAGGAACGACAGATGCCGCAGCCGTTTACCCTAAAGAGTGCGTTAAAAGAGCTTTAGAGTTAGGCGCTTGCGCGACTATTTTAACTCACAATCATCCAGGAAATAACCCAACTCCATCTATTGCTGATAAAACTATCACTAATAGGTTGGTAGATGCGTTTAAGTTGATGGAAATAAGGGTGCTTGATCACGTTATTGTTAGTTTCTCAGGAACATATAGTTTTGCAGAAAATAACTTACTTTAGCGGATGAATAAAGTTTCAACTGGCCCTTAACAGTTTAATTAAGGAACAAGTTTATTCACACTTTAACAGTGAGTACCAACGTCTAATAGAATGCTCAATCGAGTGACGTACTAGCAATAGTTATTCTTTCTTAACCTTAAAGGGTACATTCCCTTAAGGGCCAATGTATCCCTAAAATAAATATTTGGAGATACACAAATGGAATTCATTTCAATTTCAGGTTACGTTAATTTTGAAGCTGCTAAATTTCCTTTAGTTAAGATTCTTACTAATAAATTTGAAAATATCGGCATTGGCAAAGGATACCTTTCAACCACATACTCTAAAATTACCGATACTCAAATGGAGTTGGCAATTTTTGCAGAGTGTGAAATTGAAGATAGTAATTCCTACAGGGAAATACTATTAAACCTTTCAAGAGTAATCGATGAAGAGTCTTCTATATTATTAAAAGAAGATCCTAATGAACCTTGGACTTCAACAACCACTCTTAAACCAAGGGATTCGGTGATTGTAGTTCAGAAAATTCATGTTGCGGATAATTCTGTAACGAAAGTTCCTTCCTAGCTTTGACCCCTTAAAAACTTCTTTTTAAGGGGTTTTTTTTGCTTTTTAAAAAAGCGTATAAGTCTGAATTACGGGTTTCACTTGTCTGAAAGTCGTTGATTGTAGATATTTAGCATTCAAATTTTTAATGGTGAAAAACAATGAAGTTATTTGCAATGCTGTTTTTTGTTATTTGCACTTATGGTGTAAATGCAAATGAATATGTTCAATCTAGTCGGTATGTCGAAATAGACATATCTCCACAAAGCCACCAAGTAGATCCATTACTGGTTGTTATAGATTTTTCTTTCCCTCAAGGCATCAATACAGTTGGGGAGGCAATACATTTACTTATCTCACCTTCGGGGTATCAACTAGACATTAAAGAAAATGATATTGCTTATCTCTTATTTGAAATGCCCTTACCTGAAGTACACAAACATTTAGGGCCTGTTCGCTTTAAGGAAGCTGTCGCAATATTAAGTGGTAAAGGTTTTGTTCCTAATTTTGATGAAACACTCAGGCGAATATCTTTTACAACAAAGAGTGATTCAATCATGTCAACTGATGTAACTCCTTATAAAGCGTTATGGGAAGCTAGAAAAGGGAATGCTCCATCTATGATGAGTAGTCCGACAATTGATGGGGGAAACAGTGTTAAATATATAGAATACACCGTTAAAGAAGGTGATTCGGTATCGATAATTGCAGCGAAACTAGGTTTTTCTTTTACAGAAGATTTTGCAGGGGTTGTGGTAAAAGGTAATCCACATGCTTTTATTGATGCTAATCCTAATTTACTAATGTCAGGCTCACTTATAAAGGTTCCATCATTATGAAAAAGTATTTAACTATTTGCAGTTTTATTATGGTGGTTTTCGTTACTGGTTGTTCTGATGGTAATGAGGTGAGTGAATATGCCTCAAGTGCAGATCATGAAAAACTTAAAACTAATGTGATGGAGCTTCGTTCAGAAATTGAAGCTGTTCAAGGGCAGTTGCTAGATAGTGATAATAAGGTTCTTCACGCACTTCAACTACTAGAAGGTCAAAAAGCATTCAATAATGATATTGAGCGCAACTCTGCTTTTGTTGAAAAAGTCCATAATATTGACTTTGGTGCTATAGAAGAATTAAAAAATCAGGTGAGTAGCATAGAGGCCAAAGCTAAAGCTGATTCCGTTAAAAAAAGAAAAAGCCGTATGGCTAGGGCGAAAAAAATAAAAAAGGAAAAGTCTAAGCTCAATGTTTTTGTTTCTCGGATTAATAACTGGGGCGGCTCTTTAGTTGCCATTATAAATATACCTGGTCAGGGGTTTGAAACCTTGTCTGTTAATAGCTCCGTGGGAAATGGTTGGCATATTTCTAAAATTGAAGTTGATAGAGTTATGTTCACCCATAAATCAGGGAAAAAGAGCAAGGTGTTCTTATGATAATTAGATTGCTGATCTCTATTTTATTTTTTTGTGTTTTCACCGTCAGTGCAGCTGAAAAAACTTCAAGCAAACTTGTTTATTCGGCTACAGATAATGCAAAAGCAGCTTCTACCTTTGCTGAAATGTGGGGGTTAACTGAGGATGATGTTGATAAGTATAATTTAATTATGCAAGGGCCTAGAGGTGTTTTTTCTCCTGATATTGCCCCACCGCTTGCTTTAGCGTTAGAAGAAAATAACCACTCAGAAAAAACACGATATTTAACAATTTATGTAAAGTTAGAATATGACCGAACAAGAAAAGATCTAGAAACTTCAAGAATGTACGACCAGATTTTTAAGGAGTTGTATAGCGAACCTGTGATTAATAATTCAATACTCTTTAAAGATAAGGATGAGTATATAAGGCCAAGTGATAGGTTTGTGATTTTCATAGATTCACAATGTAAAGATTGTAAGGGCAAATTGTTGATGGGGCTTATGAAATCTGCTGGTTTTCCAAATAATCCAACGGATATTTATGTGATTAATTTAGCAAGCGAAAATGACTTGCATAAATGGGCTACAGAAAACGGAATAAGTGTCGAAGATGTGCAAAAAGGGGCTGTTACTTTGAATTTGATTCAAAAAGAATTAACACCACCAATGCTAGATAAAGGTTTTTCTAATTATGTACTGCGTAATGACTCGCTTTTTAGTTTTACAAATTAAGCTTATAGTCGTTATGTCTTCTTTGTGTGCGCTTGATTTGAAAGCTCAAGTGCCTCCATTTTATGACATTGTAGCCAATGATAAAGGGGTTCCAAGTCAATTGTTATACTCTATTGCATTGCAAGAGAGTGGTAGGAAATTTAGAGATAAAAGAATCCCTTGGCCTTGGACATTAAATGTTTGTGGTAAAGGGATTTACCTAGATAGTAAAGAAGAGGCTATTCACTTTCTTGGCCTAGCGATTAAGGAGGGGTGTAGTGTTGATGTCGGCCTTTTTCAAATCCACTGGCAAACACACCATAAAAAATTCAAATCATACTCTCAAGCTCTTGAGCCATTAATAAATATGAGGGCAGGGGCGCAAATTCTAAAAAACCAATATAAAAGAACGAATGATTGGTATATGGCTACTGGAAAATATCACAGTCCAAACAATTCAAAACTAGCTGAAAATTACCGCAATAAAGTTTTTTTAATATATAACAAGGAATTCCAATGAAAATAAGATTTTTCATATTAATCGTGGCGATATTTTTGACCCCTTTTATTAGCGCTAAGGAGTTGATCTTACTTTATGATACAGGTGAATCTACTGTGTTTAATAAAGGGGCAGACCCCAAACTTCGTTTGGAAAGATCAGATCCTATAAAGGTGTTGGAATCAAGGTTCCCTATAGAATCAAAATTATGGTCTTTAGGGCAATTCGACTCTATTAAGATTAAATTCCCTGAAATGCGATCACCTGTTTTTATGGTGGGTTGTGATGATACATCTTTAGGTTGGGTTCAACACAGAAGTAAATTATTTATAAAAAATAGAGCGTTAGGATTTGTTATTAACTGCCCTACACACGATGATTATACAGCTTTTAAAGCGGCTATTTACCCTATTATTGTTCAGGCCGCAAATATGGATAAAATGGCTACGCATTTAAAGCACAATAAATACCCTGCTTACATCCATAGTAGAGCGATTGAGCAATGACCGCTAAATATGAAATAGAAAACCTTCTAAGGCCACCTGTTGAATATAGCTCTGCACTTGTTTCTTATATCTTTATGGGTGCTTGTTTTGTTGCACCTTACAAGTTATCTATGTCACCTATCGTAGCTTTGGGATTTGCAGGTCTATTTTTTATTTCGGGTAGTTATCGTCTTATCCAGGGACTTAAAATATCCACATACCATAAAAGCCTTAAGCGCCTTCCTCGATACATACTTTCTCTATCTAAAATCAAAGTATCCAATCATTATTTGTTTATGGGGAAGGGCTTTAAATGGAGGGAAACTCATACTGAAAGAATTTATGCAGTACGTGAAAGAAAAAATGAAATTTATTCAAGGCAATCGTTCATATATTCGTGGGTTAGAAATTTTGAATATCAAATTGAACAGGGAAAATTGGGTTTTTTGGCAAAATTAACAGCCAAAGATATTTTTTTTAATCCATTTAGACCTTATCCCGATGTAGGGGGGGAGCCAGCACTACATGGTGTAGGTGTAAACGAAGAAAAAGATATAACTATGCGTTTAACTAATAGATATGGTCATCATATAGTCGTAGGTTCTACAAGGGTTGGTAAATCAAGAAAAGCAGAGGTGTATATTACTCAGGATATTCACAGGAATAAGGATGATCTTATAGTTATCTTCGACCCCAAAGGTGATCCTGATTTATTAAAAAGAATATATGTTGAAGCTAAAGCCGCAGGGCGATTGTCTGAGTTAATGATTTTTCATTTAGGTTTCCCCGAAATATCATGTGCGTATAACCCGTTAGATTCATTCACTCGATTAACCGAACTCTCCACAAGGGTTACAGGCTCTTTGCCAGAAACAGGTGATTCTAAAGCATTCAAGGACTACGCTTGGCAATTCACAAACTCATTTTCAAAAGGCATGTTTTATTGTGGTGATGTACCTAACTACCCAAAAATAAAACAGGCATTTAAGCGGCCTGATTTATTACTAATTAAATATGCTGAAAAGTATTTAACTACTCAAGGAATAGAGTTTGCCAATGAAGTAGATCAAACCTTCAAGGAACTAAAGGAAAAAAAGCAAAAGAAAAATAATACCCGATCACCAAAAGCGGAGGCTTTTATTTCTTTGATCCGTGATAGAGGGATTTACGATAATACCTTGGAGGATTTAATTTACATTAACCAATTAGATCCAGACTATTTTGGAAAAATATCTTCTGCTATAGGCCCGTTCTTAGAAAAAGTTACCACTGGTCAGGTAGGTGAGATATTAGCTGGTTCAGTGGATGGTTGCGATAAACCAGTTCTTGATTGGATGGAGCTATATAAGCGAGGTGGAATTGTCTATATAGGCTTGGATGCTTTAACCGATGTTGAAGTTGGTAGTGCGGTTGGGGAGGCATCTTTTGCGGCATTAACATCAATGGCAGGGTATTTATATAAGCATGATGTTAATGCTGGAACTCCATACGCTAAGTCTAAAAAAAGAAATGTCATAGTTCATGCTGATGAATTTTCCGACCTTATTGGCCCTAAGTTTGTACCACTTGCAAATAAAAGTGGTGGGGCAAACTTTCAGCTAGTTTTATACACGCAAACATTAAGTGATATAGAAGTTAAGTTAGGTAATGAAGCTAAGGCCAACCAAGTTATAACCAATATTAATACTATTGAGTTTATGAGGGTTCAAGATGAGAAAACAGCTAACTTGATGGTGAAAAAATTACCTGAAGTAAATGTTTCTACCATTATGGCTGTCTCAGGTGTAAGTGATAATGCAGGGCAAGGAGGAACGGTAGGTTTTGTCTCAAGCAATGAAGATAGAACATCTACACAACGAGTCCCAATGCTTCAGGTCGCCGATATTGCAGGTTTACCCAAAGGTCAGTCCTTTTGTTTGATGGATGGTAATCAGCTTTTTAAGCTAAGAGCGCCTTTACCAGATAAAAAAGATTCGCAAGCATTACCAGCCACATTACTTGAAGTAGTGAATAAGATGAAAGTTGCCTATCAATCTGATGTTGAGTGGGGAGGGTTAAGAAATGGCTGAAGAAAGAAGCTCAAAAAGATCTGGTTTTTTAAATGATTTGCTAGGTTTGTTTTTCAATACTATTTTTCTGCTGGTTGTCAGTTTATTGGTGAGCATTATCGTTGAGTGGTGCGGCCTTTATTTTCAATGGTGGGGTGGTGGAACGTTGCATTCATTGAATATGCTAAGAATAGAATTGGGTTATGCAAACGCAACAGTCGAGTCCGCTATTGTGAGTGACTTTAACACAGGCTGGATTGCTGGTTTTATTGAGAAATATAAGCTGATTATGCACCAATTTTTTTATTGGAGTTCACAAGGTTTTTCTTTTATTACCAGTGACAATAATACATTAACAATGTATGCGGATTCAGGTTACAACATAGCCTTGGTTTTTATATTGAGAATGATGCTAATAATATTCTCCTTCCCTCTTTTTCTCATGGTCTTTATATGGGGTTTCGTTGATGGTCTAGTAGAAAGAGATTTGCGAAAGTTCGGGGCAGGTAGGGAGAGTTCTACTATATTTGAAGCTGCAAGAAGGATGTCATTTCCTCTTTTGGTTTTGCCTTTTGTGATCTATTTATCATTTCCTACAGCAATAAATCCATTATATATAATACCTCCTTCAGCTATTTTTCAAGGACTTTTATACAGAGTTCTATTTTCCAAATATAAAAAATATCTATAAAGAAACCGTTCCTAAACGAATTACGGTTTAACGTATTACCACCATTTTTTATATGTTTTTATAGAGTCACTTAACTAGGAAAGGAAGTGGCTCTATATATGAAATGTATTATTTTTTGTTTGATTGCGGTTTTTAGTTTGCAAGCAATTGCTGGCAATACTGAGAGAGAAGAATTGTCTAATTATTTACGAGAGTTAAATAAAATTGACCGTATTTTTTTGGCTGCAAAGAACAACTCACTTCAGGGTTCATCAAGTAGATTTAAGTATAAGGTTTTTGAAAAAGACTTGGCAAGATTAAAGCAAGAACTTCAGACCTATTTAGATCTTCCAAAGCGCAGCCCTAGAGCTTTAAAGAAAGTGACACATCCTATTAATGTAGAGTCTCGCTAATGGGTGCTACGGCATCACAGATTGCGGCTTTCCTATCTAGTGCAGGTATATCAATGCCTGGTTTAAGAATTCTGTTCGCATCAATTTTAATATCATTCACCCTTATTTTTATCATGATAATTATGAGAGGGAATCATAAAAGTTGGTCGAAGGAATATATTGATTTTGGGGAATACTCAGCGAGAACCCTGGGGTTGGTTTTTATAATGTTAATCGTCGTTTATTTAATAAATTAAAAAGGAATAATTATGTTTAAAAAAATTAAGTCGTTTGGAAGTAAAGTAGCTGCATCAGTAGCTCTTATGTGTATCACAGCAACCAATTCAATGGCAGCTATTCCAACCGTAGAGGCTAACTCAGACGGTGTGGGTGCTACAGGTGGTTTTTGGGCTTATTTAACTGGTTGGTTCAAAGATATTATGGTGTGGGTTCCTTTGGGCTTGATGAGTGCTGCAACTTTATGGGTATCGTGGTCTTTGTTGCAGAAAGTCCTTAATGAGCGTAACTCAGAAAAACCGAATTGGGGTGGTGTTTTTGCACATGCCGCTGGTTGTGTTCTGTTGTTAGTTGTAACTGTATTCTTGGGCAATCAAACTATCAGCGTATGGGCATAATTAGGCTGGCTGATGAAAACGCCTACTTTTACACCTGATAGGCTAAATGAGCAACCCGCAGTGATGCGCGGTTGCTCATGGCCTGAGTTATATTCGATTATGATCAGTAGCTTTTTGCTCTCTATACCTCTTGCTTTAATGTTTGCTGTTTTTATAGATAATTACTCAAGCATGCTTGCCTCTATTCCTGTTTTTCTATCTATCTTTTTTTGGGGACTCACGAAAAGGATGGCCAATTTAAAAAACGGAAGGCCAATCGGTTATTTTACGGTTAGGTCTAATTTAAAGAAGCAAAGAAGAGGGATGGGGAAATTTTTTGTTGAACATGATGGTTACTGGAAAATATCAAAGGATTAATTATGGAATCACCATTATTTAGGTATGCCAATAAGCTTAAGAGTGTGGGTTATATGAATGTAACTCTTCTCTTTATTGTTATATCTCTTATTGCACTTTGTTTTAATTTATCGCGCTCTATCGATTTAGCAGGAAAGGAACAATTAATTAGATTAGAGCCTGATTTAAGGGTTGGAACTGTAAGGAGTGCTTGGGAAGTTCCACCAGCCTTTGTTTATAGTTTTGCTTTGACAATTGTTCAAAAAATCAATAACTGGCAAGAGAATGGTTCTGTTGATTATTCAGGAAATATCATGATGTTACAGAATTATATTACCCCAAGTTGTCGAGCGTTTTTGACCGCAGATTTTAAAAAGAAAAAACAGGGTGGTCAGCTTCAAAATAGAACCCGAATTGTTATGGAGTTGTCAGGTGTAGGTTTTAATGAGGGAAGCAATACCAGGCTTATTACAAGAGGTCAGTGGGATGTTAATTTGAGCCTTAATGTTAGAGAGTTTATAGGTAATAAATTAGTTAAAAATAAAGATGTTTTTTGGCCTGTTAAGGTTGTTGAGTTTAATGTGGATTCAGAGCTAAACACGCAAGGATTAGCATTGGATTGCTTTTCAAACAAACCCAGATTACTGAAAGATCACAGGATATAGAGGCCGTTATGCGTAAAATTTTAATTATAATTTGTCTGTTTTTATTTGGAACAGGTGCTTATGCGGATGATCGTATTGATGATGTGTATTTTGCTGAAAAACCAATAAAAATGATTATATCTGTAAAAGCAGACTCACTTATTTACTTTCCTAACCCAGTTCGGGTTAAAGATGATTTTGCTAATCATGCGGAAATAATGGTGACAAATGATGTTGTACTGATTAAAGCTAAAGTTGTTTTTGAATCAAAGAAAATAATTTTTCAGGATTTAGTTACTGAGCAAGTTTATATTTTTTCTGTTTCGTCAGGTAACGGAAAAAGCCCGAGAAATATTAGAGTAATTCTACCTAGAAAAGAAGAAAGTAGTGAGGTCGTTACTTCTGATGGTGGGGCTTATATAACCTTAACTCAGCATGCTGCAATGTCTTTGTATTATCCTGATAGATACACCCCAAAAACTAGGGGCGTTAGAAAGGTTAAGTTAAAAAAGGGAGTGGCAGATTATTTTGTTTCATTTAATGCTGATGCTCAACCTATTAGTTCTTGGAAAGGTTTTGGTTTATTCATAACTGCCATAAAAATTACAAACCTTGAAAACGAAACCATTCGCATAGACCCTCGTAAACATTTTAGAGGTGAATGGTTGTTTTTAACTCCACAACATAGTTGGTTAGGGCAAGAGTCACATAATAAAATGACCACGGTTTATGTAGTCTCAGAAAGACCTTTTTGGGAGTCGTTACGATGAGTAATAATAAGCTTATATATTTTGGGGTGGCTGGGGCCATTGTTCTTTTTTCAACAATGTATTTATCTACGGAAGACAACCCAGGGGAAGGCAAAGTGCAACAGCACAGTCCTATTTCTGCACCAGTGGCGGTTGATACGGTAACAGGGGATTCCACAGCAGATAGCTATAACTCACTACAAGCAACAGTCCATGAAGGAATTGAAGATCTAGCGGCTGTGCAGAAGGAGAATAATCAATTAAAGGATATGTTAAAGCGCCTTGATGGTAAATTTGAGCAATTTAAAAGTGAGACAACGCATAATCTTAAGGGATCTAACAATACAAAAGAGGGTGAAGTAGCCTTTAAAGACTTACCTATTCAAGAGTTTAATAAAGAGAAGAAAACTCTAAATAAAGAAAATGAAAAACCAAAAGATAAGTTGATACAGCAGGTAAATAATTACACACCTAAATCCACTAATAAGCCACCAGTGAGTGACTTTCAATTTAGTAGTGGCTACTCATTGTCTGAAGGGCTGGGCTTTCCAAAGTTAGATAAAAACTTACAGGACAAGGCCAGTAAAATTTATGGTAAGAATGACCCGAATGGTGGTTGGATAATGCCTATTGAATCCCAAGGGGATTCATCAAAAAGCACACCAAGAGCAATAGCAGCAGCCAAAAAGGAGGAGAAGCCTAGTTTATATCCAGCAATGACAATTTCAGATAACTCTATTTTATATGATACCACTGCATTGACTTACTTAGTGGGCCGTATCCCAGTAGGTGGTCGAGTTCCTGATCCATTTCCAGCTAAAATAATCGTGGGTAGAGAAGTGTTAATTGCTAATGGTCATGATTTACCTGGCATCGAAGGTATGTTTTTTAGTGGTTATGCAACGGGTGATATGAATTTAGGCTGTGTTCGGGCTGAAATGAACTCTTATACATTTGTTTTTGATGATGGAAGACAGGTTTCTTTCAGGGAAGAACCTAGAACAGGGAAGGGCAATCAAGAGCCTATGGCATATATATCAGATAGGTATGGTTTACCTTGTGTTATGGGAAGTTTTGTTTCAAATGTAGCCGAGTTCTTAACAATACAAGCTGGATTGTCTGGTTTAACCGCTGCTGGTGAAGCTTACGCTGCCGCACAAGTAACTACAGGAGTAAATGGTATTGGTGGAAGTCAATCAACTGTCACAGGGGATAGTGGTAAATATGCTCTTGGAAAGGTTGTTTCAGGTGCATTTGCGGATATTAGTAAATGGATGTTAGATAGGCAGGAAAATAGTTTTGATGCCGTGGTTGTTCCGTCAGGAACAAAGGTTTCCTTGCATTTGAACAGAGATATATTGATTGATTATGATGAAGCCGCTAGGCGTGTTGATTATCGCTTTCGTGTTGCTAGAAACAGTTTAGATTAGGGGTGAGATATGGTGAAGAAAATTAAAAATATAACAATGTTATTGGTGGTTTTAGGTGTTGCCACGGGGTGCGCTACAAAAATGAGTGATGTCACCGATGATAATGCACCAACAATGAAAGAAATTTATGATGGAAGTTTCAACGAGGTGGACTACAAATCAAAAAAAGAAATAGATGATGTAAGTCAGGCAAAACCTTCTAAAGCGATTAAAAGAAAATTGTACGAAGATGCAACTGATTTAGAGGGGTACACCCGAACAGCAAATAATGAACATGAAGTTCTATTTAAGCGCATTGAAAACCCAATTTTAGTCGGGTATGTCTTTGCTCACTTGACTAAAGATAACATCCCAATTCCTGCATATAGCATTCCCTTTCGAATGTCTCGAAAAGATTATTATGCAATGCCAGGAGAAGACCAACCATTCTAATTTAAAGAGAAAAGCCCTGACAAATTCAGGGCTTTTTACTTAAAAAAATACGTTCAAATAGATGTTACGGTTTGAGCTTGTTAAAAAATGACCAAATCGCGATATTAAAGCCTATGAATTCAACATAGGTAAAGAAAATGTCTCTAAAAACTTTTGATAACCAATCTTCAGCAACCAAAAAAACAAAAAAATCTATGTATAAAGGAGGGAAAAGCGTATATGACTTTTTGCCTTGGGTAGATTATAACAAAGAAAGCAAATTATGGATGATGGAAGATGGTAAATCAGTTTGTACATTAATTGACATACAGCCTAAATCTTGTGAAGCAAGGCCCGATAAATATTTAGAAGAAATTAATGAAAGTATTAATACGATTATTAATGCAATTCCTCAACGTGATCCTCCTTTTGTAGCTCAATTTTTTGTTTATAACGAAGAAAGCCTTCGTGAGTTAAAAGCGCGTTTATATAACCACATACCTGAAGCAAATAGAGATACTGATCTAACTCAAGATTTCATTGATATATTCTCTAAACATCTAGGTCTAATATCGCAAAAATCAGGGGTTTTCTACGATAAAGATATTACCGATTCTTTATGGTTTGCAAAAACATATAACGTTAAATTATGCCTTTATAGAAAGTTAGGAAGTCTAACTGATCTAGATGAAGGTGTTACTGCTGTAGATGAGCTTATTGAAGTGTCTGATACGCTCATAAAGGGACTTAATAGTAATGGTATAAAAGCTAATAAAGTCGGGCAGAAAGAGTTATATGAGTGGATGCTTCCATTCTTTAATGATGTTAATGAATATGGCGGCACTATTGATTCATTATTGGAAGCGGCCCCTTACCCAGGTGATGAAAACCTACCTTATGGAACAGACTTGGTTAAGTTACTTTTTCTTGATGAACCTAAGTCAAATGTAGATAAGGGAAGCTGGCAGTTTGGCAAAAACTTGTGTAAAGCTTTTACGGTAAATGCTTACAGAAAAGTTCCTGAAATTGGGCACTTATCCGCTGAAAGAAAACAATCAGATAAATTCTATGCTGTTTTTGATAAGTTCCCTTCAGGAACTATGACCAATATAACCGTGGTTATAGAAAAGTCTTCGGCTGTGCAAAGCAAAGTGGAAGCTATTAAAAACTCTTCCAAAGGGGATAGTGCTGAGTCTAGAAATGCCAAAAAACAAGCTGATGATGCACTGGACTGTATTGAGCAAAATGACTTTTTATACCCTGTTGTTACTACCTTTTATGTAAGGGGGAATGGTCAAGAAGAACTGGACTCTCATGTTAGAACTGTGAAATCAATGTTGATGAATAATGATATTCATTTAATTGAGTCAAGAGATGATGAAATTCCGTTAAATCAATTTTGTACCAACCTTCCTTTTTGTTATGACTTTAGTGCCGATCAATATGATGTGCGTTCCAGGTATCTATTTAGCTCTCAAATTTCAAGGCTGGTTCCTCTTTATGGTCGCTCTAGAGGTACAGGTAATCCTGGTCTAGTGTTTTTTAATCGTGGAGCCGAAGATTTTTCTTTTGATATATTAAAGGATCGGTCAAGTAATGCTTTCGGTGCTATTTTAGGCCCTCCAGGTTCAGGTAAGTCTGCTTTGTTGGTATTTATGATTTGGATGTGGGCAGCAATTGCAAGACCAAGATTTTTTATTTTAGAAAAAGGGGATAGCTTTAAATTACTTGGTCAATATTTGGAAACAAAAGGTATGAGTGTTAATCGTGTAGCACTCAAGCCTAACGCGGAAGTATCGTTACCTCCATTTGCGAATGCCATAAAAATGATTGAGGAAGAAAAGGGAAGTTTCAATAAAGTTTCAGAGCTTGATCTAGATAATGAAAACTACGCAGAGTCATATTCTGAAGAAGAAAATGAAGATGATATGAGGGATTACCTTGGTGAAATGGAATTACTTGCTAGGGTAATGATTACATCAGGTGAAGCAAGGGAAGAGTACGATTTACGGACAGAGCATAAGGTTGCAATTCGTCAGGCTATAAAAAATGCCGCTACCGAAAGAATTAGGGATATTGCTGAAAACCCAGAATTATCAGAAAACGATAAAATTGTCCGTCCAGAACATGTTGTTAAAGAGCTTTATAAAATATCAGATAGCGCACCTGAAGGTAGTAGCGAAAAAGACAAATTAAGATCTATGGCTAAATCAATGTCTCGGTACTTAGATGGTTTTGAATCATACCTATTCAATCGAGGTGGCGAATCTCTACCTGAAGTTGATGTGACAATAATGGATTTTGGTTTACTTGCAAGGGAAGGTTATGAGGGGCAGTTATCTTTGTCCTTCATGACTCAAATGCAACAAATTTGTTCAATTGCAGAACGCGACCAATACTCTGGTAGGCCAATAATTGTGATAGGTGATGAGGCTCATTTATTCTTGAAAAATGCGTTGCTTGCTCCTTATATGGTCAAAATATGCAAAATGTTCCGTAAAGTGAATACATGGCCCTGGTTAGCAACACAAAACTTAGAAGATTGGGCAGATGAATCTAAAAAAATGCTGACAATGTTTGAATGGTTTATTGCTATGGATTGCCCTAAGGAGGAAGTAGAGCAACTTTCAAGATTTAGGGATATAGATGATAACCAAAAACAATTACTTCTAAGCTGTCACAAAATGCGAGGACTCTACACGGAAGGTGTAGTTCTTAGCAAGTCAATGCCCCCTTCTCTATTCAGAAACGTACCACCAAGTTTTGCTTTGGCTCTGGCTATGACTGACCCTGATGAAAAAGCCGTAAGGAGGCAACTAATGGATGAGCATGGCATTGATGAGCTTGGGGCGGTGATGATGATTGCCGAACAAATTAGTGAAAAAAGGACTGCACTATGAAAAATCTAATTATATTTTTATGCCTATTGTCTACTTCAGTTTTTGCCATTGAACCAAAGCAAATGATAGTTGTAGTCAATGATGAGCAAAAAGAACGTTTAAGCGGTGTAAAGGCCGTTTCAAATTACTTCAATAGCATTAATTCAAAATTTGTTATTTATTCCTTAGATGAAGTTAACAATTTTGAGGATAAATTCTCAGAAGGGTTGTCTTCTGACCAAGAGGAAGCCAAGCAGCAAGTAAAGGATCGATATGAAAAAATGGGCAAGGAAAAAATGTCTCAACTGATCGTGAAAGCATATCGAGCAAAGATGTTAACGCTGCAATATAGATTACAGAAATATCCAGCAATTATCTTTGATGATAAATATGTCGTGTACGGTGAATTCAACTTAAATACAGCGCTAAATGAATACCTGACTGTTAAGGGGGAGGAATGAAACCTCTTCTATTAGGCGCTTTCTTATACCTGTCCTTGGTGTCTTATTCTAAAGCCGCTCAATCAGTAGATGCCGCACTTACAACGGATACAAGTGTGGATATGCAGGATTTATGGACTGACCCCTTTACGGCTGATAGTTCATGCTTAGATTATTGTTTCGAGGGGGTCTGTTTCTTTCTTGATTGCGAAGTATGGCCTCCATCTTGTTCAATAAATACGAGCTTACGGGTAAGCCATAAAAACCCTGATTTTGTTGTATCAGCATACCCTGACTTAGGTGGAAATCCTTGGGAAGAGTTCACTTCAATGTGGGGGGATATTCAGCAGGATATGGGGCAAGAGGTTGTAAGTTGGATTGGCGCACCAGCCGATATAACAGGTGGTGGCGAGGCGGTAACGACAACCGAACAAGAGCCAACGAAGGAGCAAACCAACTCTACAACATTTAAAGAAGTGGATGTTGTTGGCTATTACTATGACTTTTCTGATTATGACGAAGAATATTTTTGTGGGAGTAATACCACAGCATTTACCCCTCATTATACTAGCGCTTTAGATGGTTATTTGTGGAGAACAGGAACTACCGATGTTTTATATACCTTAATGGTTTTTTGGGAATCTATTGGTATTCCTTACTTTAAGGAGTGGGGGGGGATCTATTGGCGCACTGGATTTATTAAGCAATTAAACCCAGCTAAGGCTAATGCAGTTTTATCGATGCGCGCAGCTCATATTGCAAGTCGCAGTGGCGAAACTCGTATTTATTGGCCTGCAACAGGCGACCCAGATACAGACCAGCGTTTTTTTCGTACCCCTGGTGGGATTGAAGCTGATGGGAGTAACGGCAGTGTTTGGCAAATGATAGCACCTAAAAAAGATGATGGCTGTTACGTTTTTGATGATATAGCTGAGAGTGAGCCAACAGCAGGAGATACTTGGTCAAGTGGAAGATGGAGCGATAATCAATCTTCTTCAGTATACACAGTATGGCGGCCTTATGAGTGCTGTAAAAAGAAAGATGATGTGTACATATTTTCAGTACAGGTTCAAATTTGTTTAAGTGGAGGGTTTGAGATTTGAAAACTTTTATTAAAGGGACTGCGTTTGTTGCATTTATATCTGTAACAACCTTGTTATCACCATCAACTGAAGCTTTTGACAATGCACCTTCAGGTGATTCAATGTTTTATTATAAATTAGGAGGGGGCAGAGTATTTAGGGCTGTTCCTCGCTGGGAAGTGACCACAATTAACCTAAGTTTAAGCGCTACTGTAACGGGATTAACTTGTGGTAATTTTGACCCTAAAATTACAATTTCCAACACTTTAAACAATGTAAAAGACGGTTTAGAGGATATGTATAACCAACTTGAAAATGCTGCAAGCGCTGCAATTTCAAACTTACCAGGTTACATATTAAGTAAAGTTAACCCTAACTTATACGATATTTTTATGAATGCTTTGGCTCAAGCGCAAGCTAAATTTCAGTTAGCCACTAAGTCGTGTGAAATGATTGAAGCAGAAATAAGAAATGGACAAGATCCCTATGAAGAGTTTGCAACTTTTTCCTACGGTGACACATGGAAAGCTGGTGTGGGAACTTCAGGGGCAGATGTAACGGATGTTCATGAGCAAGCAAAAGAATCTAGAGATAACGGAATAGTTCACCCTTGTCATGGTAGGGCAGGTGGTAAAAATCAACCTGATTATAAGGTTATAGGAGATACAGCTGAAATTGGATATAACCGATTAGTTGAAAGGGATAAATGTTTAACTAGCTCTATTACCGTTGGCCCTACAACAGTTCCATTGGTTAAGAAGTTTAACAATCCTTCCAAAGTAAGAGAGTGGGTAAATATTGTTGTAGGAGAAGTTACCGTTGATATTGATGATAACGGCACACCTTCTTCTATGCCTGGTGCTGGATTATTGCCTTTGATAAGCAAAAGAAAAAGTGATGTTTATACCACGCTAGTAGATATGTACAACGGTTCAACAGCCCTTACTTTAACCAATTTAGCTGAAATTTCAGCACCAGGTATCGTGATAACTTCTCAAGTGATTGATAGTCTGAGATTTTTGGGGCCACAAGATGCTCAAATTTACTTAGATAGAATATCTGATGAAATAGCTGTTTCTGATGTTATTGATTCTGCTTTGTTGGTTAGGCGCACACTTGCCACAGGGGTAAAAGAAACGGATTCATTTAAAATAAATCCAGTTGTTCAAAATGTTAAAAATGCGATTCAAGAAATTGATGATGAGATAGACCTAGTAATGAAAGAAAACGAAGTTAGAAAAAAATTACTTGGAAGGTCAGTTCCTATGCTGCTCAATATGGCTAGAGCAAAAGAAACAACAAGCTTGAAGAATGCACCTGTTCACCACCAGGAAACACACCGATTAGAAGACGGACGTATTAAAAACTAAAGGGATCATTATGTTTAAGAAGATATGGAAAGGCATTGGTAGGCATAAATACACGTTTTTAGGTATAACAACTATAGCTTTGTTCTCACTGTTTAATTTTGTTTGGTTTATAAAAACGGGAGAGTCAATTGATATAAAAGAAAATAAAGACTTTCTTTTCGGGTTGCTTGTATTTCGATGTGTAATTTATCTCACTCTTTTTGTGCTGCTTGAAAGGTTACTAAAAGGGAAAACCAAAAATTTCTTAGTAAAATTATTGGCTTTTACTGTTTTGGTCTATGAGCTAGTTGTTGTCTTCAATATACCGACCCTTTTGATTGAGCGGTTAGGAGCTTAGTAATGTATGTAGATAGTTATTTAGAAATGTTCACTACACTTTTTGGGTGGATGTTTTACAACAATTTATGGTACGTGTTAAAAGATACTGGCTTGCTGTTACTTCCTTTTATTGGGATTGTTGTCGACCACCTTATAAATTATAAAAATGGGGTGGAAGCTGGTGATGCTGAAGAGTTAGCAACTAAAGGGGTGGTATCAGAATTACTGATAGCTTGTTTAGTTATTATGTTTTGTGGTGTGCCATATATGGAGTTTGAGGCTACAGAAGTAGTTTTTACACCTCCTGCCATGAATGATACTTTTGTTTTGACTTCTTACCATGTAAACAGTCTTGAATCGACATTCGGAACTGCTCAGTCATTTGGTAATTACCCAATATCGGTTAATGTACCTGTTTTTTGGTGGGGAGTTCATAATGTTTCAGCTGGTCTTACGCACGCTGTTATGGCTGGCTTTCCTGCAACTTTAGATATGAGGAAATACATTGAATCTTTGAAAAGGGTAAATATTGAAAACCCTGAATTAAGGAAAGAAGTGGGAGATTTTAGGCGTGATTGTTACACAAAAGCATTGAGTAAATACAATGATGAGAAGCCTTTTGAATCAGGCCCTTATGTTGCTGCTATTCAAACTATTATAAATGACGAAGGAGAAGAAGATCCTTATTGGATGGGGTCACATATTTTTCAAAATGTACCAGGTTATTATGATTCTCTACGTTCAGAAACGGTTATTAATGGATTTCCATTTGCAGCTGTAAGGGATGTGGAGTGGGATGCAGCTGACCCTAATAGACCAGCTAATGGTAGGCCATTTTGTGACTCTTGGTGGACTAATGCGACATCGGGGCTAAAGAAGAGAATCATCGATGAAAACAGCTGGATAGAAACACTTAGTGCTACAGTAGAGGCAGGGTTAACGCTTGGTACAAGGCAAGATTTACTTGTAAAGGTAGCTTTATACCAATCTATTGTTACTTACGCACCTAGAGGGTATGATTTTGCTTATTCAAACACATCATATGGCAATATGTGGGGGATGGATGCTATTCAAAATGGTAGTCGACAGGTTATAGCTGGTGTTGCTTCTGCTTATGAAAGGTCAACAAATTCGGTGAATGTCACTTTACTCTTAAATGCAGCACCAATACTTCAAGCGATTTTGTTAATGTTGGTGATTGTCTTTATTCCTTTTGTATTATTCCTATCAAAATATTCAATAAGCGCTATGCTTGCTGTTGCTTGGGCGTTATTTAGTTTTCGTTTTTTAACGGCTTGTTGGATGTTGGCTTGGTGGTTAGATCAAAATATTGTAGCTGCTTTATATCCAGATACGGGAGATTTTACAAAAATCCCATTGAATGCCAACCTTGAACTTAGTACCAATGAAGTGCTTTTGTACTTACTTAATTATCTGTATGTCATTATTCCAGTAATATTTACTATTGTAACTGGCTGGGCTGGTTATAATGTTATTAGAGGGATGGGTGCTAGTACAATGATGGGTGGACTATCAAATGCTGGTGGTAAGGCCGCTGCTTCAGCTGGAAAAATAGCTAAAACCGCAGCAACTAAAGGGAAGGGCTAATGATGGATATTGTTTTATTAAATACACCAACGGGTAAAGTTCCATGTGCCTCAATTTGTGAAGCAGAAATAAAATCAGTTATGTGTACTGAAAATCTCAGGGTGAAAATTAGTAACCCTGAAGGAGATTTGTTTTTTGACTTCGATCCGAATACGGAAGGTTTTGCAATGGCTTTAGCTAGGACTAGAGAAAATATGGTAGAGCAAAAAAAAAGCTATGGACTCTTTCATTCACACGTAATTAGTTAAGCTTACGTTTTTACCCACAATCGCACGACAGATAGTTCCTAGCGGTCTGTACTGTCTCATGGGGATAAAAACTTATAGAATAAAAAGGCCACTCAATGAGTGGCCTTTTTGTTATGCAGTTAAAAAAAGCTGAAATTCTCACCTTTTTCTACTTCAATAGGAATAAAAGTTTCTGCTGAAACTTCTTCAGATACAACAGCACTATTAGTTAGTTCAAGTGCGGTATCGATAACAATTTCCTTTTCATTATCTTCAGTGTTTTCTTTGCTCCAATACTTATTTAATTTATAGTTCCAATTATTTAAGTAATGAGTTGGAGTGTAAAAAACTCGATTCTCTTCTAGAGTAAGTGTGTTACCCGTTACCACTCTAGCTGGAATGCCTAGCAAGCTAAGTTGAACATAGCACATCATGGCTGCTACATAATCTATATCCCTGGCCTCGACCCATAGATTTTCAAAAGGAGTGAAGCCAGCTTCAAGCATCGATTGAGCTACCGCAATTATCATCCCACCAGCACCACAAGTAGGCTCACTTAATGTAATGAATGGTTTATTAGATAAAGCCGACACTTTATCACCAACGCACAAGTCAGCCATTAATTTTGCCACACTATAAGGCGTGAAAAACTGGCCCATTCTCGATTCACCAAATCCAAGAGACATAAATATTTCACCTAAAAAATCCCCCATTTCAGCATTTAACCCTAGGGTTAATTCAGCCAAAAGTTTAGGGAATAAATGCACCTCTTCTTTTGTGTAGCGCTTAACTATATCCATATATTCAGCTTCAATATATTCACATTTTAATATTGAATTTTGAAGACTAAAACCTGACATCATAATAAAATCTCTAAATACATCGTATCGATTTTTCCGATGCGAAAATTGACTAAATATTTTAATAAACTCAGCTTTATGATTATTTACCATATTAATTTACTCCAAAAAAAAAGAGCAAATCAATACCCTGAAGGGCAATTAATTTGCCCTTCAGGGTTAAGAAAGAATTACTATTGCTAGTACGTCACTCGATTGAGAATTCTATTGGACGTTGGTGTTCATATTTAAAGTTAATACCGGCACAAAAAAGACTGTGCTGGTTTTGACTTTAAAAAATGAGAAAAAACTATTTTAATAAACCATTAACAAAAGTTTTTAAAATCTACATCATCAATCACGCAAATACCTTGATCGTGAATGAGAGCATAATTACCTTTAATAATAGGGTTATAGTTATCAATACTATCTTTAATCTGATTAATACTAAATGAGGGGATTTTAAGCCATTTGTTAGAAATAAATGGATTGTAACCGACATTAGTTAACCTTGGGTTTTCAGGGTTGAAAGCATCCAGTTTTGACATTATCTTTTTGGCGCTTCTACCTCGATATACACACTCGCCCCTTAAGAACGCATGTACGAATTTTTTTGCTGATTTGATTGTTGCCTCATATCCCCCTTGTTGAACTACAAATTCAACATCCCTAAGTATGATGAAGTCATTTTTATACTTAACTTTTTGAGTTTTTGAATCCCTCAAAGAGTAAGAGCGAAGCTTAGATTTCCCCATTTTTCGCTTATCCATATAAATATCAAATTTTTTCATTAGATAACTCCTAAAAACAGAGTTACCCCTAACAGGTGTAACCCTGTTAGGTTGGTTGAGCTTAGTCTATCGATTAATAAAAGCAGTTATGACATTGTGAATTGTCTTTTGAAACTTATTAACTTCAGGAAGTTTACATTCCATTGGAGAAGTATCACTATCCAGCACAGCCCCAAAAAGTTCTATTGCTAGAACGTTGCACACTTCAAATAAAGAAGAGTCGAGCAGTGAAGAATTGCTAAATTCATCGAACAACAAAACAGAAAATTCATATAGGTCAACGACAAAACAATCTTCACCATAGCCAAATAAATCGCCAGAATTAAGTTTGTTTTTATTCATAAGAGCCAATATTTCAGTAGTGAAATAAAAGTGAATTTTTGCTGTGTTTGCTTCAGTATTGTACATATTGATTTCCTCATTTTTTGAGCAGATCAATAGCCATAATAGGGCTAATGAACTGCCCTATTGGGTTTAAGAAAGAATAACTATTACTAGTTCGTCACTCGATTGAGTATTCTATTTGACGTATGTTTTCATCTATAAAGCGCTTTGCCTTTGATTAAGCTTCAGCAACCATTTCCCTAAAGCTCGGCCTACTGATTGAAATACTGGAAAGCAAATAGACTGTCCTAACATTTCATGGCCTATAGTGTCGGAAACACCATCAACTAAGTTTTCAGGAATTCCTTTTAACCTGGCATGTTCGACAGGTGTAAATAATCGAGTTAAGCCATTCATTGCAGGGTGCATAAGAAATTGATCACATGAGCCGCCTTTATTGTAAAGTCTTCTAATCGTACCTAGTGAGTTTTCACTCCCATTTACAATATTTCTTTTGAAGCCTTTACCAGCAGCTTTGTCACGAATTTCCTTGTCAGCCAAATAACTATATTCCTTCCAACGTTTATCATCTTCAGGGATAGGCTCTAACAACTCATTTATAGAATTCTCTCGTTCTTTAAAAGGAACAATAGAATTTATATCAAAGTTATCTAACTCTTTAGTTACAGCTATCAACGCCATTCGATCTCTATTTTCAATGGTTCCAAACTCGTTACCATTAAGAACAGTTAATTTAACTTCATACCCTAAAGTGTTTAATACGCTTTTAATTACCTCCATGCTTGTACTTTTCATATAGGCAGTGACATTTTCCATCACAACTAAAAGTGGTTTAAATCTTTGCACGAAATTAAGCCAAAAATAAAAAGCTGCTCCACAATCTGCATCGAACTCAGCGGCTTGTAACTTTTTTTTAGTTTTTCCAGCAATTGAAGCGCCTGTACAGGGTAAAGATCCTAACAAAACGTCTAGTGTCATTTCTCCTGTAAATTCAACATCCTCAATTGAGCTATGCACAATGGTTGAGTTTTTACGAAACAAATCTGATTGATTATATAAACACGCTTCCACATATTTAGATTCTCGTTCTACGACAAATTTTGTATAACTCTCAATACCACAATCAGCTAAGCCCTGATGTATTGCCCTATCCAAAACACCCAAACCAGTAAAAACAGAGCCAATTTCTAAAGACTCTTTTGTTAGTAATTTTTTCAAAAAATCACTAACACGTTGGGTGGTATTTCTTTTACTACCGTGAATTTCAATAGTAACTAGACCGTTACGAACAACTATTCTAAGCGACATAGCCACTTCAAAAACTCTTGATACATTTTCACCTCTTAACTCAATAAGGGGCCAAGACCTGTTATTTCGGTTTCTTACAGAAACTTTATACTGGCCTTTAGGATCAGAGCGTAAAGTTATACGTTTATTGGCAACATCTTGCTCTAAAGAGTAGTGATCACCAGGTTCAAAAGAATGTGCTATTTTCTTTCCTTCAAGCCAAATACGAGGCATGCCTCTATTTTGACTAACTCTAGTGTTTATGACGGTATTCATGGTTTGTTTACTCCAAAAAAAAAGAGCAAACAATTGCCCGTAAAAGGCAAAATGATTGCCCTTTAGGGTTAAGAAAGAATAACTATTACTAGTTCGTCACTCGATTGAGTATTCTATTTGACGTTAGTACTCACTGTTAAAGTGTGAGAAAACTTGTCCCTTAATTAAACTGTTAAGGACCAGTAGAAAAAATAATTTTAGACTGAAATGGAAATCAGTACAACATTTATGCGATTTGATGTATATTTTGATCTGCTTAATAGTTTTCGTTGCTACCTCAACGTCACCCGACAAAGTAATTTGTCACCACATAATACGATAACTTGTTTTTATCGTACCTTCACCCCCAAGGGCAAACCATTGCCCTTGCAGTGGTTTGCCTTTTTTATTTTTTGAAAAGGAAAACCACTTATGAACACACTTATCGTTAAAGAAAACCAAAGATTAAACGCTTATCCAGGTTTATTTGGTAGTACAATTTTTAGAGGCGTACCGTTATTCAGTTACGCAGAAAACCTATTTTATAACGGCTTATCACAAATGGTAGTCGGCTATTCAGGAGGTTTTTTTGATTTTTTAAAAATTGTCAAAAATGATGAGCTTAGTGAAATTGAAGAAGATGGATTTATTCCGCTAATTAGTGAGAACGCTAATGTTTCTTTAACTTCTCCTTTTGGTGTTACTCAAACCCTGTCAGCCAAAGCAGCTAGTTTAGTTACTTGGATAATTGTTATAGAACAAATAGCAAATAACAATGCAGTTGTCAGAGATAAGCTATACAGAGTCATTCAAGATATAAAATATACTTACAGCGATTTAACCGATGAGGAAGGAAATAAACTTTTTTCTGAAGATGACTGTACTGCTATTTATAGAATACTTGATTAGACTTTAATACATATCAATACGATAGATCTATTTATCGTACCTTCACCCCCAAGGGCAAACTATTGCCTTTGCAGTGGTTTGTCTTTTAAATATTTTAATAAGGAAACCACGATGAAATCTTTAAGTAATTATACTGAAAGTAAGCAAACTGAACTGTTTAATAGATTAGGTGCTTTTTTTGCCTTTTCTAAGAAGCAATTAGATGAATCAAAGATTGATGGTGTGATCTATGTATCATTAGTTTCAGGTTTAATTGTTCCAAAAGTAAATGTTATGGAAATGATCGACAGCTTGGCCCTGATTAATGTCGAAGGCATTAAGCAAGATAAGGCTGAAAATGGCAAAATAAATATTATTAAGAGAGAACTTTATAATTATGAGTGCTTTTATACGGGGGAAATTGACGACTGTATTGAAGCTCTTTCAGATTATGAAATAACTGTTGATGATATTAGGCATGTTTATGATGAGATTTGCGCGGAATCTACAGCTTGTGCATAGCTCGTTGTAGAGTTCTTACTAAATTATTTTGTTGTTATATCTAAATCACTAAATAATACGATAAATATTTTTATCGTACCTTCAACCCATAAGGGCAAATCATTGCCTTTAGCGGTGGTTTGTCTTTTAAATTAGTTTTAAAAAGGAAACCACTATGAGTTTTACAGATAAAGACGTTATTACTTTAATCAACAAGCCTAATACATTGTTAGCTGATTATCACGCTAGGATTATGTTAGAGGAAATGCCTGATTCTATTTTAGATTTTTACCAAAAAAACAAAGATAAAATTAACGGGCAAGTTATTATTGTAAGAAATAAGGACGATGAGCCTAAAGCAGCACACGCCAGGAATACAGAAGAAAAGGTACTCTTTGTATTTAGTGATAAATACTGGATGAACAGCTATTTTTCAGGTGTATGTGAGAAGGTTAAGCTATCTCAAGCTTTAATTAATCGCGCCATAAAACTTTAATATTCTTTATTAATACGACCGTTTATTAGTCGTACCTTCACCCCCAAGGGCAAACTATTGCCCTTGCAGTGGTTTGCCTTTTTTACACTTAAAGGAAACCACAATGTTATATTTCGTAGTAAAAATAACCATACAAGCTGGTGAATATGAAAAAATATCTACCAAGCTTATTCGGGCATACAACCAAAAAGAAGCTGAAAAAAACGCTCTTTTAGGGGAATGTCACGGTGTTATTGGTGAATCATCCGAATGGACTGATAAAGGGATTTCAGACCTTGGAATGGAATTTCATTACTCGATATACAGTTGTAAAGCAGTTAAAGCGGAACATGTTGATATACTATTTGAATACTTTAAATAAATTACCAGCATGCTTTTAATGGTACAAAGCCTCTAATTATTGAGGCTTTGTATTTTTTTTCTTGTTGTCGCTTCTAATTTTTTACTTTCATGACCCTTTTGAAAACAAATAATTTAGTTACATAGTTATTACTATCAATATCAACGTGGTAGTTATAAACCCATCCTTTACTCGCTTCTTCTACTAGAATCCGCTCCAATTTCTCTTCGCTATGTTTATTGCCGCCTATTAGGTTAACAACCTTAACTTTTATATTCTGAGTTTCAGGTATGACCCTTTCCTTTTTGTCTTTTGCAAAAGCAGCCGCTTGAAAGCAATAGGCCGAAAAGAGAATAATTAGTGCTAGAGATATTTTTTTAATCATTAGTTTATCCATTTCTGTTAATTAATATTGTGTTTCTTCATATAAGCTGAAATTTGTTCAGGTGTTCCAATCTTGTCACGAAGCATTGATAGCGCTCTATACTTTACCACTTTATCAACATCATTTTGTCGAGCCAATATTATCCATGTTTTAACTAATTGAACAGGTACTTCCATGTACATATTTATTTGCCCCTGTATTTATAATATTTTGTACATTCCAAATAAAATACTAGGTACTTAATAATTCCTTTATTGATTCTACTCTTATCTGGTTTTTGGTTTGAAGTGAGTAGGTTCAGCACCGTTTTGCTCTAAATGCCACTCCAATTCGTCAACATGAATATAACTTAGTTGCTTCTTCGTCAGCGCTGCATCATCACTTTTACAGTTATCAAAACGAACAGTTACAAACTCTAAATTAGGTTTTTCTCCAGTATTTTTTCGCCATGTATTCATAATTAATTTGTTCCACTATGCTGCTTTAGGTGTAGTTAAAATTAAAATTCCCGATCCAGCAAGCGAACTAGCAATACCTATAATGCAAATTAAATCTACTGTCACATGTGTTCTAGCCGACAAGTAGTGACTGAAAAATGTTATCAATATACCTGCAATCAATAAAATTACTGACAGCACTAAAACAAATATTTCAATAATGATGCCTAGCTCGGCATCCTCGGATTTTAAATTTTTCATTATTTCCCTATTTTTGATCTATTCCGTTATTCCATTTATGTGTTTGTTTTATCTTTAAATACTTCACTAGCCTTTAAGCGGCCAGATTCAGACAACCCCCAAGACAATTTTAAATTTGATGGGGAACGATATTTTTCTATTAAATTATTTTCGTTTAATTTGTGGCAAGAAGCTCTAAAATTAGTATCAAATATTTCTGATGCTCTACTACTGTTTATCATGCGAAAAACTGTCATACTTGAAACAGGCTCCTTATGCCCCTTTTGCTCAATAGCAAAAAGTAAAAACAATATATCCTTTTGTGTTGCTGACAGTCTCATACATTCCTTATTCATGTGCCACATGATTAACACTTGTTTTTTCCATTAGGATTTAATCGCCCGTTAAATTAATTCATTGTTCTCTAACGCGCTTTCTTATTGCTTCGTTTTCCGCTTGTACTTCCTCTTCATAATTTTTGATAGCCTCTAATATACATACTTCAGAGCGGTTATAAGACAAAACATCAGGATAAGCCTTTCTTTTAGATATCTTTGATAAATGCGACTGACCAACGCCTAAATAGGTGTTGTAGCGATAATTACCATATGTAAGAACGCTTGGGCATTTAGGATCTACTTCTACTTTTAACTTCGCCATTTTGATGGACTCAATTACTTAACTTGATAATATTGTAAACACATCTGTTAATTAACGCAAGTGTTTACAATGTGCTTTTTAAAATCACTTTTTTAGAAGCAGCTTTGTAAAGCTCCCCTGTTTGTAGGTGAACACTCATTGTTTTTTTCCATCGAGATAACTCTTGCGGCAATATATGAGGGTTGTCATGTAGGAATGCTGTTGTAGCCCCTCGATGCGTACCATATCTTGTTTCTATATATTCTACTAATGTCATGTGGTTTTAAGTGTATTAATATTTGTTATTAATTTAACACTATTGTTTATAAAGAACAACGTGGATTAATGAGTGGTAGGGGCAGTCGGGATAACATTTTATAAATAGAGGAAACGTGCGTTTCCTTGGGAAACATAAAATAAAGGAAATGCTTGTTTCCCGTTTCCTTTGGGGTTATACTTAAGTCAACTTAATCATTAATAGGGAATTGTCATGGCTGAATCAAAGGGTATTACTTACGAGCGTGTTTCTAGTGTTATGTTGGATATGCTATCCAGTGGTGTTAAACCAACGGTTAAAGGTGTGTTAAACGTAACAGGTGGTAAAACAGAAACCGTTTCAGCATTTATAAGAGATTTTCACGACAAACGTGATGCCGAAGTTTCAAAAATGGCTGATGAACTTGGTAGTGGTGCTATTGCATCATTATTAGCTAATGAAATACAAATAGTGGTTGATCGAAAAACTAAGGCACTGACAGATATTGTTGAGCGACAAAAAGACCAAATAGCAGAAATGATAGAGTTACTTGATGAAAAAGAAAGTGACTGTGTACATCGTGTAGAACTTGCAGAAGCTCAAAGTACTCAAGCAATCAATGATTCAACGGAAAAAGTTAAGGCTACTATAGCAAAAATTGAATTAGCTGAAGAAGCTAAAGAGTTTGCAGAGCAAGAACTAGCTACAGCGATCACTGATACGACAAATGAAATTCAAAGTATTAAAAGCGAAGCTGAAGCACTGGTTAAAGCATCAGAGCAAAAAGCTACAGTATTGGTTGATTCTGCAAAAAGTGAAGCTGAAGCACTGGTTAAAGCAGCCAATACCCAAATTGACAAAGCAGAGTCAGAAACAAAAATACTAAGACAACAAGTTAAAGAATTTAGCGTTGAACAAGCGAAGCATGAAATAGAGCAAGTACAGTTTGAGCAAGCTAAAGAAATAATTAGTAAATTACAAGTTGATATAGCTGAACAGAAAACCTTAGTAGTTAAATTACAAACTGAGCAGAACGCATTTATTAAAGATACTAACCGCTTAGAGCATGACTTAACTACCGCTAAAGAAACAGAAAGCAAACTAAGCCAAGCACAAACACAGCTTGTAGAGCTGCAAAAACAGTTATCACAAGCGCAGCATGGTTTATCACAATCAGAGCGAGAAATAAGCTCGTTATCACAAGCTTTAGCCGTATCTAAAACTGATAAAAAAGGATAGTAACAATGAATCCTGAACAAGCTTTTCAAGAAAAGGCGCACTTATATTCCTAACAACCGATTATTGGCTAAATGTTGTCAACTTATGACCTAGCGACAGTAGGTCAACATCGCTAATTTTAGCCAACAATTTTTTGCCTCTTAACGAGGCGCTATGCAATTATAAAATATGGATGTTTATCATGAAAATATTACTCATTATCGTTTTGATCTTTGGTGGTTACTACGGGTACAAAAACTACTATTCAGCAAAGCCTACTGAAACTAGTATCGCAGGTCGTATTAATAGTGGCGTTACAGTAACAGCCCGAGAGATACAGGTAGAGGCTAAAAAATTAGCACAATTTATTTGTAACGATGAGCAGTTTCAAAAATCTATTGGCTCTAGTGCTACAGTTTGCCAAGAAACATATGCAAATTACGAAAAAACGTGTGAGCGAAGAGTGTTTCCAGATGGAGGTAAGGTTATCAGTGATACCGTATCGGCTAAAGACTTGATATCGCGTTATCGCAAATGTGTAACTAAAATTTAGTGCATAACAAGTATTAGTAACATTCAAAGAAGGTTGTTTACCAGGTGCTTCAAAAACACAAAAGCAGCCTGGACTAAACTTTTTCTCACCTCAAGATTTAAATACTAAAAACATGTACCGGCACAAAAAAGACTGTGCTGGTTCATGTTCCCTAAACAGCCCTAAAAAACCCTTCTACTTCCGATAATGTCATAATCGGAACTAGCTAACCCTTTAAAAATAGACCTACTCATAAAAAACAGTTATCCTACTTCTTTATTTGGTTGAAAACTCCTAAAAAGAGAAGTTGAAAACATGGAAGCTGAACCCCTCAGAAATCTATCAGATATAAATGCCATGCACCGTATTTTGACAAAATGGGGCAACGTGCGTGAGGCTGAATGTTTTATTATTGGTTGTAACTTTGCGCTTCGTGTTGGCGATTTACTCAAAACAACGGTCGAGCAATCTAAGCTCGATGATATTACAGTAATCGGTAACGAGCAAAAAACAGGTAAATTTAAGAGCCTACCTATAAATGAACCTGCGCGTAAGGCAATTGATCGCTTGATGCTTTGGTATCGTTCACAAGGTCTTGAGCCAGTATATTTATTCCAAGGGACAGGCAATAGAGCCAAGAAATTAATACAGCCTATTTCAGCAAGACACCTTAATAAAAAGTTACAAGATGCAGCTGAGTCGTTAGGTCTTGATGTTGCAGTCTCTTCGCACAGTATGAGGAAAAGTTTCGGTTATCATGCTTATATGAACGGGACTAGTATTCGTGACCTGCAAGTATTGTTTAACCATAAAACTGAATTTCAAACGCTTACTTATATAGGCGTAACCCGAAAAACGGTTAAGAACGTTTATTTAAGTTCAGGTATCGGTATTGATATTTAAGTATGCTTTTTGCATTGGTCGGTATCATAACTATAAAAGTTATCCATGATTTTTTACTACAGACCGCAGGAACAATCTGTCGTAAAAAGGTTGTGGGTAACTTCAACATAAAGAAAAGTCAGGTTTTCAGGACGAAGAATAGTACAATTTTTCCATAAATATTACAGACAAAATTACAGTAGAATATTCAACTTTACCTTTTACCTACATATCATCAATATGTTATAAGCTTGAAATTTAGGTGATGTTTGGAAGCAACTTTGTACAAAGGGTTAATATATAAACCTACTGCCTCAATGTGTTTTTAAATTCGACTAAATTCGCTATCGCGAAAACGATGTTTTCTTGCTTACTGACGGTCGTAAAGGAAACAAGTTCCTTAACGCTGCGACAGTCCTATTTAAGCCCATAAACCTATTTATAATTTACTCTATATGTCAGGGAGTTATTTACGCTTGTTTGCTTCAAACAATGGAATGGCTAATTTTACTTCATCAATAAAGATTCTCTGTTCCAACAAGTTTACAAAGTGAATTGTGCGTAGAAGACCAGGAGAAAACTCTTTTCTGCGATAAGTACCATTCATTATTTCAACATGAACACTTCGGGTAATCCCTAAAAATGTTTTCCAAAAAAGTGTTGGTACTGGTTTGTGATCACTCAAGGTAATATTTGAGTCATTGACTAATTTAGTCCAGCGCTCGATTAATTCTTTGTACTCTGTATTTGTCATTTGTTATGATCCAATAGCTTTCCTTTTACACCTCGTTTGAGGCAAGTAGAACAAAGCAGAGTGTCGTAGCTCTGCTTTGTTCAAACCATTCTACCCATTTTCATCAATAAAGTGTTTGGCCTCTTGTGTGATCGTTAAATTAATTTGAGTAACAACTTTATTTTTCCCTAATTGTAACGTACCTAGCCATATTTGATTGGTAGGGTAATCTCTATCAGTATCTTTTAGTGCCTGTTGAATATAACTATTAAATAAAGGTGACTCTTTTGCTATTTGTTTAATGAGAAAACTTTCTTCATATCCGGTATTACTTAATGAATTTGCCATTTTATTATTCCCTAATAAAGCCCTGAGTAACCAGGGCAGTGATCCTTTAAGCTACTTCCCCAAAAACTAGATTATTCACTTCAATAATGGCAGCAGGAATAAGTACGCCCATACGCTCTAAAATCACATGAGCGCCTAGCTTTATACCATTAGCAGTAGGGTTCATCGTCCCATCTTCATTCACAATGCGCCTCATCCATGTTTCATTTACTTTTGAATCAGTTATGTCTTTTAGGCAATTTAAGTCAAAAAATGTTGGTACTGGACATTCGCCTTTTAGCTCTCTAACAAATGGATCAGCTTGATATTCATGAAATTCTTTCATCATTGATTGAGAGGCTAAAGCTACAGAATGTAAATAAGCTGCATGAGTTACTACAAGGTTAGTTCTTGTGGAGCTTAACAAAGCCGATGTACCTTCAAAAACAGCTTGTTTTAAGCTAGGTTTTGAATGTTCAATCACAGCATTTAGCCAATTAATTATTAGTGCTTTATAATCATTAAATTCAGCATCATCTAATTCTTTAGCTTTTTTGTCATTTAACCCTGTTACTGTTTCAATAGCTTTTTTTAGGGCCGAAATACTCCACACTTTAGATGATTTTGCACCAGGACTTGCTTTTTCAAACTCAACAGCTTGTTTGATGCCTACTTTTTCAATAGACTCGACCACTAAGCTATTCATTTTGTTTGAGCGATCAAACAAAATATTAAGTGCCTTTGGTGGCTTAACCATTTTGTCGTTTATATCAGCGAACATTTGTTGTGAGCGCTCAAGCCCCTGGTCATAAAATAAGACAACTGAAATAGATTGATCCTTAAAAGAGTGATAACAACGCTCCAAGATTGTTTCAATGCTAGATGCTCTATGTTGACCATCATTGATTAACATCGTTGCACCAATAGGAATTTGAACCATACCTAGATTAGAGAAACCTGGTACTGGATCAAAACGCATTGATTCACTTACTGAAGCGGTTAGCGCTGGTAAGGTATAATCGTGCTTACGTTCCTCCATATAATCTGCAATCGCATAGGCGCGTTTTTCGTTAAGTATTCGTTGTGCGCGTAATTCTACAGGCACTTCTTCTTGATTGAACTTAAACAATTGAGGTACTTGGGCAAAGGGTATTTGCACACTATAATAAATACTAGAACCCATTTTTCCAGCGATTGCAGGTAAAGAAAAACATGCCCCTGCAAAATGTTCATTAGCTTTTTTTAGTTCTGCTCTTGCTAATGTCTCCTTCTCTGCTTGTGCTAATTCTTCAGCTTCGAGTTTTATTTTTAATGCCAAACCAGATTCAGAATACTTTTCTAACCAATCATCAAATTTAATATTATATAAAGCTAAAGCATCTAATAATGACTCATGTTTCTTTAAGCCTTTATCAGCTAATTCACGAACCGTTTCATCTGATTGCACGTACTCTTTTCGTAAGTACGCTACCATTAAATTGTTTAAGTATAATTCTATTCTAATTTCATCTACAAAAGCCCAAAGCCCCTTTATTGTATTACCTTTTTTAAGCTCGCTAGGCTCACATAAAGATGATAAATCGTACTCGTTAAGATCGATGTATGTTTCATTAAAATCAGATCTTGTTTTAGTAAAAGCAGCAGTAAAGCCTTTATGTGCGCCTATAATCTTGTCTTCTTTGTTAAATCTAATGTATTGAATGTTCATTTTTACCTCGTTTGTGAATGCTCTTTGTCGTAGTGAGCAGTTAATTAACTCGGGTTTATTATGGGTCGTATTACGACCAATAGCAAGTAAAACATTTATTTTTCTAAATTATGTTTAAGGGTTTATCTTATATATTTTAAATGCGGTATACTGTAATAATATACAGTTGTTGTTTGAGGGATATATCATGAAAGTAATAGCGATTTACTGTGACTGTGGTATCACAGGTTTTGAATCACCTTCAGCTGATTATCGTGAAATGGGTTTATCGCTCGATGATTTATTGATTAAAAACCCAAATGCTACATTTATAGGTTTAGCTTCAGGTGATTCTATGCAAAAAGTTGGGATATTTTCAGGAGACTTATTGATAGTTGATAGAGCTAATGGTGTTAGAGACGGCTCGGTAATTGTCGCTAATTATAATGGAAACTTCATTTGCAAAGTGCTTGATAAAACGAATAACAGGCTGCTCTCAGCATCAGATAACCATCAGCCAGTATATATTACTGAAGATGATGTTTTTCAGCTAGAAGGGTCTGTACCTTTGTCTGTTCGTAAACATGATGAAACCTTTAATTTATTGGCTTTTTTGTAAATGGAAATGCAAGGATTAACAGACGTATCGGGTTGCTTCGCCAGTGCGGAAAAGGTATATGAACCATCAATTAGGCAAAGGCCCGTTGTGGTTTTGAGTAATAATGACGGCTGTATTGTGGCTATTTGTCCAATCGCCAAAAAATTGGGAATCCCTAAGTTTGAACCATACTTTAAGATTAAATATTTACTCCAAAAACATAACGTAGTTATACGATCTAGTAACTATGAATTATACGGTGATATTAGCGATAAGATGATGGCTGTTATTGCTCGATTTAGTGAAAACACCTACCAATATTCAATCGATGAAGCTTTTTCTAAATTCGTTAATTATGAGGGTATTATCAAAGATTGGTATAACTACGGTCATGAAATTAGACGTACAGTTTGGCGTGAAACCCGTATGCCTGTCGGGGTGGGTTTTGGTCATACACTAACTCTCGCAAAGGCAGCTAATCATGCGAGTAAAAAATTACCCGATAGTGATGGGGTAGCTGTTATAGATGATGATTATTCAAAAAAACATTATCTCGAACAAATGAAGCTTGATGATGTCTGGGGCATAGGTCGTAAACTCAGTATTAAATTAAGTTTGTTGGGGCTTAAAACTGCTTATGATTTAGCCAACCGATCACCAAAAAATATGAGACAGCAATTTGGCGTAACCGTTGAGCGTACAGTAGAAGAATTAAACGGGGTTAAGTGCTTATCCTGGGATGATGTAAAATCACCAAAAAAAGAAATATACTCGACCCGCTCAGTTGGTCAGCGTATTACAAATTATCATGACTTGCGAAAGGCGTTAACAACACATGCTGTCAAAGTTTGTAACAAAGCAAGGCTGCAAGATTCATTAATCAAAAAGCTTTATATATTCGCCTCTAGTTCACCGCATGATGAGCGCTATATAAAAAAAGGGGTTATATATGATTTCCCGTTAGCGACCGATAATGTTTGTACTGTAGCTTCAGCAATAGAACAAGTGTTACAAGTTCTTTATATAGAAGGAGTTCCATACTATCGTTGTGGTGTTGGGGCGACAGAATTACAAAATTGTAATTTTCAGCAGCAAGATTTATTTATTCCTAATGAGAACCCTGCCCTCATGAATTGCTATAGCAATATTAATCAGCGCTTTGGTAAAGGCTCTTTGCAACTTGGGAGCGAAGCAAGGCAAGAAAAATGGGCTATGCGTAGAGAATTTTTGTCGCCACGTTGGACAACGCGCTGGTCTGATATACCTAAAATCATTTGTTAATTTAACTATATGCTCGATACGAAGTACCAGGATACAGAGAAAAAATAACTATGAGTTGTGTGGTCTAGTAGGGGTTAGTAAGACTTTAATGAATCTCTATGAGGGCTTGTAACAAATAATAGGCACAAAAAAACCCGATTGGTTGTCGGGTTTGGTTGGTTTACGAAAACGCACATATCTTAAGCTGATCTAACTTTATACCTAATATTCATAATATTCAAGTTTTAGTATAAATCTCTATAAAACAATACATCTTTATGTATATAATGCCAGTGCTTTTGGCAGCTTAACCTCACCGTTAAAATAATTGTTCTTCTGAACTGTTAAATTTATTGTTCTCCTGACAATGTATTTTAAACCCTTGGGTTTTTGAGGTGGTACTCATTAACGTTGCTCAACGTGTGAGAAGCGTGCATATCTTAAGCGATATAGTAATCATGGTAACAAGGTGTCCATAGCATTTATCTTGAGAAGCTTACTCCTTTATATTAGAAGGAGGTCGTAATGTTTGAACTAATTTTATTAGTGTTAGGCATTGTTGCCACAGTACTGTCTATCGCAGTATCTGTAAAACAACTGAAATCGGAAGACTAAGTTAGGCACATTCGCAATTTAAAGGGGTTAGCTATTTACTGGCTAACCCCTTTTTAATGCCTGAAATTTGAGTTTTCATCCATTAATAAAATATATTATTGCAATATAGTTAAAAAAGAATAACATAATAACTAGACATATTTGACAGGTAATTACAAAAGGGTATGCTAGACATATATGACAGGTAAAAATAAAACATTATTTCAGCAAATTGCCAACAATAAAGGTTGGACATTTGAACACATTGGCGAAAGATGGGGTGTCTCTGAGCGGCAAATGTCACGAATTGCCAATAGTGGTAATCAACGCGATATTGACGCAGTTACAGGCATACCTAGTAGGAAAAATACAGATATGGTGTACGAACAAATTACACATGATCAGACACTATTTTGTGCAACTGAAATCATTGATATACACAAAAAATTACGCGCATTGACTAGAAAAAATGATAGTAAAGAGCGCAGACAATCAGCTAAACGCATAGAACAAAGACATAACAGCATATCAGCGAAATGCTTAATGTTAGAATACATGTATGCATCTGCTGAAAGAAGTGATTTGAAAGAACTTCTTTCAGAGCTTTTTATTATCTCATTAACTGAAGCTACAACCGCAATGGTAGACCCAGAAGGTTGGAAATTAGCGTGTAATGTTACTGGTGCTTCACCTGACCCTGTAATTAATAATATAGATGATGCGATTAGAGGTTGGCGATTAAGATTTCTAACAGCAATTAAAGCTAAATAAGGGAAATTGCATGAGCTTGGAAAGCCTTAGAAAGTATCTGTTAGAAATGGAAGCCTATTATTCGTGTGAAGAAGATGAACAGCTAAAAAAATTCTGCGCTCATTTAGTAAATAAAATTGATGAACCAGACTCGCCAAAACTTACAGCGGTTAAATAGAAGGAAATTGAATTGAATGGAGTAGAACGGGCAGAATTAGAGAGTAACGAGACTATTAAGCGTATTAAAGCTTTTGTTAGTTCTTCTGTTTGCCTTGAGTTCACTAAAAATTATTACGTTCAACCTCGCCAAGTTTATGTCGATGTCGTTAATAGTAAAAGGGGTTTGAAGTCCAATGGTACGAAAAGTTACTCTAAGGATTTTCAATTCTTTCTGAAGGTAGGTTTAAAGGTCTAAGTTTTCCTTTCTTTACTTGCTCTGCCAAAGTAAAAGAGTAATGGCCTAGTACATTAATATGACCATATCCTAGAGGGGATAATCTAGCTTCATCTTCTTTGTTAATTTCTATCGATTGCTGTAAATGATCCAGTGCAGATTGCATGTAGATAGTGTTCCATAAAATTACAGCATTTGTAACTAGGCCAAGCGCACCTAGTTGATCTTCTTGTCCTTCCTTATATCGCTTACGAATTTCACCACGTTGACCGTGGCAAATAATGCGAGCAACAGAGTGTCGTCCTTCACCACGATTTAATTGCGTTAATATCCTTCGACGATAATCTTCATCATCGATGTAATTGAGTAAATAGATGGTTTGGACTTCCCAGACTTTGCTAGACACCAAATGAGTTACATTGTAACTTCAATTAGAGGTGTTTATGAGCAAAGGCAAACGGTATACCCAAGAATTTAAAATTGAAGCAGTTAAGCAAATCACAGAGCGTGGTTATTCAGTTACAGAAGTGTCTGAACGGCTGGGTATTTGTACTAAAACCTTATATCACTGGCGTAGCCAGTTATCAGAGAAACCTAAATCGATTAAGTCATCGGATGAACAACTTAGGATAGCTAAACTTGAAGCTGAATTAAAACGTGTCACGGAGGAGCGAGACATTCTAAAAAAGGCCGCAAGGTACTTTGCCAGCAACCCCGAGTAAAGTACTGCTTCATCCGAGATCACCAAGATGAGTTTTCTATCAAAGCGATGTGTCGTCTTTTTAAGCTAAACCGCAGCGGCTTTTATGCATGGTTAAAAAAGCCCTTAAGTGACAGAGCAATCGAAGATAATCGTTTGCTCAAGCTTATTAAAGAGTTCTATGTGGCCAGTGGTGGTACTTACGGCAGTCCTTGGATACACGCAGATTTACGTGAGGCTGGTGAGCAATGCAGTGTTAATCGAGTAGCTAAGATCATGCATCAGCATAAACTCAAAGCGCAAATAGGCTATAAACGTCGCCATATTAAAGGCGATAAAACATCACGAATAGCGGATAACTTGTTAGTTCGCCAGTTTAACCCTCCAGCACCGAATCAATCGTGGGTAAGTGATATCACCTATATCAGAACGCATGAAGGCTTCTTATATCTTGCCACTGTTCTGGATTTATTCTCTCGTCGGGTCGTTGGCTGGTCGATGGATAAAAATATGGATAAGCACTTAGTAATGAAAGCATTGTTAATGGCTGTTTATCAACGTCAGCCAAAATCGACAGTGATGGTGCACACTGATCAAGGTAGCCAATATGGCAGCGCAGATTATTTAGCTTTGATGAAAGAACACAAGCTTGTGCCATCGATGAGCCGTCGAGGTAATTGCCATGATAATGCGGTTGCAGAGAGTTTCTTTGCTACCATTAAGAAGCACATAATTAAAAAGAAGATATACTCGACACGTAATGATGCGAAAGCTGAGATATTCAATTTTATAGAAATGTTTTACAATCCTAAAAAACGTCACTCACATACAGGCGGTGTTTCACCTGCTAAATTTGAGGAAGCGTATTATTCTGAGTTAGAAACTGTCTAGTGAAGTCTGGGAAGTCCAGTTTTATTAATTCGTCCGGCTTCAATGATAGCTTGCGCTAAACTTGAAGGTCTGTCACTTCGAAGTAAAGAGCGAATGAGTTCAGAAGCTTGTACAGTGCCTAATTTTAATGAACCTGCAATCCTCATCATATCATCCCAGTGTTGATATATTTTTTCTGGGTTTAAGCTTCCTCGTGCAAGATCATCGAGAGTGCCATAATCAGCATCTTTGTCAATTCGCCAGAAAACAGCTTCACCTGCATCAGCCAAACGTGGTGAAAATTGATAACCTAATAACCAGAATAAGCCAAACACAATATCACTGGTGCCTGTGGTGTCTGTCATGATTTCAGTGGGGTTCAATCCTGTTTGTTGCTCTAAAAGTCCCTCTAAAACAAACATAGAATCTCTTAACGTCCCGGGTATCACAATGCCATGAAACCCTGAGAATTGATCTGATACAAAGTTATACCAAGTAATGCCTCTACTGGAGCCAAAATATTTTTTATTCGGCCCAGCATTTATTGTTCGAACTGCACTCACAAAACGCATACCATCAGCGGAGGCAACTTCACCTCCGCCCCATTTTTTTGCCAACGTTAGCGTTGCTTGATGGTTAACTAATCTAGCATTGGATTTCACAAGTGTTTCAGCGCGAACATAGTTTTGTTTCACCCAACTTAAACGATGTCGTGTTAATGCAGGAATATGAGATTTTATTAATGGTTCTAGTCCAATATTACAGGCTTCAGCAATAAGCACCGCACAAATACTGGTACCTAAATCATTTGTTCGTGCTGAAGATTCACTTACATGGATAAATTCATCAAGAAAGCCAGTAAGTTCATGTATCTCTAAAAGTAATTCAGTTAAATCAACTTTAGGTAATAAATCTAAAACTTCTTTTTTAAGCTGTATTAAACTGTCTGGTTCATCTAGCTTGTCTAAATTAGTAATTGTTAAAGATGGATGCTTCCCCGAATGGTCGATGGTGACTGCGCTATTATCATCAAAATTAGCGGCCACTTGCTTATAAGTTGTATCCAGTTGATTTGTTAAGGCTACGACTGCTTCTTTGGCTTTGACTGGATGACCTAGTGAACGGCAAACCTTGACCCTATTTGCTTGCCACTCTTCATTTTGTAATAGTTTAGATCTTGGATCGCCCCAACGGTCACTATCTTCAATAAATACATCCCTCCTTCGCAAGCTATCTTGTAACTTATCTAGAAAGCACAAGGTATAACCCCGGGTTGTCACTTGGCCATCTTTATTAAAAACTAATCTTTTCCAAGGATTGGTAATTATCTCTAATGGTGGGTTGTCCAATATTTGCTTACGCGAGTGACCAAGCTCAGCTAGATAATCAAAGACTTCAAGCGTTACTTTACCAGCAGGAGCCGCTTTAACTGCAATATCTTTAAGTAGTCGTGGTAAAAAGCGTTTTACTTTACCGTACTGTTCAACCATCTCATCATGAAAATTGTCACTAGAGGGTCGAGCTATCGCATTAATTGTAGCAATTGATTCGGCCAATTTTTCTTTAGGGCATTTATTAAAAATAGCTTTCCTTAACAGATTATCCGTGGTTTCCTCATTCAATATAAGATCACAAATAGCGGCTAAAGCAAGTGCTGATTTATCCAAGTCTTTCAGTGTTCTTAGTCGTTTTTTCTGGCCTAGTTTTTTCGCTTCTCCAGCGATACCGGTGATTAATAAATCAAGAATATCGATGGCATCATCAAGTGCCATGATTTCAAACGATTTTACAAAAGCCAACAAAATGGCGATTCGCTTTTCATCTGGCATTCTTGCTATTTTATGCATGGAGATAACACCAGCATGTCGAGCAAGGTTTTTAAGCCTAACGGGTGGGATATGGCAAAAATCTATCGATTGTAAACCAAAGTTCTTTAATTCAAGGTATCGTTCTACAGCGGTAACAAATGAAGGACCACTAATGGTTACCGGACCTTTTCGAAAATTATCAAAACGAGAAACACGTCCATCATTAGGCATTTGAAGTAGTGTTTCTAATTTCGCTTTTTGTTCTTGAGTTGGTAGTGCTGCTAGTTTATTCCATAAACGATTAACGGCTCTTTCCCTAATTTCTGAAATTAATCGAGATAACGTTGATACACCAGGTAAGAGAACTTTATGATGTACTAGCCATGCTGTTGCAAAATCGAACATCAGGCTCGGACGTTCATTACTGATCCAAGCCCGGGTATAAAGTAAACGTGTTAGCCTAAATCGCCAAGGTGGTGTATTAAATTCGTAATATCCGTAAAAAGTTTGTATCTCACTGCTATGGCTGTAACGAGTCACCTTACGGCTCATATACTGCGCTAAATTTTCAACGTCTGCATCAATTTGTTGTGCGATAAAATGAAGTACATTATTTGGAACTTCAGTTGGATCAGGTAGAAAGGTACCTAGAAATCTCACCGTAGTGAGTTGTAAAGCAAACCCCAAACGATTGTAATCGCCTCGTCTTTTATTAATAAGCGCTAGTGCTGTATCATCCAAAAGAAAGTAACGAGCAAGTTGTGTCTCGTTAGGCTCTGTATTGTATCGGCCATATTGATTTTTTTGTTCTTCAGTAAGAAATTCAATTGGCATATTATTCCTTCAATATTTGTAGTGGTTCACTTTATTTGGTTTTAATCCACAACCTTATTAGCGTTGAAACGCGAATGTGCCTCAAGTTACTTAATTGATTTTAACTTATTTGCTACTGCAATCATCTGATCCGCTGTTAATGAAATACTAGCTTTAAATGATAATTCATCTTCATAATTGTAATCAGCACAACCAACAGAGTTACCATCTAAATAGACGGTAATTCCCGCATCGGTTTCATTTTCACTTGTTGTTATTTTCATGCTTATGTTCCTGTATGTTAATTAAATTAATGTCGCAGTGATTCAAGGTCTACAATGTCATAGTTCTTATGCTCACCACATACAGGGCATGACTCTGGTACTTTTTCATCTTTAAAGTAATTTTTTCCGTTGTCGCAACTCATACAATGGGTTCCGTACACTGGCTCTTGCTGTTCTTCCATATCTACTATTCCTTATGTTTAGTAAGCTTTCTTAATCTAGAAAAGGGTTGTCCATGAAATTATCTAAAAGAAATGCAGGCTTAAATTAAAGCCTGCATTTTAATTTACAAGGTGATATTTGATAAGTCTGAGAAAGAGAAAAAAGCATCACTATTTATTGTTACTAATTCCTTATTTTTAAATTGATCCATACGAACCAACGCATATTGAACAGCCCTTGGTCTTGTCTTTTGAGTAGGATCTACCTCAATCAAATAATAGTCACTCCCAGATTGTAATGTGAAAGTACCATCTGGCTGGATCACTGATTCTTTTTTAAGCTCATTTTGTAATGACTCAAATAAGTAATAACTTTTTGCCCTTTCAAGTAAGGCTGTCATTTGTTTTATTTTATGCCCTTTAATTTTCTCTTTCGTTACTAAGGCAAGTTGAGCAAGCTTTTGCTTTGCTTGTTTTTCTTTTGCAATTAAACTTGATAACTGATGTTTCTGTTTGAAATTAAAGCCTTTTGTAACTTGCGCTAAATTAGGGTTATCACGGTAAACATTACGCTCTTTTTTCTTCAACTCACTTTTACGCCTTTTATAAATAACGTTTGCTGTTGCCGTTTTCATTAGTAATGATTTATCTGCTTCAGACAAATTAGCCAAAAGCGCCTTACGTTTCGAAGTTTTATTCCCCATTGTTTTAAAGATAGGGCAATACGTTTTATCGCCAACTTTTATAGGGTTCGAATAAAGGTAAGTCTGGTACCTTTCTTTCTGCCATTTATTTTTACTTATCGCGTAGTCACGACAAGACATATTTTCTTGTTTTAACGATATATAATCAAAAGGCTTGCCTTTAAGTACTTCATCTTTCGGAGCTTTGTATGAGCCAGTATCTTTTTTACTATATTGCTTAAATAGTTCCGCACTTTGAGTTTTTAATGTATTAAAGTGGCTAAGCAACCCCTCTCTTTCCGCGATAATTTCACTTTTTATCCGAATAAGTTCATTGGTAGCGTTGTCAGCCTTATTCTTTTCATTTTCAAGGTCTGTAATGGCTTGTTTAAGCTTAACGATGGCCGATTCTACTTGTTCAGTTTCTTTGGCCGTCAAACCATATTCAATTTCTGAAACTTTATCTAAATCAAGGTTGTCTGCAACTAACAAAGGTTTTGATGCAAATGACTTTTTAATTAAAGGGGATTGTGAAAATGTATGCTGAAGTGCTAATAGTTCACTTTCTGATAATGCAGATAGGTCTTTAAATTCGTCCAGCTTACTTTTCCAATTTTCAAATTCACTAGGCTCCAGAGCATAAACTGTAGAATATTGTGATATGTTTTTCGCGGAAAAATTACCGCCACTAAATTTCCCTACTTCTGGATAGCTGTCGCCACAACCTTGAAGTAAAGTAAATGAAAATATAATTCCTAGTGTTTTCAGTACCGCTACTTTATTCATGTTATTTCATATTCCTTATAGATTGATTGTGTTTTCCAATAATAATTTTGAGTAAATAGTTAAATTAACGTCAATATTAAATTTCTCATTACAAATGATAAATCGTCACTGCTTTGCTAGATGGAGATTAATATTCTGAAAAATAAATAAAATTTTTCATGCTTAAATTTGTTGATAATAGTTCTTATACAAAACCGTAATCTAACAAATCCTCTCTTTCTAATTCGCCACGCCAATAAGCGCCTGTTTGCTTGTCAACAATTGAAAGCATATCAATAAGCTGGTTTTCGTATTTATCTTCTAACTGTTTAACTAGCTCTTCAAGAGATTTTCCTTTTTGAGCACTTAATATATCTACACTATTAGGTAAAGCCGCCATGATTTTTTCTATAATGGCATCTGCAAGATCATCATATTCAAAACCGTAACCAAAAGTGTTGTGAGTTTTCAAAACAAGTTCATCCCATTGCTCCATTGAACCTGAAAAACCTGAAACAAGGGCTTCATAGTCAGGTTTTATTTTAGTCATTGGATTTTTACGTTCTGGTAAATGGTTAGCTTCTGCAATCGACTGGTTTGATTTTTTATTCTCTTCATGCTGTTTTGTAATTAATTTCTTTTGTGCAGCTTTCTTCTTTTTAGCTCTTTTCTGATCTTTAGTTAATGTTGCCATTAATTTCTCCTTTAAGTTCCAGCTTAACTAACGGGTAATATATTTTTCGCGTGAAAACCAGTAGGTGTTTTTTCTATATCAAATATTACGGATTGACCCGCTTTTAATGTCAAAAAACCGTCCATATTGATTTGTGAAAAATGAGCAAAAATATCATCAGTAAAAATATCCGTGTTAATAAAGCCAAAACCTTTTGCATTGTTGAACCACTTTACTGTTCCCTGTGCTTTTTCTAAGTTACTGTTCTGTTCCATTATATATCCCTATGTCCCCCAATACTCAGTAAACCCACTTAAATCTTCTTCATTTAGGTAGTAAAAGTCATCTATGATACTCATTTCTTACATTCCAATAAATTCTATTTAATATTGTGTCGCTTCATATAAGTAGCGATGTCTTCAACAGAGCCAAGAGAGTTTGTTAGCATGGATAATGCCTTTGTTCTAACTTCATCTGTTGTCTCTTCATTTCTTGCTAGAGATATCCAAGTTTCAACTAATACTTTAGGTACTTCTCTATTTAACACTTCTTCCATAAATTATTCATTCCACATACTAATCTTTGTTTTAATTAACAGCATCAGAGCTTTTATTATTGTTGAACACATTAGTTCCAAATCGAAAAATGATTACGTTAAATAAAAATTTGTGCGGGCACATTAAAACGATTTGCTAACTTTCGAATATGTCCAAGGTTTAATGGTCGTTTTTGATTTAAGATCATTGATACTAAACTTTTACCACCAATTTCATTACTGAAATCCGTTGTGTTTAAACCATGCTGTTCCATTAAAGTTGCTAATGCCGAAACACCTGAATCCATTTCAGATAGTCGTTGATTAAATTCTTGGAATTCATCAGCAGTATTTTCGTACTTTTCGATACTAATACACAGCAAATCTATTAAAGGCTCATGTTTATCATATTCTTCAATAAGCTGTTCCATTAATGTTAAAGCTTGCTCATGCTCTGACTTATTATTTATATGTAAGACAAAGCTAGCTTCTGAAGCTATATGATTTAAACTTTGCTCTATACGTTGTAAATTCATAATTCACCTTTTGCATATCGTTCACATAATTTATCGTAATCAGGGTGGTTAACCACATGTTTAACAAACATTTTTCTAGCCCTAAACTCAATAAATGCCATCAATCGAATATTATTGCCTGATATATCGATCACGTACCATTTATCTTTGTATTTGAAATTATCTAAACTACTAAAAACACTTCTTAACTCTTCAGGTGTTTTGCATTCCACCTTTCTCAAAACATCATACGCTTGCATGATTGCCTTTGAATGTTTTGGGTATTTACTTGCGGCATCTACAAACGGTTTTTTTGAAATAACGTGCATTAAATTTCTTTGTCGGTTCACATTATGTAAACCATAACATAACAAACTTAGGTTCACAATATGTTAACTATAATTCAGCTAAAATTTCCTCTGCAAGTGGATATCAATAGAGTATACCCATAAGATAGTATATTTTTATATCGACATTTACTATCATATAAGTTGAATTTCCATTTATGATAGATAACTATCACAAAATTTAGAGTGATATGATATGGCTTTGGTAGGATATGCCCGGGTTTCGACAACAGACCAGAATTTAAGCATTCAATATGCAGCATTAGAATCTGCTCAGTGTAAAAAGATATTTTCCGAAAAGAAAAGCGGTACCCAAAAAAAGGGGAGAACTCAGCTTGATGCTTGTTTAGATTATCTTCGGGAAGGTGACACGTTAATTGTTACTCGGGTTGACCGACTTTCACGTAGCCTTAGAGATCTTCAAAACCTTGCTCATGATTTAAAAGAAAACGGAATTCATTTAAAAGCTACAGAGCAACCCATCGATACTTCCAGTGCTGCTGGAAATGCTTTTTTTAGTATGTTGGGCGTTTTTGCTGAATTTGAAACTACATTGCGAAAAGAACGGCAGCTAGAAGGGATCGCTAAAGCCAAAGAGCAAGGAAAATATAAAGGTCGCCAACCTACGGCACGTACAAAGTCAGATCAGGTGATCAGTCATATAAAGGAAGGACTTACCAGACAAGCAGTTGCGGAAAAATTAGATATTGGTATTGCTAGCGTATATAGGATCATTAAAGAATATATGGATGCTAACCCAGCTACTACTTTACCCGGGTCTCGTTCAAAAATTAGAGTTGCCAAACTAGTTGTATCAATGAATGTTGAAAATAACAGTAAGTTCGTGCGTGGAAAGAGTAAAGCCCGGGAGTATATAGAGGATGAATGGCTTTCTCTGTACGATATGTTTAAACCAGAAAAAGATGGTTGGGACTATGTTTTAAAAGTTACTTACAGTTCCCTAAAAGATCTTGAAGAAACCGTCTACGATATAATGTCTGAAGCTCAATCCACAGCCGATATGAAAAATTGCTTTGTTGAAATTAATGTTACGCATAAAGAATCAGGTCAGCATTGGTAGTTACCTCATCGCTACATAAAATGACAACAATTATTTAATCGTTTAGAGCTTAGAGTAACTTTTCGTACCATTGGACTTCAAACCCCTAAAAGCGCCTGTAAGGTTATTTCTGAGTTAACAGAGCTTGTAAAAATATCAGAAGTTAATAACGCGTATTTTAGCAAAGTAACAGTTAAGCAACGTGGTAGCTCATTGACCAAATTCTATGTTAGTTACCATAAAAAGGTATTGTTTTTGAGTAAGCATAAAGAGCGTATAACGAAAGATATAGCGACTTACTTAATTAAGGATTTTAACTAATTTAATGCAGGGAAAATTGAACCATGCCAATTCAAGTAGAAATATTCATTAAGTCAAAGGCGGGACGTAGAGCCAATGGTAATGAATCCGATATAGGGGATGGGCAACTAACCCCATATAGGTGTGGTTACTCATGCTGTAATTGGTAAGCATGGTTTTACTGGTTTATGCGGCACTAAACCAACACATGATTGGGGCGAGTGGGAAGAAAGCAAAGTAACTTGTGAGAAGTGCTTAAAACGCTTAAACGGCTCTCTCAATAATTTAGAAAGTACACAGGGGTAAATTTACCCTTTTCAAAACAACCCAAAATAAGGAAATTAAATAATGAAAATATGGATTATTGAACATGGCCTAAAAGCGATTCTACAAGGGCTATTTATCATTGCCGTAGGTATAACTCTTTACACCTATTTATAAGTGTTTGAATCAATGATGATTAAAACGTTTACGGATAAAATGAATAACTTTAGGTACTTACTTTTATCTCTTTTTCTTTCTCTTACAAGTTTGTCTTTTTGGGCTTATGAGCATTATGGAGAATTTACATTTGGGTTGGCTATATCATTATTTAGTTTGCTGTTTGCAGGTTTCTTTTTAACAAAAATGAGCGTTAGTGAATACTCGAACAAAGAAAATTAACAGGGGAAAATTAAATGGATTTAGTAACATTAGCGGTAATATTGATAGTTGTTGCCTTAATAATTGCTGTGCTTGGCAAGCTTATTGGAAAATCAATTTTTATCGAGCAAGGAACTTACACCCAACGAGGTGCTTTATTCTCTGTTGCGGAGCGTTCTTTTTATGGTGTTCTTGAACAGGCAATATCAAAGGACTATAAAATATTTGGAAAGGTTAGAGTGGCAGATGTTTTGACCCCTAAATCCAATCTGAATAAATCAAATTGGCAAACGGCCTTCAACAAAATATCGGCTAAACATTTTGATTATGTATTATGCAAAAAAGACACATTACGGGTTGTTGCCGTTATAGAGCTTGATGATAAGTCACACAATAGTAAGAAAGCAAAAAATAGAGATGCCTTTTTAGAAGATGCTTGTGAAGGCGCAGATTTAAAATTGATACGTTTTAAGGCTAAAGCAGGATATCAAATTGATAGTGTAAGAGAGTTCATAATTGGATCATTAACTAAACTTGAGGATGAAGCTGTTAACGCTCCTGATTTTAATGTCCTGGTGACAGATAAACAAGATAATGAACTTCCCTCAAAATTAGATACTAATGCCGATTTCGAGCAATGGCATTCGGTTAAGAGAATGTAGCCCCACTGAGAAAAAAATGAGCGGTGTTTTTAATCCAAAATCACCCTAACTTTTACCACAGAGCGGACGATTTTTCTTAACCAAATTCACCTCAGTAAAGGGCAGTTTAGATACGTTAGCGGACGTTCCCAAAGTATAAAAATATGAGTCTATTGATGATAACTTTTTGACAATAACCTGTGCCACCATTGCAGTCAATGAGGCTTTAAATTAAAGCGACAACTTTTCCGATAAATTAACACTACAGAAGATAATAAAGTCGTTCTAATTTCTTAATGTGAATTTGAACAATCAATATTTAATCTTGATTGAAATTACCGAAAGCCGACATTCAATTCACATGATTTTTGTATTCTAAACATTTAATAGTTCTATGGTATGGGGCAAAGCGCCACAGGAGTTAAGATGATTTTAAGTGAGTTTGTAATAGGTTTTGTGTTTTATTCCACTTACCATAGACGACATTCAAATTATTAAAGTTTCCTTAAGAAAACCTTAAGGAAACTTTTTTAGACTTAGGGTAGTTATTAATTAAGTTAGGCTATTTAAATGAAATATATTGCAATCATTATGACAGTATTAATGTTGCTCATAACCCATGCACAAGCTAAAGATAGTATTCCATTACAATACGAAGACGTTATCAAACAATACAAAGGTGATGTGATTTATTTAGATTTTTGGGCATCATGGTGTACGCCATGTCGAAAATCGTTCCCTTGGATGAATGCTATGCAGAAAAAGTATGCTGATAAAAATTTCAAAGTTATCAGTGTTAATTTAGATGCAAAATCAAGCCTTGCAAAACAATTCCTTCTAGATACACCTGCTGATTTTACCGTTTTATATGATCCTAAAGGCAATCTTGCAGCCGAACTGAAATTAAAGGGAATGCCCAGCAGTTTTATCATAAATTCAGAAGGTAAAGTAATTAGTGCCCATATGGGCTTTACCGAGAAGAAAAAAATCAAATATGAACAAGAAATTCAACAGTTATTATAAGGACTATTATGTTAAATGCTAATTGGTACAAAACTTTATTAATTCTTTCTGTAGCAGGTTTAAGCGCTTGTTCTAGTATTGGTGTAGAGCCTTGGGAAAGGGATTTGTTAGCGAAGAAAGAAATGGCACTTACAAGTGCCCCTATCGATGCAGCTTTAGATGATCATATATATTTTAGTAAGGAAGCTTCAAGTGGTGGTCGCAGTTTTGGTGGCGGAGGTTGCGGATGCAATTAAATAAGAAGAAACCTAACCTTAAAGCGATACTGACCACTGCAAGTTGTGCTTTGTTAGGAAGCTCTGTCAGCGTCTCTGCTGAAGAGAGTTGGCAGTTTGATACCGCTATTATGCATTATGTTGAAGCTGATCGAGTTTCCGCAACAGAAGCGATAATTGCTGGAACGAAGACGTTTGATAATGATGAAGTGCTTAATTTAAAGTTAACAATTGATGCATTAACGGGGGCATCAGCTAATGGAGCTACTGCTCAGCCAATGCCACAAACATTTACAAGACCGTCAGGTAATGGTCAATATACAGTTGATTCAGGCGGTACACCGTTAGATGATACATTTCATGATACGCGGGTTCAATTAACAGGACAGTGGACGCAACCTATCTTAAAAGACTATACCGTTAGTGTAGGTGGTAATTTTTCTAAAGAATATGACTATATGTCAGCGTCACTAAATGGCAATATTGCCAAAGACTTTAATAACAAAAATACAACGTTATCTGCGGGTATGGCTTATGCCTACGATGTTATTGAACCTGAAGGTGGCATTCCAAAACCTTTGTCAGAAATGGTCGTTGGTGACTCTAGTGATCCCGGTTTTGATGATGAGTTTAATAAAACACGTATTAGCAATGATGATAATAAATCAACCATTGATTTATTATTTGGTGTAACACAAGTTATCAACCGTCAAATGATAGTGCAGTTAAATTATTCATATTCAACGGTGAGTGGTTACTTGACTGACCCGTTCAAAATAATTAGTTCGGTTAATAATAACGGGGAGTCTCAATCATACTTGTATGAGAGCAGACCTGATGAAAGAACTAAACATGCATTTTTTGGACAAACTAAGTATCACTTTGATAGCGGCATACTGGATGCTAGCTACAGGTATATGACAGATGATTGGCAGATAGATTCTCATACTTTTGATTTCAAGTATTTGATCCCTTTTGCTAATGGAGATTTTATTGAACCACATATACGTTTTTATACACAGAGTGCAGCAGAGTTTTACCAACCCTTTTTGGAAGAAATCGATGAACGTCCAAATTTTGTAAGTGCTGATTATCGCATTGGAGAACTAGATACTTACACGGTAGGTCTAAAATACGGTATGCCAATGGGGGATGGAAACAACTTGTCTTTTAGATTGGAGTATTATCATCAAACACCTAAAAGTAATGGTACACAAGCTATTGGTGTATTAAAAGAAGTTGAGTTATATGAAAAAGTCGATGCTATTATTGCACAAGTAACTTATTCATTTTAAGTGGTTTTTATGTCAACGATGGTCAATGCGGATAGAGTTGTTAAGTGCCTATCTAGAAAAGGAGGATTTACACTTTCCTTCTTTTCTATGGCTAGCTTGTGTGAAGTGTTAATTGATACGGATAACGAAGCATTAGCTAAAAAATTAGGGCTTATTGCGGCTAATGAATCTTGGCGAATTGAAGATAAGTATTCTCGATACGACAGCAAGAGCTTTTGTTCTAAAATCAATAGTAAAGCAGGGCAAGTTGTTGAAATTGATGAGGAGACTTTTAACTTATTTGAATTTGCCAACCAGTGTTATGAAATGAGTGAAGGGACTTTTGATATAACCTCAGGAATATTACGAAAAGCATGGCACTTCGATGGAAGTGACAATGTACCGAGTGAAAAAAGTGTTGAAGCAGTTCTTCAGTTAGTGGGATGGGATAAAGTCCGTTACTCAGCTAACTCGTTTTTGATGAAAAAGGGAATGGAAATTGATTTTGGTGGTTTAGGCAAGGAATACGCGGTTGACCGTGCAGTCTTATTGATAAGTCAAATGGCTAATGTTCCTTTTCTCGTGAATTATGGTGGAGATTTAGCTGTATATGGCACCAGAGAATATGATGACCCTTGGCAGGTCGGTATTGAACATCCATCTTTCGATGGAAGTCAATCAACCCTTGTTACATTAAGAACTGGGGCAGTAGCAACAAGTGGTGATGCAAACAGGTTTTTGTTGAAAGATAATCATCGATATAGTCATATTCTTGATGTTGTAACAGGTTGGCCTGTGAAGAACCCTCCCAATTCAATAACGGTAGCGGCTCCACAATGTATACAAGCTGGTTTTTTAGCAACATTAGCGCTTATTCAAGGTGCTGATGCTGAAAATTTTCTTAAAGAACAAAATATATTACATTGGTCTATAAGATAAGTATTTACTATAGAAGGATTTGTTGAGCAATGAGGTTATTACTTATAGAAGATGATGTTCATCTTGCTAATGGTTTAAAAGAATCATTAAGGAATGAGGGTTATAGCGCAGATGGAGTTTTAACAGGCCAAGAGGGGATTTCAGCGATTAGAACAGGTGATTTTGACTTGGCTATTCTTGATTTAGGCTTGCCAGATATTGATGGATTAGATGTATTAAAACAAATTAAAAATATAAAAGGAACGCTACCCGTTTTGATTTTAACGGCACGAGACGGTATTGAAAACAAAGTAAAAGGGCTAGACTTAGGTGCAGATGATTATTTAGCAAAACCGTTTAGTATTGAAGAATTGTTAGCTAGGTTAAGAGTAATAGAAAGAAGACTTGGTACACACTCTACCTCTATAATAAAGCATAATCATGTTGAACTAGACACTCAAGGTCACACCATTTTTGTGAACGAAATTGAAAAGAACTTTTCTCGAAGAGAATATATGATCGTTAAGTCATTGCTGGAAAATGTAGGAAGAATTCAATCTAAAGAGCAACTGGAAAGTAAGCTTTATGAGTGGGGTGAGGAAGTTGCCTCAAATACAATTGAAGTACATATTAGTAATATAAGAAAAAAATTGCCTGATAAATTCATTAAAAATGTCCGGGGCGTAGGCTATGTTGTGAGTAAAACATAAATGAGCATACAACGATATTTACTTATTGTTATATTATCGGTTGTTACATTGGCTTCATTCGGTGCCGCTTTACAAGGGTATAAGGCTAGTAAAACCAAACTTAATCAAGTGTTTGATGAAGAAATGCGATCCTTTGCTATTGCCTTACTACATAGCCCAATTAAGGAGGCATCAACCAATGTCGTATTACACTCTGTTTTTGCCTATCAAATATGGCTAAAAAACAAGTTACGTTTAAAAAGTGATAACTCTCCAGAAGTAATTATCACAAACACCGCTCGCGGCTTCAGTGATAGGAGTTTCTTAGGGAAAAGATGGCGAGTATTTGTCTTAGTGGAGAATGATACCAAGGTGATTGTTGCACAACCGATCAAGCAGCGATTTGAATCTGTTGAACAAGTGTTACTAGAAGCCATACTCCCGATTGTTTATGCTATTCCTCTTATAGGTTTATTGGTTTTCTTTGCTATAAAAAGAAGCTTAAAACCGTTAACCCTCTTATCAAACCAGCTCAAGAAAAAAAGTGCTAGTGATTTAACACCTATTATCGTTAAAGAAAATTCTGAAGAGCTAAAGCCTATCGAGCAAACACTAAATAACTTACTTGAACGATTAAATGATTCTTTTGAACGAGAAAAGCGATTATCTGGTGATGCTGCGCATGAGCTAAGAACACCCATCAGTGTGTTAAAAGTTACTGCACATAACTTAATGATTGCTTTTGAAAGTAACCGAATTGAACGTAACCATATTGATGAGCTAAATGAAAACACGATGAGAATGGCTCATGTAATTGAGCAGATAATTGCGCTTAACAGAACAACACCAGAAAATTTCGAACAAAACAAAGTTGAATTAGATTTAAGAGAGCTGTTACAGAACGTTATTTCTGATAACTTTGATAAAATTGAAAAGTCACAGCAAACAATTTCATTGAATGCAAAGCCAATACACATATTTGGGGACAAATTCTCGCTTGAAATATTATTCGATAACCTTATTAAAAATGCCAATAAATATAGTGGGCAAAATACGAATATCATCATTTCGGTAATTGATAACGATGATCATATTCAAGTAATCGTTGAAGATTCAGGTGCTGGTATACCAAAAGAGCAGTTAGAAAAAGTATTTCATCGATTTTATAGAGGTAAACAACATGACGAATCAGGAAGTGGTTTAGGGCTATCCATAGTAAAACATATCGTTGATTTACATGATGGTCACATTCAATTAATGACGTCTAAATTGGGTGGATTAAAGGTTGCTATTAAATTAGCTAAAACAAATGTAGTGGCTCCTAGCAATGACTAAGCTGATTTCTCCCCGGTGGGTGATTACTATGGTTTTTCTTTTTGTATCGTACAATTCACATGCGAATACAAAAGAGTTTGACTTGACATTAGAGAACTATGTTTTCACTCCTTCCGAATTAAAAATCCCGGCAAATACAAAAGTAAAATTAATCATTTTAAATAAAGATGATGTTGCCGAAGAATTTGATAGTTTTGATTTAAACAGAGAGAAATTTTTATTTCCTAAAAGAAAAAGTACTATTTTTATCGGGCCATTAAAACCAGGTAATTATGAATATTTTGGAGAGTACCACCCAAACTCTGCAAGGGGAGTGATAATAGTTGAGGTGAAGCATGCTAATTAATACGGTGATTTTATTTATTAAAGATTTGTTACCTATTTTTGTCTTACTTTGTTTGGTTAGTACTTGTATTACGTCTAGTAGAGTGTCTTATATAACACTATTTTATGTTTTTTTTGCAAGTGTAGTTGGTATCTTTTCCACCTTTTATTTTTTACCTATAATGGGAGACCTATTTAATGGAATGGGTATAGAAGTTATAAAAACCCTTGAGTTGGTATTGGTATATCTTTTTCTGCTAATTGGTTGCTCTTCATTATTGCATCAAAACACGATAGCCGCATATCAGATAATTTTAATCGTAGGTGGACTGGTTATTTTTACTGTTATTAACGCAAGTGAGTTTATTGTCTTTCTTGATAGTTATTTGGCAAATAGCGAATCTGTTAGGGATGTTATTGCGGGTTTATCTATAGGGCTAGGTATCTGTTTAAGTTTTAGCGCTTTAGTGTATTTTTCATTACATTGGTTTATTAACAAGTGGTAAGCCTTCTCCAGCAAGTAGATATGATTAAAAGCAGCGCAGCGCTTTGGGACAGTTCTAATCTAGTAAAAGATAGCTCTGAGTACGGTCACCTTTTAAAAACACTTTTTGGCTATGAGGCAAGCCCTTCATTCGAATTTATTATGTTATATACATCAAGTTTACTAATCTTTTTTATTGTATTTCTTATGAAATTACCAAGAAAATTACAGCATAAACTTGATGCGAGTCAGGAGAATAAAAATGTGGTCTAGATTACTATCAGTAATGTTATTTGTATCTTCAGCTACTGCTATGGTCGTCGATAAAGTATACCATCCATACGTTCTTCCTAATGAACGAGAATTCGAATGGCGATTAATGTCTAGACAGACAGATAACAATACTTTATTGGGGCAAAGATTAGCTTACGGTCAATCAATAAGTGAAACGGTAATGGTAGAAGGTTATTTAATTGGTGAGAAAACTGAAACAGAGGATTTTGGTTTACAAGCATATGAAATCGAAGTTCGATGGATGATGACCGAACAAGGTGAGCTTTGGGCGGATTGGGGGATGTTATTTGAAGTAGAAAAACAGCATAACAGCAATGATTGGGAAGTAACATCCGGCATTATATTTGAAAAAGAATTTGGTCGAACTAGTCTCACCATGAACTTATTTGGCATTTATGAGTGGGGTGAAACAATTCAAGATGAAATTGAAGTGGAGTTTAGGCTAAAGTACCGCTATCGATGGATGCCACAAATTCAACCTGCAATTGAAATTTATACAGGAGAGAACTATTTTGGTATTGGCCCCGCTTTTATGGGGATTCAGCGATTTGACGGTCAAAAACAACTTAAATGGGAAGCAGGCTTTATAATGGAAGTTTCAAACTCAGGTAAAGACCATAGTTTGAGAGTTGCCTTAGAATATGAATTTTGAAGTTTAGCTTTAATCCTCGACGGAATTGTTGTGTTATTTGTTTTTTATGGCCATTAGTCATCGAGTTACAAATATTACTATTTGAAATAAAACATAAAATAATTAGAAATACAGGAATATCACTCATTATTTTGTGATAATTGGGTGAGTGGAATATACGGTTTTACTTTCCAATAAGGAATATTTATTTACAGTATGCTTAGTTGTTGATAGAAAAGAACATCATATACGAGGAGTTATTTCTTCAAGCGATGTTGCAAGAAAGCTACATTTACCAAAACAACATTTAATGAAGTGCTGGAATTATTTGAGGAAAAATAATTTATTATTATCAAGTATTCTAAATATGATTTTTAAAAAGGATACACATTTGTTCATGTGTATCCTTTTATCCTGTGAGTTACTGTTTATCTTTTCTGTCCTGAGGAAGGTACTTATAGCCATTGAACATAGCTGACACCAAAGCGCTTCGCTCCCTTCTTTCAGCGATAATTACACCAATAATATGAAGAGGAATAAGAAATATAAGGCCATAAAATGCATAAACATGTGCAGTGATAAAGGGCTTTCGAATATCTCTCATTGCTTTATAAGCTTTTTCATCTACGTTGACTTTTGAATAGGGCTTGATGTCTTGAATATTATCTTTATCAATAGCGATACTTTGAGCAAAATAATTGCCAAATGGCGGATAATAGATGTCGGTTCCAGCGATAACTAATCCTGAAACCATTTGAATAGACATTAAAGTAAGTAAAGCAAACACCATAAGCTTTCCAGCAGGGTTATGCCCTTTATACGCTATTCTTTTATGTTGACTAAATTTGAGCAACTCATCTTTAAAGCCTTTATTAAAGGGGAGTATTTTACTCCAGCGTTCATGTGATGTGCCTATGAAGCCAACGATTAAACGTATGATTAGGTTTGTGGCAAATACATAACCAACCAAAACATGTATTGTTTTTAACAATACTTTCCCTTCGGTGCTCACACCGAAAATTTTACTATTGAGAATAGTGACGCCAATAACAATGAGTAATAAAATGGTAATAACATTGATCCAATGAAAAAGTCGGATTTTGCGACTCCACACGAAAACTTGCTCTCTAGGGATATTCATATAAACCTCTCTTTGTTAGGGCACTATTCAAAGTGCCCACTGTCTATAACGGGTGTAAGCCAGTACTTTAATTTGGCACTTTGACAGACTGGTTTTAAGCTTTCTTTCAACTTTTCAAGACCTACTGAAGCGATCAGTATCTCAAATTGAAAGTATGCTCTGTATCCTTCAACTTGTTCAGAAATATCAAACATACTGTGTTCTTTGCTATACCCATGCATGGTTTTTAAATTAAAGCCTGTAATGTTTGGTAAACCAATTAGTTTATCCACGACTTCATCTTTTAGTCCTGTAGGTACGTTTAACGTGAATATTACTTGATTATGCATTTTTCTTCTCCAGCCAACAGTAAAAAATAGGTAGTAGATAAAGAGTTGTAATGGTTGATGTTATCAGCCCCCCAATGACCACGATAGCCAACGGCTTTTGAATTTCTGCTCCAGGGCCAGTTGCAAATACAAGGGGCATTAATCCAAACATGGCGGTTGTGGCTGTCATTAAAACGGGTCTAAGTCGACGATTAGCACCATCAATTACACGTTTTGTTAAATCATTAGAGAAGAATTTTGTTTGTTCAAAATAACTTACCATTACAATGCCATTTAATACCGCTACTCCAAGTAATGCGATAAAACCAACCGAGGCTGGAACAGATAAGTACTCCTTACTTATATATAGCGAAATTATACCGCCCATCAATGCAAAAGGGATGTTGGCAATAATCAGGGTTGATTTTGAAAGTGAATTAAACGTTGTGAATAAAATTATAAAAATTAATACAAGTGCTAGCGGGATCAATAGTAATAAGTTGTTCGTTGCTCGCTGCTGGCTTTCAAATTCGCCCCCAAAAGATAAGGTATAACCCGTTGGGAGTTGAATGGTATTATATATTTTCGTTTCTAATTCATTTACATAACTCACTACGTCTCGGTTTGTAATGTTAACACTTACCGATGCAAATCGATTTCCTTTTTCTCTTTCGATAAGTAAAGGGCCTGTTTTAAAACTGATCACTGCTATTTGCTCTAGCGGCAGCAATGAATTGTCAGGCATTAGTATTAATTGCTGCTTAAGTGCCTGAATAGATGATAATTGGCTTTGATTTGTCACCTTGTCTCTTGCTCCGTTGAATACTATTGGAATTACGCGGTTTCCTTCAAGTAACGATGAAATTTGTAAGCCTTCAAGTTGAGATTTTAGATACTCGCTTAGCGCTTGTGTCGATAAGTTAAATTGACTTGCCACTTCAGGAATTAGTTTTATGTTTACATATTTTCCGCCTTCAATTAACGCCATTTGTACGTCTGAAGCACCATTAATTCCTTTTGATAAATCTGCAATTTTTTCAGCTAAAGCAGAAAGTTTATGCATATCGTTGCCAAAAATCTTAATTGAAATATCTCCTGTTCCTCCAGTTAACATTTCAGAAACACGCATTTGAATAGGTTGGGTGAAACCTACATTCATGCCAGGGTAGTGCTTAAGTGTTGATCTGATATCTTCAATAAGTTGTGCCTTAGTCTCAAACCGCCATTGCTCTTTGGGTGCTAGTTCCATAAAAACATCTGTTTCATTTAGTCCCATAGGATCTAAACCCAATTCATCTGAACCAGTTCTAGCAACGATTTGAACTATTTCAGGGGTATTGTCTAACAGTGCTTTTTCTACTTGTTCATCAATATTTATAGAGGCTGCTAAAGAAATACTGGGTGATTTCTCAAGTTGGACAATAATATCGCCTTCATCGAGTGTTGGCATAAAACTCTTTCCTAGTCCCTGAAAAAGTACGAGGCTAAAGATGAAAACACTTACAGATAAAACAGTCATGGCTATTGGTTTGTTAATGACTTTAGATAATGTTTTTATATAAAAATGTTGTAATACAGTGACGAGTTTAGGCTGTGTTACAGGTTCACTTTTTAATAATAATGAAGCCAATATAGGGATAATTGTTAGCGACAAGAGTAATGCACTTAACATGGCAAAAACGATGGTAAGTGCTACAGGCTTAAATAGTTTTCCTTCTAAGCCAGATAGCATTAATAAAGGAGAAAAAACAATAATAATGATTATTGTCCCTGAAGAAACAGGTGTTGCTACCTCTTTACATGCTCTAAAAATCACGTGTAATCGGGGTAAGTGCTTATTTTCTGAAAGCCTGTTTATTATATTTTCAACAATAACTACAGAAGAGTCGACTAACATACCAATAGCAATAACCAATCCACCCAAACTCATTAAGTTTGCGGATAATTCAAATTGCTTCATTAGAATAAAAGTGACTAGAGCTGCCATAGGTAGTGAAAGAGAAACAACTAAGGATGAGCGTATGTCTCCTAGGAAAATAGCTAGTAGAATGACTACAAGTATTACAGCCTGACCTAATGCGCTGGTGATAGTACTTATTGCCGTATTTATTAAGTTGGATCTGTCATAGAACACATTAATTCTAGTACCTTGAGGTAAAGAGGCTTCTATTTCTCTCAATTTATTTTTTACTTCTTGAACAACTTGGGCAGTATTACTGTTCTTTAATGCAATGATTAAACCTTGTGTAGCTTCTTCACCATCTTTTGTTACAGCGCCATACCGAGTTAAAGCGCCTTCTGTAATAGTAGCAATATCGCTAAGACGGATAATTTTATTAGCGATTGTTTGTATAACAGTTTCTTTTATTGAAATGATATTTTTAAATTTACCTTCAGTTCTCAGAATTAAAGCATCGTTTCCTTTGATAAGCCGACCAATTCCTCCGTTTTGGTTCAATAAAGAAATAGACGTTTGAATATCATTAAATGAAATATTGTATTGTTGCATGAGTAAAACATTAGGGACTATTTCATAAGTCTTAACAAAGCCACCTAAGCTGTTTACATCAGCAACGCCAGATACCGTTCTAAGTAATGGACGTATATGCCAATCAAGTAACTCTCTTTTTTCTGTGAGCGATAACGTAGAGTTATCAACCGTGAACATAAAAACTTCACTTAACGGGGTACTCATGGGTGCCATACCTCCACTGATGTTTTTAGGAAGAGAAGGCAGTATATTCATCAAGCGTTCATTAACTTGCTGTCTTGCCCAGTAAATATCTGTACCATCTTTAAAATCAATGGTGATATCCGTTATTGAATATTTAGTGGTTGAACGAAGCATTTCTTGTGAGGGGATACCAAGTAATTCGGTTTCTATTACTCTTGTTACTTGGGATTCAATTTCAACAGCATTCATTCCAGGTAGTTTAAGTACTATTTTAACTTGAGTAGGAGATATTTCAGGAAAAGCGTCTATAGGTATATCCATCCATGCTTTTGCACCAGCAATCATAGCCATCACGATTAATACACAGACAAATAGACGCTGGGTAAGTGAGAACTTGATCAGTAAATTCAACATTATTCGGTCCCTAAGTTAAGTAAATAACCTTGTAAAATACTGACTGAGCTGATTAAACCTTTTCTATTTTCAATATCAATATCAATATTTGCAGTAAAGTAGTATTCATCGCCCTTAGTTCCAAACAAGTTTATGTTGATAATATTAAGCTCATCCCCTGATTCTATAGCGATATAATTATTATCTTCAAATTCAAAAACAGCCGATTTTTTGATTTTGTAACCTTTAAAATCTTGTATGGGAGTCAACTTAATAACTTGGCCAAGTGTTAAATTACATTCTGAACCTTTACTTGGAGAAGCCCACAATATTTGATGATATTTATCCGCAATATTTTCTAGGCTTTCAATGTTTAACTGGCATTTAGGGGATATTTTTAAGTGAGATAATGATGTAGTACTAAGTATTGGCAGTAAAATTTTTATTTGGATAGCGTTTGGATTTATAACGTCAAAGGCAAGTTCTCCTTCGTGTCTATTATTTGACAAGTCGGTTATTTTTATTATTCCTGCTTCTGGACTAATTAGGGTGATTTTCTCATTCTCGTCAATATTCAAAAAAGACATTTGGTGTTGAATATGTTCAAAATTCAATTTGGCTTCAAAATAATTTTTGGTTATTTCTATCCATTGAGAGCTTTTAATTGTTTTGTTTTCAAAATACTGCTTGTTAGTTTGAAAATGATTTTCTGATGCCTTTAACAGTTGTTGAGCGGACTTATATTCATCAATAAAGTGATGAACATCATAGCCCTCAACAGTAGCGACAGTATCTCCTTTATTGATTAAACTACCATTTTGTATATGGTAACGAATACGCTGCACATCAAAAGGGAAGCTTACTGAATAATTTTCACCTGTTCTGACTTTAACTTCACCAATGATATTTTGCCCTTCAACCGAGTTAACCTTTTTGATAGTTGAAAATTTAGTTTCAAACCCTCCAAGTTTTGATAATGGCAAGTTTCCTATCTTGTCATAGGAAAATGCTACAGATGTTTGAAGTAAAGCAATAATTGAAAGACACAAAAGTGTATATTGGTAATTAAAGTAACTAGATATTTTTGTCATAAAGTAACACCATATGGTTTGGTAATTCATAAATAAAGTTGATGAATTAATTGTGACTACTTCTAGGTACTAAGTCATTGGACATAAGCCGAGTTTCACCTATGTTTTAGCTTTGATGTCGTATGGTACATATGTCTAATAGGTATTTAAGTTTTTGTTAAATATATAATTAAAGAGTGTTTTATGAGGGATGGTATAATAGCGTTAATTTTGTTGATTATAATGTTTTTGAATTTTTTTGATGTACTTACCGATATCTCATTGGGAGTTCCTGCTTGGCATATATTCTCTGAAAGTTTGATTGTTCTGGTTTCGGCTATTGGAGCAATATTTCTGATTAAAGATATGAAAGCACGAACATTGAATATTGTTAATTTAAAAAAAGAGTTAAATGTTTCAGATGATAAATTAAAAAATATCTCTGAAGAAATGAAAGATGCTAGACATGAATATAGTGGTGTTATTCACACACAATTTGAACGTTGGTCACTTACATCGAGTGAACAAGAAGTGGGGATGTTTCTTTTAAAAGGGCTTAGTTTTAAGGAGATCAGTGCAGTTAGGAATACAAAAGAAAAAACAGTAAGACAACAAGCATCTGCCATTTATAGTAAAGCAAGCGTCGAAGGAAGGCATGAATTTGCAGCTTGGTTTTTTGAAGACTTTATTAGTTAGAGTTTGTGTATTATTAATGCCTCAAATTTGTTCTCTGTTTCACTTTAGATAAAAATCCTTCTTTTTTGTTGTAGGGCATATGAACCAAAACTAGCTATAAGCGACTTTTGCCCAATACATTTTAAATTTTTAAACGTTACATTCATATTTACAATTTAGTCATTAAAATAGTGAAAGAAATTATGATTGAAAATAAATATGAATATCCAACCTATGCCAAGCTGATTCATTTGGGGTTAGCATTTTTCGGGATAACGGCTTATCTGACTAGTAAGTTTGCTGATAATGATATGACATCAACAGGCTATTTATTACATAGTTACTTAGGTTTGTCAGTCGCAGCAATTATAGGGTTACGTCTTCTAATAGGAAGTGCACCATCTGGAGCATTATCCTTTAAAAGTTGGTCGCTATTTTCAATAAAACAATGGCAGTTAGCGTTAGAAGATTTTCGAACACTATTAAGTTTTAAAGTGCCGGAAAGAGGAAAGCATGAAGGCTTATCAGGCATTACTCAAGCCTTTGGGCTATTCATCTTTACTTTGATGTCTATTACTGGAACCGTATTGTTTATGCTAGGTACAGGTGGAGAAAATGAAGCTTTTGAGTTTATTGAAGAAATTCATGAAGTAGGTGAAACTTTAATTCCTTTATACTTGTGTTTGCATGTTGGAGCTGTAGTACTTCATGTACTCTGCGGTAAACCTATTTGGAAGAAGATGTTTAAATTTAAATAAATTTAGTATTTTAAATTAAGGAGTTGTAGTGGGATATAGAAAATATTTACCAGCGATTGTGCTGTCTTTTGCGATGTGCTTTTTTATCTTTGACATCATCGATGATTTAATTAGTGGTGCAGATGGTTTATTGCATATCACTATAGAATTAGTTGTCTTTATCGCTATTTCTGTTGTTTTATATTTTGAAATCAAACACGTTAAATCATTAGGGAATGAAATTAAAGTAGAAAAGTCTAAGACAGCAAGGTTAGCAGGAGAGTTGTTATCAGTCATGAGGCAACAATTTACACAGTGGAAACTAACACCGTCTGAATCTGAAGTTGCCTTATTACTAATAAAAGGGTTATCGATGAAAGAAATAGCCCTCGCTCGAAATGTTAAAGAAAAAACAGTTCGAAGTCAGGCAGCAAGCGTTTATTCTAAATGTGGGTATGCAGGTAGACATGAGTTAGCAGCACACTTTATTGAAGATTTGATGAGTGAAATTTGAGCTTGTCATCTATCCTTTTATAGATCTATGAAATTTAATTTTTTATGCCCATTTATCATAAATGCGACTCATACTGCATTGGATAACTGGCCCATACCTTACTTAACAGATGCAAACTCACAAAGGGGGCTATTCCGCCTCAGACTTAATACTCTAAATTCGTTTAAAACTTGAATGATTCCAATGTCCGCTTTGGGGGTTTTAGACCTAACTCCATACAAAAATGTTAGTTCAAATTTCAATTATAAATGGATGTGAATTTTTAAATTGAGAATGGAAGCTTTAGGCTCAAAATGAATATCAAATGATGGAAGTTCAACGACTATAATGAGCTTAAACCCGTCTCACAGACTAGTAGAAAATCCTGGCTAATATTCTTCTAAATATAATTAAGAATACTCAAAAGCTAATGACCGCTCTTGGCTAACTGCGGAAGGTTTTGTGTTGATACCAGTAGCTTCCGCTTAGCGCACAAATGGCTCGCAACAGATAGGGTGCAATCATCCAGAGATCTGAAGTATATCACCCGACGTGATTTTCAACTCGTTGCACTTGTTTTGCCCCTTGAGGCACTTCTCCATTTTCTCAAAGGCCTTCTAGACACCCGTGGTTCGTGCCGACCTCGGCGAATTTTCTGACGAATACGTGAAATACCTTGAATTAAATTATCTAGCCAATAACACCTTATTAAATTGATTGAATAAACCAATTTAACCAAGCTACGCCCCAATACAAGTAAACAATTTTTAAAGTTTATTTTTTCCCGTGCAAACTCACCACAGAAGTCTTTCCAGTAATTATCTTGTGATTTTATCGTTATCGATTTGTCTTTAGACAAATCTGGTAAATGCTTATTCGCTTCATTTTCAAATATACGTGCAATGTTGAGCATTAATAGATGTGCATAACATTCTTGTAAAACACCACGCTCTGAATGACTGTGAAAATCCTCAATACCTATGAACTCTTTAGATATTTTGGGGTTAATTCCACATAGCACTGGTTTGTATTCAAGAAACCCTACACCCCCTAAGTTACAATGCCTACAGCGCTTTCGTGCTCATAATTTCTTTAACTAAAACCCACTTAACTCATTGAACAATAATAATATTAATTACATACCTAAATTCAAAACTTCCTAGTAGATTATTTGATCAGCTTTAAAAGTGTGCAATCACGCCAACAAAAGCACCTTTAAATTCAAGATCTGTATATAAATTGTCTAAATTTTCAAATTCCATTTTCACGGCACGATATCCTAAGGTCAGATTAAAATGTCCCACCCTACTCTTAACGAGGTCGTAACTTAAACCAACATGATAGTCAAAAAGTGTATGGTCATTTATTAATGAAAAATCACCTTGAGCAAATACACTTAAGTTAGTTAACGGCAAGATAATGTTGGTAGCAACATACAACATAGGCTCAATTTCGTCGGTTTTTATTTTACCTGTAGGAGTAACAGAACTTGATGTTGGTGTTGATGTACAAGGATTACCTTGCGATGTTTGAGGACAATCATCATCATCATCAATAATTTTTGGCCCTGTAACAGTAACGGCACCACTAAAGTCTCTAGCGGTTAAACCCAAATCAAATGAAAATAAACCATTATCAAATAATTCATAATATAAGGTGTAGTCGATATAACTGACGTTAAAACTGACATTAACATCGTCATCAATAGGAAAGGTTTCACTGCCGAAGCTAAATGCTTGCGTTAAGGTAGCTTTACCTGTGGTATCAAGCGTTGTACTTGAAATGCGTACATTAGGGAGCAAAGGAAAAGGATGTTCAACGGCAACAAAGTAGTTAATTTGTTGCTCTTTTTTTAAATTAAAATCAATTAGTCTGTTTTCTTCACCAAAAATACCACTTGCTTCACTCTGCCAAATTTGGCTGCCAAGGTATAGACCAACTGTATCTGCTTGTACGTTAGCTGTAAAAAGTGCAACAAGCGTTGCTGAAAAAGCTGTTTTTTTCATCTAATTAATATCCTTATTTACGAATGACCATGTTCCATTTTTTAAATACTCACTATCACCTTTATAACCACAAGAGGCCGTAAAAAGCGCTATTAACACAATAATCAATCGTAACTCATACATCGATTCAAGTTAAGATAAATCTAACAATTAAGCATTTACCTCGTACGGCTAGCGCATTTTAACAGGGTTAAGTGGTAATCATCGTCTAGCTCTGCCACTTACTTTTTCCTCGCCATAAGCCGACTTGGTTATATCCTGTTTAAATAGTGCCATTACTACCTTTCGCATCATATTGTTCTATAAGTTCAATTTATAATGAATATATCGTAAGTATTCAATAAAAAAAGAATTATTTATTGTTGACAATAAATTTATCCTATGTTTTTATTTGTTTTGCAGGGATCATTCAGTTACATGCCTATGCAGATAACTCAGGATTGAACTATACTGTACATATAAACACACTGTATAGGTAGACATAATCATGGACATACCAGAAGCAAGCTTTTTAGCTTGGCAAAAACAGTTTAGTACCGAAGATGATTGCTTAAAATATTTACAGAAAATGAAGTGGTCAAATGGCTTTATTTGTCCGAGCTGCGGCAATGACCATCACTATAAAATTACCAGTCGCCATTTATACGAATGCACACAATGTAAAAAGCAAACATCAATCACGGCAGGAACACTTTTTCATGGTAGTAAAATCACCTTAATTCAGTGGTTTTGGGCTATCTATTTTCTTGGCTCTGATAAGGGAAGTATATCAGCACTGAGGCTAAGTAAATTAATAGAAGTCCATTGGCGAACTGCTAGGCTGATTTTAAAGAAACTTAGAAGTGCTATGGGACACAGAGATAGCTTGTATCAATTGAGTGGTACAATAGAGTTAGATGATGCTCTGGTTGGCGGCAGACAAAAAGGTAAACGAGGTCGTGGTGCAGCAGGAAAAAAGAATGTGCTAATAGCCTGTGAAAGCAAAGAGAAAAAAGCAGGGTTTATCGCAATGGAAGTGGTCGATAGTATTTGCCACGTTAGCGTTAATAAGTTTGTTAAAAAGCACTTAAAACCAGGTCAAAAGGTTCGCTCTGATGCACTGCCAGCATTGAATATAATTGACCAAACACAAAACTATGAAGCAAGGGTAACCCCAAGCTATTTGGTTGATGAATGGTTGCCATGGGTTCATATAGCCATCGGTAATTTAAAAACATTTTTGTTGGGTACATTTCATGGCGTATCGGGAAAATACCTACAAGAATACCTCGATGAGTTCTGTTATCGGTTCAACCGTAGATTTATCGAAAAACAGATCCCTAACCGATTGTTAAACTTGGCGATAGTTCATGCACCTGTAAAATCGTCCTGAGCCAAGTGCATAGGCATGTTCAGTTATTACATTGAGCGTAATTAATCATTATCTAGTCATTGTTGTAATTAACTTATTCTAAATAACCCTATTTAGAATTTTTGTATCCTTGTTATTTTTAATATTAACAAAGGATTATTAATAATGAAAAAGATATATACATTGATTCCATTAATCTTCACGGCGTTTGTTTCTACGTCTACTTTAGCCGCAACAGGTATTTGCACTTTAAACCTTGTGAAGGAGGATGGAAATTTTGCGCCTAGTGATTATGGACCTGGTGGCATGGTTACATACGATGTAGTAATGCCATTTACAGATGGATATTACCCTAATTGGACCACTAGCCAGCCTAAGCCTAGACTACCCTTTAGTAATTGTATTACTTATCAGGGTGCTCCGTATACAGCGAAAATAACTTCAGTAACTTACAATTATACATTTCAAGAAGCCGTATTAGTTGCTGACTATGAAGTAATGATGGGTTTCTTTGGTGCACAACCGCAGAACCAATTTATTTACCCTAAAAAGCGAGACGGTGGCTATCCTAGAGGATCTGGCATTCCGGTGAATGGAGGTGGCGTTTATAATGGAGTAAATAATCAATTCTTAAATACAATAGATTTGGAGTTACGATCACGAGTGAATAACCCCGCAGTTAATGCTGATTGCCCTTCATACTATGATAGAGATGAGTGTAGAACTAAAAACTCTCGATTAACACTATTTACTGTAGATATTGGCTGGACAAGCAATTAACAAAGACACCTACTGTTAATTGATAAGTCAGAGCCTCTCAACTAAGGTTAAACAACCTATATAATTGAGAGGTTTTTTATTATACCGATTCTAATAAACAGACAAATAAGTGTGCAAGATACTTCGTATTATCATAACGTGTGTGAATTTTTTATGTGATGAAGATAACCATACAGCTGTCTTTCCGCACCCACTAAAAGTTATTTATTTTTTATACTATGTCAGTTCGAAAAATACACAGTGAGCATTTTATAGGCAACGCTATTTAAAATTAGTCACCCTCGAATTCTTCAGCATAGAGTTTATTGCTCAATACTTCTTCTACTTTTGATAATACGCTCTCGATTTTTTCAAGTGCTTCTATTGCGCCAGTAACACCACCGACCATCTCTTCAACTTCTTCGAGAAATTTTTCCAATGATCCATGCGTTTCTTTATTATAACTATAATCGAGTGCTCGCTTTGAAAGAGCATGTAGACCGTCAAGCTCTGCGAGTAAATTTGAATTACTGGCTGCACCGGCTAAATCACCTAAGTTAAAAAATTCATGCGAATCCAATTCGTCTGTAATCTCACCGTATTGTTCTTCAGTAATTGCCATTATTCTCACCACTTAAAAAAGTATTGGTTTTCATTATCATAAAAAAAATTTTGGTATTAAAACAAAACTTCAATTAAATGCATTACCCTATAGCATATTGGATATCGAATTCTGTCGCTTTAGTAATTACTTGCACTTTTTGGGCGTGCTTTTTCAACTCAACAATACCGTACTTTTCCATGGTTTTAAGTGTACGGCTCAAGTTACTGGTGTGTCGCCCACTTAAGCGAGCAAGTTCACCAAGAGTTTCTGGGTGATGCTCGTTGATTAGTTTTAATAATCGGATATTGTTATCACTTAATACTTCTCCAAGTGATTTCATAGAGCTAAACCATATTTTTGGATCCTCACGCTTGGGTGTGATTTTTCCTGCCGCAATATCAAGAATCCTGCGTTGAAATTCATCTCTGGGCATAATGCCAATTTTTAACTTACTCATTGTGCAACCTCGCTTAAAATTCGGTTAACCTCGGTGAAAAAATCATTTAACAATTGTTGTGCACTGGAAAATATATAAGGCGTACCTTTGTCGACCGCTGATTTATGTAGGTGATCGTATGCGATAATCCGCCCCTTAAATCTACCTTTCTTTCTTGATTTTACAGCATGCGCGTTATCGAACCCCATAATCCGCTTATTATGATTATTGTGTAGCGTCAGGTTATAGCGGATCCCGTGAGGAATTTCCTTACTAGGCTCAACCTCCCACGCTTCTATTTTGTACCAATAGCTATTATCTTCGGTATATTCTGTGCCATGAAGCTCCAACAATACATCCAGCCCAGGATCTTTTTCCATATGTTATTTTTTCTCTGCTTTCTATTATCACCTGATGATAATAAGCTTATCAGGCTAATAGCAATTTGTCATCTCTATTACAGCAATTAAAACGGTCGTTTTCTTGGTTCATTATATTTTGACGATAATATGCCGAAAAACAACCAATAAACCCATTGTTTTAAACTATGCAAGATTGTAGTATGAATTTTATCTTTATTGGCTCAAGTTTGTCTTATGTTTATCGGTTATGCTCGCGTTTCAAAATCAGACGGCTCTCAAGTGCTGGATTTACAGATAGATGCACTTATTCAAGCAGGAGTAGATAATAATAGGATTTATCACGATCATGCATCCAGTCGCAAGGATTCACGCCCTGGATTAGAAGCTTGTCTTAAAGCACTGCAACCAGGCAACACTCTTATTGTCTGGAAGCTGGATCGATTAGGGAGAGATATGAAAGATCTTGTCTCTTTAGTTGATGACTTGGAAAGCAAAAAAATAAATTTTAAAGTGCTTACGGGAACTGGTGCAGAAATTGACACTACAACGGCCAATGGACGACTAATTTTTGGTATTTTTGCTGCATTAGCAGAATATGAACGCGAATTAATACGTGAACGTACAAATGCAGGTTTAGCTGCGGCTCGTGCGAGAGGTCGTAAGGGAGGACGTCCGCCAAAAATGGATAAATCTACATTAAAGATGGCAATGACTGCAATGTCAGATAAAAATGCAGTCTCATTGGATATTGCCAAACGCCTAGGCATGACCACAACTACCTTATATAAATATGTTAACGGTGACGGAACATTAAAAGCTGAAGGTGAGCATTTAATGAATAAATAAAGGAGTATGTACTTTGGCCATCAACAACAGCCTTAACATTTTAACGAGTGAAGAAATTGATGAACTTTACGAAATTCCCAAAATAGATGCGGAAGATAGAGAGCTGCTCTTTGGGGTTTTGCTAACATCCCCTCGAAATTAACCTTAGGGTATTTTATTATCATTCATAAGTTATGATAATAAAAAATAACTCGAAGGTACTCATCATAACTAACTCAACCACTAAACGGATCAAAATACTCAATGAATCCGAAATAAATGAACTTTACGCTCTTCCAAATTTTAATAGAATAGACAGAGAAGATTACTTTTCATTAGATAATGAAACTCAAAAACTTGTTAATGAGTTAAGACGGCTAGAAACTCGAATATATTTCATTCTCCTTTTAGGTTACTTCAGATCACGTCCTATTATCTTCAGTTTTTCGTTTTCCCAAGTAAGTTCCGACTTAGACTACGTCAAAGGAAGGTATTTCACTGATCAAGATATATCTATGGATGATTTATCACCAACCACTAAAACAAAATTAATTAATAAACTACTGAAATATACAGGTTTTACAGCATATCAAAGTAAATTAGATAAAGAGCCGTTACTTAAAAGGCTTAATGATGTAGTAAAAATTAATCTTGAGCCTAGGTACGTTTTTGATGAATGTATTGCCTACTTTGGTCAAAATAGAATAGCGTTAGCTGGTTATACAACGTTGCAAGATACTATTTCAACAGTATTATCAAATGAACGAAACCGTATCGAGGTTGTGCTCAATGAAAATTTAACTCATTCTACAAAAGCAACATTGCTTAAACTACTGGAATCAAATAATACTTTTACAGACTTAGCCAAATTAAAAAAGATGGCAAAAGATTTTTCAACTAGTCAAATAACACAGGAGCTGAAGACACATAAAATTATACGTTCTCTTTACCCTGAAATAAAAGTACTTATTGCTGAACTTGAACTATCCCCAAAGAACTTAGAATACAATGCCTCTATGGTAAAATATAAGTCTGTTATTAGGCTCCGTCGTCATGCGGACAGTCAAACCCTCTTATACCTTGTCTGTTATTTGTTTTTTAGGTATCGCGAAACCAATGACAATTTAGTTTCTGCCTTTGTCTATTTAATTAGAAAATTAACGGAGTCTGCCAAAAGCTATGCTAAACAGCGCGTTGTAGAAGATGTCACGATTGTTAGAACCAAATTAAAATCCGCTGGTAGCTTACTTAAGTATTTTATCGATAAAGACATGGACGATAACTTGAGTTTTGGCGATGTGCGCAAGAAAGCCTTTGAACTTATCCCCGCAGAGAGCATTAAGTTATTAAGCGATCATTTAGATAATAATGACTTTGATGGTCGTCAATATGAATGGCAATTTATCGATAAACAATCGAGTAAAATTAAAAAACTTATCCGCTCACTCTTCTTGTCTATTGATATCGAGTTCATTCACCTAAAAGATGAATTGCGCGAACAATACACCACAGCTCACGAAGAATTAGGGGCGTTCAAAACGATAAAAACAATTAACATCGATGTTGTACCTAAAAGTGACCGAGAATATTTCGAAGGCGATAATACCAAATTAATTGCTAATCGGTTTGAGTACTTTCTTTACCGAAAAGCAGAACAGCTATTTCATAGCAACAATCTGACCGTTAAAGAGAGTGTTAATAATAGAAGCTTAACTTCTGACTTGATCCAACCTAAAGAATGGGAAAAAAAGGCTGAGATAATTGAAAATACAGGACTTGATAAGTTGAGTACTTCCATTAACCAAACATTAACGGATAAGAGTCAACAGCTAGAAGCTAAGCTGATGGAAGTAAGTGAACACATTTTTAATGGCGACAATAAGTATGTTGAATTTATTCCTGGCAAGGCCGAACTTAAGTGGTCTATTCCTAATAAACGATGGCAAGAAACAATAGACAACCCACTTTATAGTCAAATTCAACACATGGGTATTGTTGAGCTGATGCTATTTGTTGATCAAAAAACTAATTTTCTAAAATCATTTACTCACATTTCAGTTAACAAAGAAAAAACACCGGCTAATAAAGAAGATCTGATCGCTTGTATCTTAGCTAATGGTACTAATTACGGTTTATATAAAATGGCTAATATTTCCGACCGTTCAATGGGGAAATTACGTAGTGTAGATGATAGCTATATTCGATATGAAACGTTAACTCAGTCGAATGATAAGGTTTCCAATGCCATAGCAACGTTGCCAATATTTGCCTATTACCATGTTGATGATAACCAATTATTTTCAAGTATTGATGGTCAAAAATTTGAGTGCCGCATTAATACGTTTAAGGCGCGTTATTCATCTAAGTATTTTTCAAAAGGCAAAGGGGTCTCTGCGCTCACATTGGTTTCAAACCATGTGCCTGTTAGTACACAAGTCATTGGTGCTAATGAATATGAAGGTCACTTTGCTTTTGACTTACTATATAACAATTCATCAGATATACAGCCCAATACCTTATCGACCGATACGCATGGTACCAACAATGTAAACTTCGCTATTTTGGACTTTTTTGGTTATACCTTCGCCCCTCGATACGCAAAAATGAAAAAAATATTTTTTAATTTATTTGAAGTGTCTGAAGAAGATGGAGGTCGCATTCAATTGATAAAAGAAATAAATCATAAATTAATCGCTGAAGAGTGGGACGAAATTCAACGTATAGTGTGCTCATTAAGCCGAAAGACTACCACGCAAAGTACTATTATTGGAAAGTTGAGTAACGGTAAGAGTCGCATCTTGTCTGCTCTTCAGGAATATGACCGATTAATAAAATCAATTTATGTTTTGGAGTACGTTGATAACTCCACGCTGCGCCATTATGTTCAACAAGCCTTGAACAGAGGTGAAGCATACCATCAATTAAAACGGGCGATTACTTCCGTTAATGGTAATAAGTTTCGTGGGGGCAATGATTACCAAGTATCGCAATGGAACGACTGTGCTCGGCTTATTTCAAACTGTATTATTTATTATAATTCCGCATTATTATCGGCATTTTTACAAATTCAAGAAAAGAACGGCAGACAAGATGTGGTTGATATTATTTCAAGGTTATCACCTGTCGCTTGGCAGCATATAAACTTGAATGGAGAATATGCCTTTAATAAAGACCGTAAGGAAATTGATTTAATCGGTTTACTAAATGGTATTGAGACACTTGGTAGTGTCGATTGAACAAACAAACTATGTGGTAGTAAATATAGGCTCTCCCAGAAAGTATTAATAAGGTGTACCTATCGTAGACCGTGACTGTAAAAACTTAATTGTCATAAAGAAGGCCAAATTCATCAGCTAAAATAACCCAAGTGGTTGCAAAATTTTCGCTTATATTCATCAAGCGTTGAAGACTTCAAAGTGGCATTTATTGACGATAGGGTAACACTAACAAAGTGGCAAAAATCACCAAAAATAGTATTATGCAGAAACTACATCATTTAATGGCTATATATGTACTACGATAATCTCCTAAACCTTTGTTTTGAGGCTTTATTACATCTCTACTTCACTGTTCAGTCAAATAATGGTTACACTTCTGCTACCGCTAGAAATGCAATACTGGTTAAGTTTTTAAAACCTAAATTGAAGTTAGCCGCATATAACGACCAAAAAAAGAATATTCAGCTTATGCTACGGGTGGGACGTCAAAAAGATAAAAAATTAGAGCTAGAATTACTTGAGATAAAAAAACGTGCGTTTGATGTTTATAACGCACCCGACTTATAAGTTCCCTGACCGCCATCTACTGCCCTTAGCTGTTGGCTATTCTTTAGGTCAAGTGTTAGCCATAAGCTGACCTAAGAAAACTATGGGGCCGTTCAGTGCCCATCAACCGCTATTCAGTGAGTTGCATTTATTTTTAATTCAACTAATAAAGCAGACGTAAGCTTTTGCGATATTAACGTTAGCTAAATAAGACTGGAACGATTATTAATTACGAATCAAAACCATCCTCTTGATGTGCTCATTACACTACCTCTAACCAGCTTTTTACGTCTAAAGGTTTAGAAAATAAATAGCCTTGGATAATTTCACAACCTTGCTCTTTTAAGTAATCAAGTTGAAACTGTGTTTCTACACCTTCAGCCACTATTTTCAAATTCAACGCTTTAGCCATTTGAATAATTGAATTTACAATAGGTACACTGGTGTTAATTGGGGATATTACATCAATAAAGCTTTTATCAATTTTTAATTCTGAGATAGGAAGGCTTTGTATATAACTTAAACTCGAATACCCTGTGCCAAAATCATCAAGAGAAAAGTGAACACCTTTTTCTTTTAAAAACTGCATTTTTGAACGCACTAAATTAAAATCGGCAACAAGCATACTTTCTGTTAATTCTAAAATAATTGCTGAATAAGGGATGTAATATCGATCAAGTGAGGATAATAAATCACGAGTAAAATTTGGCTGAGCAATTTGTTTGGCACTAATGTTTATGGAAATAGGACTATTTTCATCTGAAAACTTTCTTCGTTGTGAAATTAATATACAGACATTTTCAATCACCCAATTGCCTAATTCAATAATTTTTCCGTTAACTTCTGCTAAAGGAATAAACTCCGCAGGTGAAACAAACCCTAAAAATGGTGACTGCCATCTAACAAGTGCTTCAGACCCTACCATAACTCCTGATGTATCAAATTGAGGTTGAACAACAAGAAACAATTCATTTAAGAAATTTTTATTTTTCATCGCCAAGGTTAGCTCTGAATGACGCTTCAAATATGCCATTTCTTGACTTTCAGCAAAGGCTATTTGATTTCCACCTTTTAACTTTGCATTTCGAGTGGCTAGTTCAAGCAATGGTTTTACATCTTCAAAAATAATGTCCTCGCTTTTAATATCGAGTATACCTATTGACGCAGTAATATTAACGTCCTGTTCCTCTATAATAAATCCACTACTTATGTCTTTTAAAATTTTTTCAGCAATCGTATGAAAGTCTTGTAACTTATTATCATCATGACTAAATGCATCATGATTTTTAAGGATGATGAAGAAGCTATCGGCATTATTACGATATATACTACCCCAAGGTGGTAAGTGATCCTTTATTCGCTGTACAAATAATTGAAGTAATACATCGGCTATTTTTTCACTGTAAATTAAATTAATTTGTGAAAACTTATCAATATCGACTAAAAAGATTGAGCTGTCATTTAAAGGATTATTTTCTAAATGTAAACATTTTAGTAAGTCTTGTTTAAAAGAATATCGATTATAGGCTTGTGTTAATTCATCATAATAAGCAAGTTGTTTAATATGCTGTTCTGATTTTTTACGCTCTGATATATCTCTAACGATACCAATGAATACTTTACTCTTACCTTGAATTACTTCAGAAATGGATAGTTCCATAGGAAAATTAGAACCATCTTTTTTCATTGCTGGCAGCTCTCTACCCACACCGATAATGCCAGCTTTTCCTGTCTCTAAGTATTTACTCATATAGCCTTGATGTTTAGATGAATAAGGCTCTGGCATTAAAATAGAGATATCTTTCCCTATTACTTCTTGCTCCGAGTAACCAAATACTTTTTTAATCACTTGGTTAGCCGATAGTATGACCCCTTGGGTAGAAATAGTGACTATTGCATCATTAAGATTGTTTAAAATTACTCTTGTATTACTATCGGTCTCGTGCTGTTTATCAATTAATGTTTTCTGATATGTAATGTCTTCTATAGCGCCATAAACATGCGTTACTTCACCATGAGATACTCTCATAGCTGAAGAGGTTTTTACCCATTTATTATTACCGTGACTATCTACAAATGGTAACTCTAGCTCATATCCTTGGTGTGACATTAATGCTTTATCAAAGGCTTCTGAAATAGTAGATTGTGCTTCAGGAGAAAAAAATTTTATTGCAGACTCTGATGTTAATTGTATATTTTCAGGTAAACCATAAATTCGATAAGTTTCTTTTGACCAGTTCAAATTTTGGCTTTTGATATCAAAATCCCAACTACCTACGGATGCGACTCTTTCAACTTCATCCAACGTTTGAACTATTACATCTTTTTCACTGATTGTTCGGTTTAATTGCCCAATTAATAAAACTTGAAAGGTTGCTTCACTTAGCGTTTTGAGCAAAAGACTTGAATTGCAATCACCTTTAAAAGGATGTTCATTGCTGCCAATAGCAATAACTCCTAGGAGTTGTCCATTAAACATTACATGAGCTATTTGAATATAATTAGCAGAGAAGTGTTTGGAAAAAGGGCAGTTAACGTCTTCTATTATTCTAGTATAAACATGGTCGTTTTGACTATCGGGAGAAATAATATCCTTAGGTAATCGTAAGGGTGTCTTATTTTCAAAAGACTTATCACTTTTATAATGCACCAAGCCTAGTGAGTTAGGTTCTTCGTCATCGGCTAACCATAGTGCAACTTTTGTAAAATCGTAATCTGTAACCAGCTTACTAAGTACCTCTATTATAGGAAGTAAACTGTCATTCTTTTCATTTTGATAGAGCAGTTCTATTAACTTTAACATATACGCTTTACTTAAATGTTGAACTTAAATTTCTAATGTCCATAGCACTTTCGTTTACTTTCACCCCTAGCTCATTGACTTGCTTCGCTTGAGCTGAGTTGTTTTTAGAGATGCCATCAATAGTGTGAACACTTGCCGTTATCTGATTTGAAACAACACTTTGCTCTTCAGCAGCCGTTGCTATTTGAGCTGTCATATCACTTACTTCATTAACATGAGTGATTATATTTTCCATTCCCGACTTTATCTTTGAGCTATCACCTGAGCATTCTTCTGCTTTTTCTTTGTTGGTCAGCATTACTTCACTCCAGCCTTGTAACGTCTTCTGAAGTTCAACAACAGAGTCTTGTATTTGAACAGCCGCTCCTTGAGTTCTTCCTGCTAACGTTCTAACTTCATCAGCAACTACTGCAAAGCCTCGTCCTTGTTCACCCGCTCGTGCTGCCTCAATAGCCGCATTTAATGCTAACAAATTTGTTTGGTCAGCTATTCCTTGAATTTCAGACATAACGGATGATATTTCATTTACATCTGTCACAAGCTCTAGCGCATTAGATGCAGCACTGCCAACGTCTGTAGCTAAGTCATTAATTTTAATTTGACTAGCTTCAATTATATTGATGTTTTCATTACAGTCTGATTGAACACTCATAACTCGATCATGAGTTTGATTTGTGTTTAAACTTACTTCATCTATGGTCGCACTCATTTCTGTTATTGCAGTTGAAAATTGCTCAAGATGTGAGTTTTCTTCATCTATACCCTGTAACATTTCACTCGATGCAGACTCCAATTCGGAAGCTAGCCTGGCCAGCTTTTCACCTGAATCTTTGCTTCTGCCAAGTATTGTACGTACTCTAGCTTTATATAACTCGACAGGATAAGAAACTATACTTAAAGGGCCTTTTCCTGAAAAAATAAGGCGTGATGGGCTATCAAAAAGCGTTTTAATCTTTGAAAGGTAATTTGGGAAAGCCAATAATTCTTGAAACATAATCACCGCAATAGATATAAAACTTAATATCACTACAAACGAAGATAATAGTGAACCTGTTATAGCCCAATTAATAATAGCAGCACATACGATTATTATTATCGATAACACCTGTCTTAAGTTAACTTTCTCGCTAAAGCTATTAGTTGACTTGTTGTTATTAAGCTTGTCATACAGTTGTTGAGCTTTGTTTTTTTGCTCGCTCGTAGGTAAAGTTCTTACTGACTGGTAACCAGTTACTTTATTATTTTCATAAACAGGTGTCACATATGCATCAACCCAGTAAAAATCGCCATTTTTACATCGGTTTTTAACCATGCCACGCCAAGAGTCGCCATTCTTTAGCTTACTCCAAAGATCGCCAAAAGCAGCTTTAGGCATAGATGGATGTCTTACAATATTATGATGCTGTCCAACTAGCTCATCAAAGGAATAACCCGCTATTTCGCAAAACTCTTTATTGGCATACTTGATTCGACCGTCAAGGTCTGTAATTGAGACTAGTTGTTCAGAGTCAGATAAGATTACTTCCTTCGATGAAATATGAGACATTAATATAAATCCTTTAGGAGAAAACACCAAAAAAACATACTGTAATTTAGTATTTACTTTTAATGTTCGTAAAGCTAGTAATTAGGCAGAAATAAAAACTTTAATCCAACAAATTAACAAACAAAACATGATTTACATCAATAAAACAAGAATGATTTATTGATGTAGATCATTCAATTAACAATAAAATTACAAAAGCATTATTTAAGTTACAACGAATTACTCCTATCCCTAGAATTTAATAATGTATAAAAATGATTAGTAATGAATATCCTTTGTTGGCACTGTAAAGGGGCAGATAGAGTATGTTTGACGTAAGTTGCTGATTTACTTTATGCTATCAGGCTCTTCTGTAGTGGTCAAGTAAAACTGGCCACGGATTTGTATTCAAGCCAGTATCTTTTCTCTGACTCATTCGGTGTTAATCCTCCGTTATAACTGTGAGGCCTAACTTTGCTGTAATATCCAATGATGTAGTTAACAACTGACTTTTCAGCTTCAATAAATGAGCGATAACCTGTCGTTGGTACCCATTCTGTTTTTAAACTTCTAAAAAATCGCTCCATCGGACTATTATCCCAACAATTCCCTCGTCGACTCATACTTTGCTCAATTTGATAGCGCCATAGTAATTGTCGATAATTTCTACTCGTATATGTACTGCCTTGATCTGAATGGAACATAACACCTTTTGGGCGTCCTCTTGATTCAAATGCCATTGATAAGGCTTTCGCTGCTAGCTGAGTATCGGGTGAATATGACATTGCCCAGCCTACTAGCTTCCGCGCAAATAAGTCCATTACAACAGCCAGGTAAGCCCAACGAGTGCCCGTCCAAATAAACGTTATATCACCGGACCAAACTTGATTGGGCTGACATACGGCAAACTGGCGTTCAAGTGTATTCGCTATCGCTACATGCGGCTGCGTTGCGTTTTTGTATTTGTGACTTGGCAGCTGACAACTGACTAAGCCTTGTTCTTTCATCAAACGCGTAGCAACATAACGGCTAATCGCCAAGCCTCTTGTGGTGGCAATAACTGAAATGGTGCGAGCACCTGCCGAGCTATTACTTTCAGCATGAATGCTTTTTACCATCGCCAGTGCTTTAACCTTTTCAGGCTTAATACATCTACCTTGCTTTGCCCAATACTTGTAACTGCTGCGATGAATAGCAAACACATCGCAACAGCGTTTAACGGTATGACTCCCTTTAAGGGCTTTGATTATCGCGAACTGTTGAGTGAGTCCGACATCAAGAGAGCCGTAGCCTTTTTTAGAATTTCCTTTTCTTCTTCAATGCGAGCAATACGCTTTTTAAGTGCACGAATTTCAAGTTGATCTGGTGTTAATGGCATGGCTTTACTCGTTAAGCCATTACGTTCATTTTTTAATTGGCGAACCCATTTATCTAATGATGATTTACCCACATTCATGGCTTTTGCCGTTTCAAGTACCGAGTGGCCTTTATCAACGACTAATTGAGCACATTCAAGTCTGAATTCTGGTGTGAAATTGGGTTTGGTTCTTTTTTTCATGATGTCACCTAAAGTTTGATGAGGTGCATAATAACACCTCTAGTTAGGTGGCCAAATTAACTATGCCACTACACTTCAGTGCCATTTGCCGCTATTCAGCTAATTTCTTTTATTTTTAACTCACCTAAGAAAGCAAACTTAATGAGCACTTGTAGCCATAAGCCGACATTAGCTTTTCAGTAAATAACGACAGTTTTGAGCCTAAAAAGGTCATTACTTAAATTTTAAATACGCTTTAGCCTTCATGTGCCCCAAGGCTATCATCTCTTTCGCACGATAAAACTCTAAAGTTTCACAAGCATTACGAGCTATTTTAATTTCAATATCAGGTGGATATGCGGCTAACTTCTGTCTAGCGATTGTTGACTGCATTGCATCAAAAGCTTGGTTAGCAACTTTGTAAGCTCCCCAGTCTTTCGATTTAAGATCACTCTCGTTTTCAGATAAATCACTGATGAAGTTTCTAATTTTAATTTGAATCGTTTCTATTGGGCTTGTTAACTTAGCCTTACTATCACATGAATTTGATAAATTATCGTCGTGTTCAATGCTGCCAGCTAAATTAACAGCAATGGTTAGATCTGTATCATCCTTAAAAGTTGGGGCAATCGGGACAGGGTTTAATACACCACCATCAATTAAATAGCTTCCTTTATAATTAACTGGGGTAAAAAATAAAGGTAAAGATATTGATGCTCTTACTGCATCAAATAACCTTCCAGAATTTAACCAAACTTCTTTTTCATTGTTAACATCTGCCGCAACAGCAGTAAAAGAAATAGGAAGATCTTCAATTAAAATATCACCTACTATATCAATTAGTTTATTTATTATCCTGTCGCCCTTAACTATCCCACCTGAATGCCAAGAAATATCCAATAAAGTCATAACATCAACTTTAGTTAGTTCACAAACCCATTCCTCGAAGGCATCTAATTTTCCTGCTGCATACACGGCTCCAATTAGCGCTCCAGCAGAACAACCTGAAATAGACTTAATAATACAACCACTATTTTCCAGCTCACGAATTATTCCAATATGAGCTAGCCCTCTAGCCCCACCGCTCCCTAAAACAAGAGAAACGCTTTTTCCTTTTAGTTCCATGCATATAATCCAATTTAGTCTCAGGTAAATATTAATTAACACACTACTATTGTGAATTAATTAACTCAAGCTATTGGTAATATTTATAGTAAAACAATGCATGTTTATATCTGTGGTGAACGTCGTATCTTTGTTAACATAGAACCAGTGAGAATTAGAACCTTCTTCAGCTAACCATAAGCTGACCTTAGGTTTTGTGCAACTTTGATCATATTTCGAATAATATTAACCATGATTTTCTACTCGACTGTGAGACGGGTTTAAGCTCATACCTGCCAGTGGCTGAATTTGAAGCATTTATCACAAAATCACAGTATTAGCCTATGCAAAGTTCGAACTACTCCATATAAATATATTTGTTTCTACCACTAGTTTTAGCTTCATATAATGCTACATCAGCTTTTTTCAGTAGTTCATGAAGATTATCTTCATCCTTCAAGGTTACAAGACCAATACTTACCGTTACTTTTATTACTTCATTTTCAGATATTATTTGCATCGCTTCAATATTTTCTCTTATACGTTCTGCAAATAATTTAGCACCTTCAATGCTTGTATCTTGCAGGAGAATAGAAAATTCTTCACCACCAATCCGTCCAAATAAATCACTATTCCTTAGCGTTTTTTCTACAGTTTGGGTGAATTTTTTCAGTACTAAATCCCCTGCATGATGACCATATTTATCATTAATATCTTTGAAGAAATCCAAATCAAGCATCAGTTGATGCAATGGTGTTTTATTTCGAATAGCGATATTAAAATATTTGTTCCCTTGATTAAAAAAATAACCTCTATTGGTGATACCTGTGAGTGGATCAGTTCGGGCCAAAAGTTTAAGTTTTTCATTTGCTTTTTTCAAATTAATCGTTCTTTCTCTTACCTCTTGATCTAATTTAAAATTATAGCTGTCTAAAGTTTTATTGATATTTTTTATGTATAACAATCTAAAAATTAGCAATATAAAGCCAAGCGTAATAGCATAAATTATCAATGTATATTTTTTGAATACATCAACTAAATTAAGTTCATCAAAATCATAAGGCGAGATATGTAGTTTCTTAAGAAGACCATGCACAGCATTATAATTGAGTGGAACTGTCCATTCATCGGCTTTAACTTCTTTGAATACTGAGTGATCAGGAAAAATATTGAGTAGTACTGACAAAACATCATTAGCCAATTTATTTGGTGTGTGCTTTAATTTTGAAAAAGGCCACTCAGGATAAAGCTGAGTACTGACTAAGTAAGGAAAGCCTTTATGAGGCTTTACATTAATAACTTTAATATCTGACAGTTTTATTTTTCCTTCATTAACTAATCGTTCAAGAGTGTCTGTCCGCACAGTTCCTGATTCAACCTGCCCCTTTAAAACTGCTTCAACAACAGCATCATGCGTTTTTAAAAAAGTTAACTTAATATCATCTTGAGTCATTCCATGGTTAATAAACTCGTCATAAGCCATAATCCATCCACCAAAAGAATGTTTATCAACAGCAGCAAATGATTTTCCTTTAATATCTTCGATACTATTAATATGTTGATTATCAACTTTTGTAAAAATGACTCCTCCGTACTCGCTAAACTTACCCTGTGTCGAACTATCATTATTTATGAGTGTAGCAATACGGGAAGCACCGTATAGATTTTCTAGTTGCACGTAATTTAGGGTGTTAGTAATAAAAAAATCTATTTTATTATTGGCAATATCTACATCAAGTTGATTGTAGTCTAAAGGCACTACAGTGAAATAGTAGTTATCAAGTTTAGTATTTAGATATTTAGTTAACGGAGTCCAACGCTTTAGCGTGGCTTCAATGCCACTTTCAGCAAGTACGCCTATTTTAACTTCAGTTCTATTCAAATTTAATGGGTCAACAAACGTAGTCAGTGACCCCACTTTATCTAACAAATTACCAAGGCGAAAAACCTCAGCAATCTGATTAAACTTGTTTATGCTGATATGACCAAAATCAATACCTTTAATCAGAGCTAATTTCTTTAAAACTTGGCCTTCATAGATTAGGCTTTCAAGAGATTTGTTCTGCGTATTATACTTGTCATAAATGAGTTGAGCAGTTTTTTCAATATTTTCAAAAGCCCACAACCAACCCTTTTTAGAAGCAGCATAAAATTTTCTAACACGTTCAGGATTACTTACTATTTCATTCTCTGATGTAAATAAAATATCACCATAGAAGTCATAGCCATAGTCTTTGGGGTTAAAAACTTGATAAGGAATATTTTTCTTTGTTAAATGAAAAAGCTCATTAGATAGATAACAAGCCATTGCATCAGTGTTACCTTCAATTAAATCGTTGTAGTTAAATGAATGCTTTTGTCGAACAAGATTATTTCCATTTATACCGTTAGAAAGTAACATAGAAGTGATTGATGCTGAATGTACTGCATCTTCAGTAACCATTATTTTCTTTCCGCGAATGTCTTTAATAGATTTAAATAACGGGTTGGTCGTAACAAGGACTGAAGGAGAACTCTGATATAAAGCGGCTAACGCCACTACTGGCTTCCCATTGTATCTTTCAATTAGCAATGATGATTTACCTATACCAAAATTCACATCGCCTGAAACTACATCGTTAACAATATTAATTGAGTGGTCAAACTCTTTTATACTAACATTCAAGTCAACGTCTTGATAAAACCCATATTCTTTCGCTATATAAAAACCAGCATATTGAAACTGATGTTTCCATCCTATTTGTAAGCCAACTTTTTCGACACTAGAAGTCTGTGCCATAATTATAGAGGGCAAGAGAAATATTGTGATAAATAGAAGTACTTGCTGCAATATAGCCCCTCTAAGAAAATTCATCGTACTTTCTCGATATACAAAGAAACAATTGTTTAAATAATATCATAAAAGAACAATCTAAATATTAATCTTAGTCACATTTGATGTGAAATATTGGAAGAAGATAACCTGAATTCTTAAGCTAGCAGGTTCATACTCATTTGAGGGAAAACTTATAGTCTAGATGTCTGTTTAGTAAGGGCTGAAGTATTGATTAAGTCATTCGTTACTTCCCCTCCATGCCCTAAATGTCATCCCATCGAAATTTTATGACTGTCGGCAATGGTGGCTTAGCTCACTGTCAGGAACAAGATAGATTGAACACTATAAACAGCTTAAACATCGATTAATGCTAACGTCCGGTATCGTATCTTTGCTGACTGTTTTCAAGTCGATTTTTCATTCATAAAAACGTCCGCAATGTGGTAATTGTAATAGTGACGATTAGGTCTATTTCGCAAAAGGGACGAAAGCGAGATAGAAATCACATAGTAATTCGCTTAGTTCAAAATCCGAGAATGCAATAGAACTGCCTTTCTTGAAATGGTGTACCTAATACAACTATTTCTGATAATCATTAATAAGGAATTTTTGGTTTATTTTGGGTATACCTTAAGGAGACCATTTAAAGTCAAGTATTATAATAGTCCATTAAGTCTCTAATACTATGTATAATGGACTGCAATAATAAGACTATGTAAAATGGACTATCTCCTTAATGAGAAATTTTCGAACTTACGCATATTTAAGAGCTTCGACCAAAGAGCAGGATGCGGGACGTGCAAAAAATGCATTGTTACGATTTGCGAATGATCATGATTTGGTAATATCTGCGTTCTTTGCAGAAAACGAATCTGGAGCCACGCTTCAAAGACCTGAATTATTCAGATTACTAGAAATAGCCCAGAAAGGTGATGTAGTACTTGTCGAACAAATAGATCGGATATCTAGATTAAAAGATGATGATTGGGACTCGCTCAAGTCCATCATAAAAGCAAAAGGTTTAAGAGTAGTGTCATTAGATTTACCTACAAGTCACCAATTTGCAGTAGTAAATGATGAATTTACAGGAAGAATGTTGTCAGCTATAAATGACTTGATGCTCGACATGCTTGCAGCTATTGCTAGAAAGGACTATGAAGACCGAAGACGACGACAAAAAGAAGGTATTATTAAAGCTAGGTCCGAAGGTCGTTATCGTGGACGACCAATAGATATAGAATTACAACAAAAGGTTGAAGGCATGTTGTCGGATAAAAAATCCTATGACTATATTCAGCACATTTTAGGTTGTTCTCGTTCAACAATTTCTAAAGTTTCGAAAAAACTAAAGTTAAATAACCTTAAACCCTAAATATAACATAGCCTTTACAGGTTGTGCCTGTCATGGGGTACAGCGATTTAAGCGAAAAATATTCGGTTCATGCACAGAACCCCTAAATAAAAAATGACTAAATATCGCCTAAGGTTAATTTCGAGGGGATGTTAGCAAAACCCCTCTTTGAGATCACAGTAGAAGATGAAGTTTATCTTGAGCAACAGAAGAGTATTTATAATAAAATTAACTATATTCTCCAATCAGGATATTTTCGAGCATCCCGACAATTTTATAACTTTGCATTTTCAGATGTTCGAGATGATACCTGGTTTATCATTAATCGTTATTTCCCACACACTCACTTTCCAAAAAAGCTAACATCCAAAGGTAAGCATTACGCAGCCCAAAAAGCGATTTTAAGTATCTACAGTTATAAGCGTTACGAGGCATCATTTGGCATAGAGGTGAGCCGACAAGCTAAACGCTTATCAAAAAGAGATATATCCCCACGCTTTATATTTGATGAATTATTAAATTTTTTCGAAAAGCATCAAATTGTACGACCTAAATATTCGACTTTACAAGACCTGGTATCATTGGCTATACAGCGTGAAGAAAAACGTTTAGCGAAAAAACTTGGCACTTTACTAGATAAAACATCTCGGGATACATTAGATGGACTGTTGGCAGATGAACAAACAATCACTGGTTTGACGCTCTTAAAACAAGATCCTAAGAGTTTTGCCACAAATGAAATGCGTAAAGAACTCAAAAAGCAGCAAAAAATAGTTGAGATTTTTCAACAGTCAAAATCTATTATTTCCAAGCTGGCAATATCCCGACAAAATATCCAGTATTATGCCGACATATGTGATTTTTATGATGTCTATCAACTCAAACGATTCGAACTCATGAAGTCCCGATTATGTATGATGTGTTTTGTTTGGCAGCGATTCATCAAATTGAATGATCATTTAACAACGTATTTGGTACATAAAATTCAAGGCTACGAAAAGCATGCCGAAGTTGATGCAGGAGAAAAAATACTTGAGGCAAAATTGGGTGTAGGTGAAGATCGAAAATTAGCAAGTCAAATGCTCAAAGTTGTTAATAATCAAAATATACACCAAGATCAAATTCGGCCAAAATGTTATGCGATCATCAAAAAAGACAACTTTGATGAATTCACTAATAAATTGGCTGAGCCTGAAGTTAATAACAAAAAATATGAGTGGGAATATTACAGCAAAGAGCATAATGCAATAAAAACCAATTTGCGTAGTACCTTTATGGCGATTGATTTTAGCTGTGGTAATAATCATCACCTTAACAATGCCATTAATTTTATTAAGAAATTAATGTTATCCAAAGATAAAATGGATGATAGGTTAGCTTCAGAAGTACCTACCGACTTCATTTCTACCGCGCAACTAAAGTATATTACCTATAAAGGCTCAGTAAAATTCACGCAGGGATCTAAAGATGATGACCACGATGTAAAGTTTGTTAATATCAAGCGATATGAAGTCATGTTATACCGCTCTCTTGCACAAACAATTAAATCAGGAAGCACTTTTATTTCAGACAGTGTCAATTATCGTCATTTGGAGGATGATTTGATTTCCCTTGAAAGATGGAATAAGGATAAAGCTAAAATATTAAATGAGCTTTCTGACTGCCTTAATCTCAAATCAATTGTGGAATTACTCCAGGAGAAAGAGATTGAATTAGAATCTCTATATAAGATGGTTAATGCACGTATAAAGTCAAAAGAAAATAAAGAAATAAAAATCAATGAAAACAACCTATCCTGGACACTGCCGTACAAAAGGGCAGAAGATAAAGCTAACAATCCTTTTTACCAGGATATTGAAACGAAAAGTATCTCAAAAGTTATCGATTACACAGCTAAACATACAGGTTTTTTTGATAGTTTCACCCACATACTCAATAAAGGATCTAAATCAAAAGCCCAACCTGATTACCTGAAAGCATATTTTGTTGCACAAGGCACATCAATAGGGAACAAGCGTATCGCTGAATCATCAGATGTAAGCTTGGAAAACTTAAAAAATATTGCGGGTAAATTTATCCGAATTGATTCTATGATTGATGCCAGTGATCAAATCATTAATAAAACAGCCCAACTTCCGATATTCAATAATTATAATTTGTCTGATTATGGCATTCATGCCAGTTTAGATGGACAAAAGCTCGAAACAAGATATCAAACAGTACAGTCAAGATACTCAACAAAATATTTTGGCTATGGTAAAGGTGTTGTATCTTATAGTTTAATTGCTAATCATTTGCCTGTTAATACCAAGATAATTGGTGCTAATGAACACGAGAGTCACTATGTATTAGATATCGTATATAATAATACTAGCGATCTTAATATCACGTCAGTTTCTGGAGACATGCATTCGATCAATCGCGTTAATTTTGCTTTGATGAATTTATTTGGCTATGACTTCATGCCAAGATTTACTCAATTAAATATGAAAGCTGAGAAAAATTTAGTTGCATTCAATAAACCAAGTGAATACTCAGAATTGTTGATTAAACCATCGAGCCAGGTTAATAAACAACTTATTATTGATGAATGGGACAACATATTACGAATCCTTGCCTCATTAGCGCTAAAAGAAACCAGCCAAAGTACCATCATCAGAAAATTATCATCATATTCAAAGAAAAACCCTACGTTAAAGGCACTTATCGAGTTTGATAAAATGACTATGAGCATATATATGCTTAACTACATTAATGATATCGATTTGAGAAGACGAGTAAGTAGAGCATTAAACAGAGGTGAGGCATTTCATCAATTACGAGCTGGAATTCTTCAAATTAGCGGCAAAAAACTATTAGGTAAAACTGACAAGGCGTATGAGATAAGCAATCAATGCAACAAAATATTAGCTTGCTGTATTATTTACTACAACACATCGATACTTTCCGAGTTATTAGCAAAGGCTGAAGCTGCTAATGATGAAGTGTTATGTAGTCAAATTAAGCGTTTTTCACCTGTAGCTTGGCAGCACATTAACTTACTCGGAAATTTTGAATTTAGGCATACAGATAATGTTATTGATATTCAAGATGTTACTAAATTTGCAGTTGAAAACAGTATAAACACAAAAACGACTGAAAGCCCTTTAAATTAAGGGCTGTAGACTTTCATGAATACAAACCAGTGCTATGTGGAATTACCCCCATTTTATATAATTCTTCAATCCCCCACCTTGCATGATAAGCCTTTGACAACGCAGTTATTGAATATTTTGCATCAAATAATGTGGTGCTACAGACATAGGTCTCATCATTGATAACATATTTTATTAATCGCAATTTAATAGGCTCAAGTTCAATCTTATGACCTTGTTTTTCACTCGCATACTTAACGGCTAACGATGGCTTATAAGTAATAATGTCATCAACGCTATCGCTAGACCAAAAATTTTTAACGGCTTTATTCACGTTTCCACTTTGCATCCTACAAATTAAATGGATCCCTTTTTCAATCGCCTTTGATAACACTAAATAGCTAAAGTAACCTCGGTCTAATACGATAACATCATTACTTTTTAAACGTTCCATATGTGCTAAAAGGCAAGTTCGTTCACATCTATCAGCACTGAGTATACCGTCATAAACGAAGCTGCTTCCTAGGTGATAAAGTGTGCTAAGCAACCCTTGAGGGTAATACTGGTCTTGATTAGGTGCTTTATAACCTGATTTTAATAGTTTTCGAGGTAGATTTATTTTACAACCATCGACACCAAACACTCGATGCTCATGCCATAATGTAGGTGATATTGTTTTTTCTTGATGGGCGATTAGTTCTTGGTTAATTGTAGTGAAAATATCCTCTGGCATTTTTTGCCTTGCTTCACAAACCGACGATGCTGAAACAGGGGCTAGCTTAAGTGACCATAGCGCTTCATTTTCCCATAATTCAGCAAGAACACTTGAGTAACCCTGTTTATTTTTACTCATGACAAGTTTAAGAATAAAAATAATAAGGAGGTGTGTATCAATAATACGCTTACGTTTTATCCAAATATTATCAAAGTCATTACATGCAGATTTTATAATAAGGGCAATAGGGCTCCAAAAATCAACAGGGGTAACTTTATTTTTAAACATTATCAACAGCTAAGTAGGTTTTAAAGTCCTTATTATACTTTCAATCCTTAACCGAATGCCATTGATGGGCACAAAACCCCATAAAATATCGTCTTCTAAACTGGCAAAGAAGCTCGGGGTAAAAACCCCTGAGTTATTAATTATAATGGTGGAGTTTAGGTATTTAGTGGTAACTGATGATGAACATCACCTTACAGAAAAAGGTGAAAAGATAGGGGGTGAGTTTATTAAAAAAAGTCGCTTCCCTGCCCACTTCATATGGCCCGAAGATTTAAAAATAAGCTAATTAATAAATTAAAACTATCAGGGAAAATTGACCATTAAACATCAACACCACCAAACACATTTGTTTTCTTTAATAATAGAAGACGATCCTAAAGTTGAATTTGAAAAATGCTTACCAGTACAGCCTCAAGGATGTATATCACAAGAGGATGCAGCTGATTTGGGGCTAAGTCTATACAAGTTGGGAATCAAGGAAAAACTTTGGTCAGAAGATGCCATTATGTTCTTAGTGCCTATATGCATTGGCTTCGGTGAATTATCAGATCCCAATCTTCCGTTACAAGAGTTTTTTTGTGGTGTTTCTTCCTCATTAAATAGATTGGGAAAATTAGAACGAGGTGTTTTTTTGTTTGATTATTCCGTTATTCAGTCGGATGCAGTAAGTGATATGTGGAAAATGATTTGTGATAGCAAACCTATTGTTGAGCCACCTTATTGTATTCCATTTACTATTTTTGACAAAAAACCGTCTTTATCAGAGCAAAAAAAATTAAGCAAGCAAACTATTAGTGCGTTTAATCAGCTTGGAAAAAAGTATTACGGTATAGGTGCTACTTCCGTACCTTTGCCTGTTGATTGCTCGAATGCGTGTTCGCATTAGTAATCATTAAGCCAACTTAATCATAGAGGGAAAATAACGTGGATTTAAGTGATTTGGTTATATATGCCCTGTGGGTTGGATACTCTGGTTTTGTATCTTATCAAATTACTTTTTCAGGTTTTTCAATACTTATAAAGCTCATATTTATAGGTGTTTGTACTTCAATCTGTTCGTTACTATTTGGACTGCACTTTGCTTTTGCATTCCTGGTGATTTCACCACTTGCGATCTTTTTAGTGCCGTATTTAGTTAGAAGAAATAGAAAATATTAACAGAGGGAATTTTATATATGGAGATAAATAATGAATAAACATATTTTTACGGCGCTGTTATTAATAAGCATTTTAAGTGGTTGTGCCAGTACTGACTCATATTATGGAGCTAGAACCAGTTTTGATGTAGATACTAGTAAGGTCAATGAAAGTGTCTATTTTAAATACGCACTTCGTTTCTCGCTGCCTTACAAGCAAAGAGTTCACTTAGTTAAGAAAATTGCAGATTCTGAATATAAACGTAATGACTTCTCACAAAAACTTAAAAGTGGTGGAGCTAATGCGGTCGTTATTGCTTCCACTGGCACAAGTAACTTTTCAGCAACAGGCCAAGCGCTTGGCCTTGGTCTGAGTGTTGTTGATAGCTATCTTGAGGGAAGGTCTGAACATGACCGATTCGCGACCTTAACTATGAATGATGAATGGTTAGGTCAAGATGATTTAAGTGCTGAAGAAGCGTTTAAATTGTCAGTCACTAAAACAACTAATTCTCTTTTTGCAACCGCGAAAAAGTTTGGGTTTGATGTGGAGTGTCTAGCTAATTGTGGCACTCACATGGCGACTTATCTATTAGTATCAAACAAGAATAACTCTAACCCTAAGGAGTACGCTCCTAAGAAGCTTATTGCTATATTTGGTTTAGAGGGGAGTCTGAGTGAAGATGATTCTTTTCCTGAAGACAGCAGCCCTCAGATGAAGTCAGTTTATGGTGACAAAGCGAGGTTTTTTGCTAAAAAATGGCACATTCTAATTGGTGAACCTTACTTAGATAAAAGTAACAATGTCACTCATGAGTTACTACCACTTAAAAATAAGCAACATTACGGTGTGACCACCTATTACAACGCTCGATATAAAGATTTGTTAGCTACTCCATTAGGTCGAGATATGTATAGAGATTTAAGCAGCCGTATTGATGGTTGGGTATATTACAATTCAACAAGTTCATCGATGGACTTCGCTTTGTTAGATGGCAACATATACAAAGTCAGTGGTCAGTCTCAAATGGTTAAGCTTAAAGGTTATATGACAACTAATTAACCAGTATAAGTAAAACATCTAAGCTCGATGAGAAAGGTCAAATATAAAATTGTACTAAAGGTTTATTTTATATTAAACGAGAATATAAATTATTTACTTTTTCTTAACATTTACAAGGTTATCCTTGTATAATATGTGGATGGATTTTAGACGATTAATGGAATAGTCAATATGTGTGTTATAGGGAAAAGTGTCGAGGGAATCTTCGACTCTTTGGTAAGTGAGTTGCCGCAAGGATGGATAGCTACGTTAGATAAACGGATTAGTTCTATAGAAATATTTGGGCCTAAAGAGGCTATGATCTTTATTAAGGCCACCCGCAAAGATAGGGCATCAGTTATTGGTAAGTGGCCCCAAAGTTCCTGTGGGGCGAACATGGACCCGTATGAATGGGGAGTGCTAACCTTTAATGATGATTATCCGTTTACTCGGCTGAATCCACTGCAAAGTACAAAATCAAACATCAACAATATTCTAAACTATATTAATGATTACAAGTCCATTTATAATGAATGCCTAGATAAGCATACATTACAAGGCGGCTAGAACTAGGTAGATGGATTTGTTTTTGTTGGGAACATATTTTTGTACAAAGCATAAAATATAATAAACCCTCCAATATATCCAAAGTAGCTAACGCTCACCAAGTCTCCGATAAAACGAAAAGCAAATCCTATAAAGATGAAACGGCAAAATACGGCTGAAAAATATTTACTCTTAATATAAGAGCCAATATCAAAATACCAAAATAATAACCAAGCGATACACATACCTAAATTCACGTACAACAAGTAATTTTCCATAATTATCAATCCTTATGTGATTGAACATAAGTATAGCGTGAAAAGGATCTATTTGTATTAATAAGCATAAATGCCGAAATGCATATAAAGCAATGCCGAAATTATATTTAACAAATGCCGAAATTTGAGAAGTTAATGCCGAAAGGATATTTTTAAAATGCCGAAATCCCACAAGAAAATGCCGAAATCGCAGTTTTAAATGCCGAAAGAGTGTTTTCGGCATTCCTATAGTTCATTGCTTGCCATTATTTAAGTTTTTTTGTAAAATACTATTAAGTAATATTTTTGTTAATAGTTGGTGTAATGATTTTATCTGTAGCTCAAGAGCTATTTAAAGCTGGTGATCTTCTTAAAGCGAGAATAGAACCCGTTCCTATGACGAATGGATTTTCTCTTGTTTTTACCAGGGCTGACGGCTCACACGTTTCACTAACAAGAACAAAGACTAAAGATGTTAAAGTATATAAAAGAGATAATGGTGCAAAGATTGATGCTAAAAAAATTGGCTTTCAAGAGGTAAGTATATTGCTTAGCTAAAAAAAGAACACAAAAAAACCCGAGTTGGCGCTCAGGTTTTTTTTACATAATCCGCTTTTTGGGTCGCGGTATACGTTTTGGTACAATTGATATTGTAGACCTTACGGCACCCTAATGCAAATTTTTAAAAGGGACGTTTGAGTTTATGGTTACACGATTAAGGAATACTTTTCATTTGTACTGTACTGCTGCTGGCAGTACAAGAATGCAGTTACCTCCCTTTCATACAGTAATCAGTCGATAATTTGATGATTGATTATTCTTTGCAGGAAGACTCTGAACCGCAATCACTGCTTGAAATGTTGGGGTTTGGTCAAGAGTCTAACTTACGATATTGCTGGATAAAACGAGGCAATCAAGACGATCCTGATCATGTTAGTAAATGGTATGCTTTAGGTGAACATGAATCTAAAAAGACAGTAGAACACTCTAGTTTTATCAAGGATGTCAATTCACATCCTAATAGCCACGCTTACTTTAGCCCTAATGAATTTTTCTCATGGCGAAATACAAAACAAGTTTCACTACTTCACTCAAATTTTTTAGATATAGATACTGTCGATCATAAAATATTAACCGATGAGCAAGAAAACACTTTAATCAATGAAGTATTTGAACAGCTTATAGAGTCGGGTGTCCCTTGGCCTTCAGCTTTAGTTAAAAGTGGCTCGGGTGGAATACATTTATATTGGGCATACTCTCCTGTTCCAGCATATAAATATAATGTAGCTGCATGGAAGGAAGTGACTGAAAAGTTGGCCTCTTCATTAAAGGGGGGAGATTTATGGAGTGTAGATTTAAGTGCTAGTTTAGATGTATCAAGAGTTCTACGTTTACCTGGTAGTATTCATCCGAAGTCTGGTAGAACCGTAACAGAACAGATAATTTCCCCCGATCTATATCACTTCTCTAATTTATTAAAGTCATTTGATTTAGTACACCTTCAAAACAAAAAAGTAACGAAGTTACACACTACTAAAGCAACTCCTGAAGTAACCGAAAGGCGAAGAAGTGTAGGTAAGCATAATATCAAAACGTGGTGGGCCAATACCTTTTTTCACATTGTTAGTAAGGGGAGAAAAGAAGGGTTTTCTGAAGGACAAAGAGATCATGCCGCCTTTATGTTATTTGTTGCCTTGCGGCATATAAAAGGATGCCCCGACAAGGCATTTGAAGAGGTCAAAACATTAAATGATGAGTTTATTCATCTTAGCAATTCTGAGCTTTCTACCTATCTAAAAACGGCATTAACAACACAATATAAATACCGAAAAGACACCCTTTCATGCTACCTAAAGAATAATTTGGGCGTGAATCCATCCTATCTTTACTCTTCTCAACCAGTGCGCTTATCACCAGTTGAAAGAAATAAAAGGCAAAGTGATGGAGCTAAGAATGCAGCAAACATAAAGAGAGTGAACACATCAAATAGGCTTAAGGCAATGTACATCAAACTTAAAAGCAGCGGTAAAAGGCCAACGCAGACTACTATAGCTTCAAGTTGTAATTTATCCGTTAGAACAGTACGTAGATATTGGAGTGAAGTAGTAAATTATTCAGGGGTCATTAGGCTTGCTTCTATATAGTCCGCCCCTTTAGGGTATGTCCTGTTTTTAGTATCTAGCTCTTTATTTATAGATGTTTTATACCTCGTAGTGTTCTCTAATTTAGTCTTAAATTAATCAACATAGGTTATCTAAGTCAGTCTTAAATTAATCAACATAGGTTATCTAAGTCAGTCTTAAATTAATCAACATAGGTTATCTAAGTCAGTCTTAAATTAATCAA
>MAAC01018173.1_pt1 | contig 103224 bp, 80 predicted proteins | sample 1115981 | NCBI WGS metagenome assembly MAAC01 (sample SAMN04961126, study PRJNA320927) | seawater metagenome | isolation source: sample BD02T64 sea water enriched with oil for 64 days | place: USA:Gulf of Mexico | collected 2013-07-27 | reverse complement strand
AACCCTGAATTCACTATGGTTGAGTTTTATCAGTCTTACGCAGACTACAAAGATTTAATGGATCTTACAGAAGAAATGCTACGTACCATTGCTCAAGATGTGTTGGGAACTACGGAAGTGGTTTATGGCGATGACACATTTGATTTTGGTAAGCCTTTTGACCGTATGACCATTATTGAATCCATTTTGCATTTTAATCCAGAGATTACCTTGGAGCAGCTTGGTGATATTGAAAGCGCCACAAAAATTGCAGAAGGATTGAATATTCCACTTAAAGATATTTATGGCTTGGGTAAAATCCAAATCGAAATCTTTGAGAAAACCGTTGAGCATCGTTTGATGAATCCAACGTTTATTACGGAATATCCAACAGAAGTATCCCCATTAGCACGTCGAAGTGATCACAACCCATTTGTAACCGATCGCTTTGAGTTTTTTGTGGGTGGACGAGAGATTGCTAATGGTTTCTCGGAGTTAAATGATTCAGAAGATCAAGCCGAGCGCTTTCAGCGTCAGGTAGAAGAAAAAGATGCTGGTGATGATGAAGCGATGCATTTTGATGCTGATTATATTGCCGCGTTGGAATACGGGATGCCTCCTACAGCAGGGGAGGGTATCGGAATTGACCGTTTAGTTATGCTGTTTACCAATTCACCATCAATTCGTGACGTTATTTTGTTTCCACATATGAGACCACAAGTAACATCTGACTGATTTTATACAATAGATTACGAGAGATAAAGAGAGAAGAATATTATGGGAAAGCTAAAAGCTTTTATTGGAAAAGCCCTATTGGGTGGTGTGCTCGTTTTGTTGCCTGTGACTATTTTACTGGGGGCATTTAACTGGGTATTTAAGTTTGTCACAGACATGATTCAACCGTTAACGGATGCGGTGGTTAAGAATAATGGCATGCCTGAAGTTGTAGGTGATGGCATTGTTGTCGTGCTGATTGCTCTAGCGTGTTTTGTCGTAGGTACATTGGTAACGACAGGTGCGGGAAAGTGGTTGCATACATTTATCGATGATAACCTTGCTCGGTTTGCACCGGGTTATAAGTTAACAAAAGGTATTGTAGGTCAATTTTTGGGCGATAAAAGCACCTCCCCATTTACTAATGGTGAAGTTGCAAAGGCCAAGATTTTTGGTATAGATTCCGATACAACCGTTACTGCATTGGTTACCTGTAGACATGAAGACGGATCGTATACCGTATTTGTACCAACAGGCCCTAACCCAACTAGTGGCAATATGTACCACTTGCCGGAAGATCAAGTGGAGTTATTCCCAGAAGCTTCTGTGGAAAGCATGATGAAAACCATCATTGCCTGCGGAGCAGGTAGCGATGATATGTTTGCTGGTATTGAAATTGAGCCAGAACCAGAGCCAGAACCGGAACCAACGCAGTCGGGGTCTGTGCAAGCTGCTGAACCAAGCCTGGGTAAGAATACTGGAACAGTAAAGTGGTTCAGTACAGATAAAGGTTATGGGTTTATTCAGCACGATGACGGTTCTGAAGTGTTTGTACACTTTCGCTCGATTGTTGGTGAAGGCCGACGGATTTTGCGAGAAGGGCAAGTGGTTTCATTTGACGTAGTAGAAAGCGACAAAGGCCCTCAAGCAGATAACGTAAAAGCGCAATAACTTACCGTTAGTTAGTGCCTTATGATCAGGGGCGATCTGCCCCTGATATCTTTTCCTTTCTTTCTTCCTTTGCTCTTCCCCTCGCCTTCTTCAGATATTCCTTCTGAGTGTTCACCTTACTTGCACGTTACAAGTCATTAGTCTATTTGTGTCTATAGCGGTTTATTTTTATAAATAAAACTCATGAGTTCTTGTTGCTTGGGTTTTTGTTTGGTAGATTGATGGAACTGGTTAGTTTTGTTTGGGCTGATGACGATAAAATCCAATGTGGATAACGGGTAGGGTGATGCATGCCAACAGCAGAAGAATATCGAAGAATCGAGGGTGGGCCTCAATGCCCGCAAGAGTGTATTTGGTGGGATAAGTATTCCCACGAGAATCTGGAAAAATGGCGCCAGGTATGTGATGACCCTGCGGATGCTTGCACGGCGTTGATAAAAAGGGGCCGTCCATCGGACATGTTAGACGAGGTAATGGCGCGAGCAAAAACGGAAGGGGGAGTTTTCCAAACGTTTCTTGATGAGTGTAATACGGTACCCGGTTGGGTTGATTTTGAGGAAATGGAAAAAGGGCGACGGATTTTTCAACGTTACGCACCGATGCAAGGTTTAGTATTGATGTGCAGTAGCTTGGTTGAAGGGTACGCCCATAATAAGCCTGCGCAAGTGTTAGTGTCGACAGGTAGATTGCAACGAGACGTCACCAAACGGATTTATGAGACGGGCCAGCTATTGCATAACATGGTTGGCAAAGAAGGGATTAGACCTGGTGGGCAGGGCCATCGAACATTAATGGAGGTGCGCCTCATACATTCTGCCGTGCGCCAATTTTTGTGGCATGGTGGGAAATGGGATGCCGACAAGTATGACCAGCCTATCAATCAAGAAGATATGGCGGGTACGATACTTGAATTTGATTTTATGGTTGCCCGCGGCATTCGTAAATTAGGCGTTAATGTCACTGATGAAGAAATGGCATTGATGCATTATTATTGGCGATATGCAGGGCATGTTTTGGGGGTGAAAGAGGCGCTATTAACAACAACTCCCGCAGAGCAAGAGGTGTTGGCATTGCAGTTAACCAGCCACTTATATCAACCGACGCCAGAAGGTGAATCGTTGGCGAAGGCGTTGTTAAGAGATATGGCCGGAGAGCCGCCGTTTAATTTGTCTGAAGACACATTGTTAGCATTTTCTGAATTACTTGTGGGCCCGGTACTGTCAAAAGATTTTCATATAAAGCCGAGCCGATCATCACGAATGAAAGTGCAAATGATTTGTACGTTGTTGAAAGCCAGCTCTTATGGGACTAAATTGGCTCCTGAAACATTTCAAAAGTTATTGGAAGGTGCGAATCATAAATTACGACGAAAGAGGATTGAAGAGGCGTTGGGTGACCCAAGTACTTATGCGTTTAGAGGTATGGCGTAGCGTTAACGTCACCTAGGTGTGGTGACGGTGTTTTTTACTATGCGGTTTAGGTTTCGACTTGGCCGTATAGTTTTTTTATACCTTGTTGTGAGAGGAGTGCCCTCCAGAATAGTGACAAAAATGGGCAGAATATGATGGTACATGGTATATTTTTTGTTGATTGATTTATAAAATAGAGCCTTCAAAATTCGAATGATTGCTTGTAGAGCCTAATAAAACAGGCATTTAGCATTGCGTAAAAAGTTGGCCTGCTGTTTGCACTCCCTTTCTGTATAAATTCCTGAATGACGAATAGTTAAAATAATAACAACGTTGGAGAGGTGCATGCAGCCCCCACTATCGGATGAGCAAATTGATCAGAAATGGTCTGATTTGGCTGAGAACGATGACCTAAATTGGGATTTGGGCGCAATTTCAAATCGACAGGAAGCGATCGCTTTTTTGTTAACATTTGAAAATAAATTGTGTGTGTATTCTGCATATGTTTCAAAGCTTTACAGCACTTACAATATTGTTGTGCCAAAAAATTCAGATAGCGGGAGTATCACTGTATTACCGGACCCTCATGCATTTCACGATACGTTCAGTAACATACCGCAAGATGCTGTTGAAGCAACCGGTATTTATTTGTATCCAGGTGAAGCTGTTGGAGAAAGTGGACTATATATAAAAATACCTTCTAAAGGTTTTGGTAGTTCCAAGGAGTTGCCATTTGCGGAAGGGTTTGGCGCATTAATACAAGAATATCGAAGTACAGGGGAATGTTTTTTGCCAGTACTTCAAAACGGTGATTTGAGAGAGTATGAAAATGCAATGCCATCTCTTCACTTGCATAGAATATGTTTAGATAAGCTAGAAGGCCTAGTGTCTGATCTAACATTAAACAGTATTAAAAATATTGTTGCCGACAACTTGATTGCTTTATATAAGAGCCATCAATCATAAAGAACACTTCTGTGTGACCTCTTGACCGGTTAGTTGTGAGCTAGCCGGTCTTTTTTTTGCCTGTGATATAATCAGCCAGAAAATGAATGGGGAATCGTTTAATGATTAAAGTGTTTCGAGAGTTTTTCTCTTTTTGTCGTAAGTGTGTGGCGGTATGTTGGTTTGCTTGTGTTGTTGCGTTTGTATCTGCCGTTGCTAATTCTGTACTAGCAAGTTCTGTAGTAGCAAAAGAATTGCCTGTTTGGGAGGCGGGTGTGGGTGCCGCTGGGTTGAGTATGTCGCATTACCTTGGGGCGGATGAGTCCGGGCGTTATGGTTTTGCCTATCCTTTTTTTATTTATCGTAGTGAATATGTGCAGGCCGACCGGGAAGGTTTACGAGGCAAGTTATTTCAACGGGAGAATTTGAGGCTGAACATTAGTTTAAATGCTTCGCTACCAGTAAATAGTGAGGACAATCATACGCGAGAAGGCATGGATGACTTGGATCCAATGTTAGAAATTGGCCCAACATTACAGTATTTATTTTATCAAAGCAGTGATAAGTACCATCGTTGGAAATTAGACTTTCCAATAAGAGCAGGCTTAACTTTTGATGGTTTTGATATCACTCATAGCGGTTGGACCAGTAACCCCAGTGTTGTTTATTCAGGAGGCGATTCTCATTGGAAGCAATGGGTATCAGTAGGGCCGATGTTTGCTGATCGGCGTTATCATGAATATTATTACGATGTGGAACAAGAGTTTGTCCAGGTTGGGCGGGAGGAATATCATGCTAAGTCTGGTTATACTGGATTAAAGTTGTCTATGTCTTTACGGCGTAAGTTTAATCAGCTGTCGATAGGTGGTTTTGTTCGATATGTTGATTTACATGGGGCTGCGAATGAGGATAGCCCGCTGGTGAAGTCAAAAGATTATCTCGCAATCGGATTGGCGATACATTGGCGTATGGCGCAGTCATCGGATACTGTGCGTGTGAAATCAAGCTTTTAGTGAATGATTTATAGACTTTTTAAAGACATCAATAAAAAACGACTAATAAAAGAGGATAATGATAATGAGTGGAGAGATGAACGAACAAATGAATGCGGCTCTGGCCTTATGGCCAGTATTGGTTCAGGTGACGTTAACCCTCAGTGTGTTTATTGTGATGGGGGCAAGAAAAGCTGCGGCGGTAAAAGCGGGCCTAGTTGATAGAAAAAAAGCCGCGTTGGATAATAGCGCATGGCCTGATGAGGTGCTTAAAGTATCGAATAATATTCAAAATCAATTCCAAACCCCGATTCTATTTTATGCGTTGGTCTTCGCTTTTATAGCGACACAAACAGTGAGTATGACGGTATTGGTACTGGCCTGGGTGTATGTGATTAGTCGCTTGATTCATGCCTACATCCATACGGGGTCCAATTATGTTCCTGCACGGTTTAGGGTTTTTATTGTTGGTGTAGTGACGTTAATTATTATGAGTGGTGTTCTTGCCGCCAATCTGATGTCAATTTCACTATAAGTTTTAACATTGGAATCAGATGTTAATGTGTATAAGTGGGTTATGCTGTCACGTGACGTGTAGCATAACCTTGCATTGCGGGCATTATTTTTAGTTGTATTTTGATGGATATTGAACCGGTCAAATAGTGCTGGACTAATGATGTTAGCCTCTTCTATTCTGCGGGTACGGGGGTGTGATGTAATGCGTGACTAAGAATAGATAATTAATTCAAAGCATTAGGGAGTAATTAGGCTTAAATTGGTCGTTAGAAGGTGTTTCTAACGATTCTGTAAACTATGAAAAGAATAAGGATATTCCGTTCACCCAATTGATTTATCGTCGAATTAAATTAAGGTTAAATATAAGTATCGCCCCAATCGAGTAACCACTCGTATGAAACTAACATCTCATTACATTCGACCACTGCAGACTTTTCTTTTTGCTTTTTTATTCTTAGGCCTAATGACCGCTGTTGGCGAATCTTCATCGCTACCTATGTTTAGTCTTGTCTCTTTCAGTTACGCAGATGATTTGTTAGTGGCTGATGATGAATTGCTTGGTGATGATTTACTGGATGAGTCGTTGTTGGAGGAATCGTTGTTAGAAGAGTCTGACAGTTTGTCTGATGATCTGACGGGTGATGAGCTAAATGATTTGTCAGAGGATGATGATGATCCGAGTGTCGATGGTTCTAATCCTGAAATAGCATCGAGTAAGAATGATACGGCTGGGAAAGCACATTTGGAACTTTTTGCAGAGAGCCGTTACCCGTCCGCAAATACCTGTAAAGTCTGTCATGAACAACACTATAAAGAGTGGTCGGTATCGCAGCATGCTTATGCACAATTAAGCCCTATTTATATGGCGATGCAAAATAAAATCAATGAGTTAACCAACGGAACAAATGGTGATTTTTGTATCCGTTGCCATAATCAGGTCGGTATGAATTTTGGGGAATCCACCTATGCATCAAACTTAGAGCGACACCCAACCTCTAGAGAAGGTATTACTTGTGTTGTTTGTCACCGTGTGAATCAAGCGTACGGGAAAGTGTCTGGGCGAATTGCATTGGAAGAAGGGGGCTTGTTGACGAAGGTGTATGGCCCTACAGGAGGTAAAGAATTAGAAAGAGTGCTGGAGAATAGGCACCAATATCGGGTAGTTACGAATCCAGATGAATCTGGGAGAAAAATTCATACTGAAATTGGACATTTTCCCCAGCTAAAAACATCGCAATTCTGTGGGTCTTGTCATGACGTGAATTTGTTTAATGGTTTTCGTTTGGAGGAGGCATTTTCTGAATATAAAAATTCCCCTGCTGCTGCTCGCGGAGAAAGCTGCCAAGATTGCCATATGGGATTGGTTCAAGGGGTAGTGTCGGGTTATGCCACGGGGCCTGCTGCAATGGTTGGTGGTGTGGCAACAAGTGATAGAAAAATAACCAATCATTTTTTCGCAGGCCCTGATTATTCTGTTGTTCATCCAGGGATTTTTCCACATAACTCAAAAGCAGCAGAGATGGCAACGTTGCAGGAATGGTTGGACTTTAATGTTGACGAAGGTTGGGGGACTGATGGTTTTGAGGATCAGGTAAATCAGGCGTATGTGTTTCCTGACCGTTGGCGATCCATCGATGATCGATATGATGCTAGGGCCATTATTGATGAGCAGCAATTGTTGTTGGATTGGGCCGAATTTAAACGGTTAGAAGTTTTACGTAACGGTTACAAAATGAGTGATGTCAATATTGTAGAACATAATAAAAATGGATTGGTATTTGACATTGAAGTGAGCAATGGGACTGACGGACACAATGCCCCAACAGGGTTTGATGCTGAGCGTTTAGTGTGGTTAGAAATCAGTGTCACTAGCCGTAATGGTGATATGTTGTTTGAATCCGGACATTTGGATCCAAATGGTGATTTGAAAGACAGTCATTCTAGTTATGTGCATGATGCTGATTTTGAACTGGATTCTTACCTGTTTTCATTACAGTCAAAATTCCTAACGCGCAATGTACGCGGTGGCGAGCGGGAACAAATAATTGCAGTTAATGTGTCTGTTGATGTACTTCCATTTGTTCGGCCTTTTACCCGATCTTTAATGTTAACGGGGCAGCCGGGTGGAGCAAGAAAACACCGAAAAACATTACCGCCATTAGCAAGTCGTATTGCTCGCTATGAAGTTAGTGAAAAGCAATTGCAAGGAAAGAAAAATATAGTGTTGACGTACAAATTAAAGTCAGCAGCAGTACCGGTAAATTTGGTGAAAGAGATTTCTGGTGTTGGATTTGATTATGGGATGTCTGCTAAGAACATCGCTGATAAGCTTGTGAAAGGACATCAAATTATTTGGGAAAAAGTCGAGTTTATCGAACTTCGTTAAGCGCTGGGAAATGTAGGTACTAAACATTAGGTACTAACATTAGGTGCTAAAAGTAGGAGGGTGGTTTGTTGAAACGTAATGTAGTTCTAAAAAATACAGTTCTAAAATATACAGTTATAAAGCATAAAGTAAAACGAATGGCTTTCTTGTGGATTTTTTTTATTACTGCTACATGCCTAAGCTCAGTAAGTTATGGTGATGCGTACCCCACGTTACCTCGCGATGGGGATAAATATCTTTCCGATGGTGATTTACCTGCCCGAACGCCACCGATTGTTGAATTGGGAGCATCGTTTCTTGGTACAGGAAATATTGAGCCTGGTTTTGTTCTTCCTACTGGTGCGGTGTGGAGCCCTGCACTTTGGGTGTATGGCAATTTTAGAACTGCTTACCAGCGTTATCGCCCTTCAGAAGGTGCCGGAGGAGAGGTTGCTGAGTGGGTGAATCGGCTGGATTTGTTTGCCAATTTACAATTAACAGGAACCGAACGTATTCTTCTGGGATTAACCCCCTTGCATGATCGTGATAAAGGTGAGTTTTATGGGAAGATATATGAACCTGATTCATTGGAAGAGAATAACACTGAAACCAATGCCAAAATTGATACGCTATTTTTCGAAGGAGACTTTGCCGAATTATTTCCAAATATCGATTACTTTGATAGTACAAAAAATGATATAGGTTTTAGTATCGGTCGACAGCAAATGTTGTTTATGGATGGTTTTTTAATCAATGATTCGATGGATGGGATAGGGTTAAGTAAGAATAATATGCGTTTCTCTGCTTATCCTTGGCTGATTAATTGGAGGTCTACTATTTTTGTCGGTATTGATGATATTGATAGGCATACCAATGAAGATATCGATAACAGCAAATTGGTAGCTTGGTTTAATCAGCTTGATTCTGCCAGAAGTACTTACAATGTAGATGTTGTTTATGTCGATGGAGATGAGGCTGGTGATGTTCTGAATTTTGGTGGTGAGGCAATTCAACGGATTGGGAAAATAAATACGGCTTTTCGTGTAGCTATTTCTCAGGCGACCTCCGCGGTAACAGAGCAGTCTGATAATGGTGTGTTATTGTTTGTGGAAGTATCATGGGTTCCGTCGCGCAGTCATAATAATGTTTATGTCAATGGATTTATCGGTATTGATAACTTCACTTCGGCTGCAAGAGGGCCTTTGGAGGGTGGGCCCCTCGGGCGGGCAGGTATATTGTTTGCGGCTCAAGGCATTGGTTCGCTTCCAGCGCCTATAAGCAATAGTGCCCAAAAAACTTCCGGTTTTACGTTAGGTTACCAACGTTTTTTTGGCCCACGACGCCAGATTGTTGTTGAGGTAGGTGGCAGGCTAGAACATCGTATACATTTTAAAAATGAACAAGGAGTCGCTTTGCGCTTTCAACAAGCAATCGGGCGACGTGCTTTTGTGCAGTTAGATGCCTATAGTACATGGCTTGAAGATGAAGCTAAGGCTGAATACGGCACACGCATTGAGTTACAGATAAAGCTTTAACGCAAGGGGGAAAGTATGTATTACTTAGGTCTTATTATTCTTGCGTTAGTTGTCATTCAACTCGTGGTTTTCAGTTATGAGCAGATTGTTCGTGTTCGCAGAACACGTTATATTTTTAGTTTAGAAAAAGTTCTTTTGAAAAAAAAGATTGACAATGTCGTCGCCCAAAACACAAAAAAGAACGATGCTGAGTGGGCGTGGTCAGGTTGGCGAAAATTTAGAATCAAGTCAGTTGTAAATGAAAGTTCGCATATTAAATCATTTTATCTTGTTCCTCATGATGGGAAAAAATTGCCTCGATTTAACCCGGGTCAATATCTTACGTTTAGACTAAAAATTCCTGGTATCAGCAAACCTGTGGTTCGGTGTTATTCATTATCTGATAGTGGTGATCAAAGGGAGCATTATAGAGTATCAATAAGGAAACAGATCGCCCCTGCGTCGGATCCAGAGGCCATTGATGGCATTGCGTCATGTTATTTTCATCAAGCATTGGAAGAAGGAGATATATTGGATGTTAAGGCTCCGACAGGAAAGTTCTGGTTAGATATAACAGAAAAGACCCCTATAGTATTGGTGGCTGGCGGCGTTGGAGTAACACCGATGTTATCAATGATTAACACTTTGGATCAGATAGGTAGTAAACGAGAAGTTTGGCTTTTTTATGGTGTGAAAAATATCGAGCAGTTGATTATGTCCGATCATCTAAAGCAAATGAGCATTAAACACAATGGTTTTCACCTTCATCATTTCTTTAGTGCCCCAGGAACATTTGGAGTGCGAGCACCAGGGTCAGGTAACCATGGCCATATATCTTGTGAATCCATTTTTCAGTTAGGGGCGCCATTAGCCGCTGATTTTTACATCTGTGGCCCAGGGGCAATGATGGATTCAATGGTGTCTGGACTACATGTACACGGTGTTAGTGAGGCAAGGGTTCACTTTGAATCTTTTGGGCCTGCGGGCATTAATCGAGGTGTCGCAAAACCAGAAGTACTACCGGAAAAATCGGAAACGACAATACCCGTGACATTTGGTTTGTCAGACAAAACTATTATGTGGTCCTCTGCTTCTGGCACGTTACTTGAGGCAGCAGAAGCGGCAGGTATTCAAATTGAAAGTGGGTGCAGAGCAGGTAGTTGTGGAACATGTTTGACAGCGGTGATTGAAGGTGAAGTTAGCTATATCGAAGACCCAGACTCGGATGTTGAGAAAGGTTCTTGCCTAACCTGTATTGCAGTTCCCAAGACTAAATTACGACTTAATGCATAATATTATCAGTATATAAATTGGAAAGTAGAGAGGGTTTTATGTTGAGTAAATATTTTATAAGTAGATGGTTGGTTATTCTAGGTATGCTTTGTTTTTCATCGGTGTTGCAAGCTAGTGATCTTCGCCTCGATCCCGATAAAGTGAAAGGCGTTGATGCATGTGGTGAGTGCCATAAAGAAACGGTTAAAGCCTGGAAACAAACACATCATTCTAAAACGTTTTCTGAAATGCCTCGTAGTGATGAAGCTCGAGAGATTGCGGATAAGATGGGTATAAAGCGTATTAAGTCTGAAAGTGATTGTTTGACGTGTCATTTCACGGTAGCAACTAAGAAGGGTAAAGAAAAACCTATTGCTGGGATATCCTGTGAATCATGTCATAGCGCAGGATCAGAATGGATTGATGTGCATAGCGATTTTGGGGGTAAAGATATAAAAGCAGAAAATGAAGTACCTGAACATAAAGTGAAGAGATATAAAGAGTCAGATGCTGCAGGAATGATACGACCCAATAATCTTTATTCACTCGCTGAAAACTGTTACAGCTGTCATACCGTTCCCAATGAAAAGTTGGTTAATGTGGGTGGGCATACTGCCGGTAGCAAGTTTGAGTTGATTCGCTGGTCCCAAGGTGAAGTAAGGCATAATCTTTGGTATAGCGATGATAATACAGAGGCGAGCATGAACCGGCGACGAATGTTTTATATCGTTGGAAAAATGTTAGATCTTGAATATGCCTTGCGTGGAGTAGCAAAGGCAACAATAAAAGATAAGTATGCACTAGCAATGGCTAAGAGAGCGAAGCGAGCATTAGCTTTTTTGAAGAAAATTGATAAAACCGTCGACAATGAACAGCTAACCAACATTATTGGTATTGCTTTGAAAGTCAAAATAACCCTCAATAATGAGTCGGCGCTGGAAAGTGCGGCAGAAAAAATATCAAAACAAGCATCAACCTTTGCAGATAAATATGATGGGAGTGGGTTTTCTGGTGTGGATGGTGCCTTGCCATCGCCAGATAAATACAAGGGGAAGGTGTTTGGAGGGTAATGGAAAACTTATTGTGAACGATAGTTTACATAGCAGTGTAATAGATAGACCAAAGCGATGGGATCAGCCTTTTGATAGTACTATGAGTGCTAAAAGTGTTGTAAGGGTATTGTCTGCGCCGCATTTTTGTTCGATGAATCGCAATAACTTTCCGAGTACTCTAAAATTAACGGAAATAATTCGTAATGATTGCAGGATTCGAACATTCGATAAAAACCAGGTTGTTATTAGATCTGGGGAATATGTCAATTCAGCATTTCTGTTACTGTCAGGTGAGGTGGCTATGCTGTCTCCTTTGGACAGTGCTCTTAGTTTTTTAAAGCCTACAACGTACAAAATCCCTTCAACTCTCAATGTATTGTGGAGCTGGTTACGTAGGAGTCATTTACCCGAAGTACGGCGGGGTGTTACCGCGATTCCAAAAAATGACCAACTAGCTTTCCTGGAAATTGATCGCATACCAGATACAATAGACAATGAGGATCCAACTATTTCTCGATTGGTTACGGGAGATATTTTTGGTGAATCAGCTGTGTTAGGTCGTAGTGAAATGAGGAATACCGTCGTTGCTTTGGGCAACGTGGAGCTGTTGGAAATACGATGGCAGGGTTTGCGGGATATTAGAAAGAGAGAGCGCGGGTTTAGGGAATATATTGATCATTTATATCGGGAGAGAGGGCTTTATTATCATTTGCTTTCTTTGCCACTGTTTTCCAAGCTTCCTGCAAATAAAATACATGAGTTGGCGGCATTAGCGTTATTTGAAGTGCATGGTGAATTCGAATGGCAGAAGGGGTTTCAATCGATAAGTAAACTGGCAAAAACAGAGGAGGACTACAATAAAATCATTCAATCGGAACCTGTGATAGCACAGGAAGGGGATTATCCCGATGGTTTGCTTTTGGTGCAAAACGGTTTTGGCAGAATTAGTCGGTATATCAATTTTGGACATTACACGATGGGGTATTTAAGTCGTGGTGACATGTTTGGGTTGGAAGAAGTCTATGAATCTTGGAAGAAGGGTAAAGGCACTGCCCTGAATTGTAGCTTTCGGGCGTTGGGGTATACTGATGTTATAAGGATACCGACAGCGTGGTTGGAAATAAATATATTTAGTGAAAGTGCTTCGAAGGGGGTTAAACAATCCCTACAGGATGCGTTAAAGGATAATCAATCTATTAACAAGCAGTCAAAGGCCAAGCCCATTGACAGAAAGTTAACAGAGTTTTTGGTTGAAAATCGACTTATTAATGGCTCCAAATCGATGGTGATTGATTTGGAGCGATGTGTCCGCTGTGATGATTGCGTGACAGCTTGTGCTGATGCGCATGATAATAACCCTCGCTTTAATCGTCATGGTAAAAGTTTTGAACGCTATATGATTGCCAATGCCTGCATGCACTGTGAAGACCCTGTGTGCATGATTGGATGCCCTACTGGTGCGATTCATAGATCACCGGATGGCGTGGTAAAAATTAATGATAATACCTGTATAGGGTGTTCTACCTGCGCGAACAACTGCCCTTATGATAATATTCGAATGGTGGAAATTAGAGATGAAACGGGTAAGGTGTATCGTGATGCCAATGGGAAAGCCATTGTTAAAGCGAGTAAATGTGATCTCTGTGCTGAAACAACCGGAAAGCCAGCATGTGAGAGGGCCTGTTCTCATGATGCGTTAACTCGCATCGACCTTAAAGATATATCAAGTTTATCTCACTGGGTTGATCGTTAAATGAATTTTGGTTATCGCCGTATTCGAAATACTATTGCGGTATTGATTTGTGGTTTTGTTGCTATCACCGCTTTTGAAATAATTGATTTGTCTATTCAGGTACAACAGTATTACTCCGGTTGGTTTATGGTGCTTTTGATGACCATACTGGTGTCTTTTTATGCAAAAAAGAAATTGGCGGTTATTGTCCTTGGTTCAGGTTCTCAGTGGGCACAATGGCATTATTATAGCGGTTTTTTTCTATTTCTTGTTTATCTGAAACATATTGAATATACGTTTCCTGATGGGATTGTTGAAACTACGATTACTGTTTTTTACCTGGTTGTTATGTCTAGTGGCGTTCTTGGTGTGTTTATTAATAGAGTTTTTGCTCGTAGGCTTTCTTACTTAGATGAAGAAATTATTTTCGAACGAATTCCTCAGCATTTAACGAAGCTTCGCCGTGATGTTGAAGCGATAATTGTAGAATCCGTAGAGGATTCCGGCTCAACGACGCTGTCGGATTATTACTTTTCAAATTTAGCCAGTTTTTTTGATCGACACCATTTTTTCTTTACACATTTATTAGGGTCAAACTATGGGTTTCTACGTGTAAAAGATGGCTTGGGAAAACAATTGCGTTACCTAAATAAAAAGGAGGCAGAATACGCGTTAGAGTTGGATAATATGTTACATAAAAAGAACTTGTTGGATACCCATTTTGCAATTCAATGTGTTTTGAAGTACTGGGGAGTGTTACATTTTCCTATGGCGTTGATTCTTATTTTGGTGACCATTTTGCATATCGTATTGGTGTATGCCTTTAGGGGCGCTGCATGAAGGATACCCCAATTCAAGAATTTGGTCATAGAAAGAGCCCCTATGTACGACCAAATCAATCTTGGGTGTGTGGAAGAGAGTGTAATGAGTGTGAACAGGGGCCAGATAAAAAAGGGAGATGCACTTGCGTCGATGAGCCTTGTGTACCGATTAGATCTGTTCGATCTAAAAAACGTATTGCTGCTATTGGCTTGCTATCGATATTTGTTGGAGGGCTAATTATTGTCTTTTCTGCAAAAAATTTGTTACCGATGCTTTCACCGGGTGCGTTAAGTCTCAGTCATGGTGAGGTGGCGGGTTGCCAGGATTGCCATACTGCTGCGGGAGAACCTATTTATCACTGGTTACAGAAGGCATTGACGTTAAACAGTAACAATGACGATCAGCAGTGTCTAGCTTGTCATGAATTAGGAAAAAATGCTTTTGAGGCACATTCAACGCATTATAAGAACTTTTCCACTATTGATTATGATGTAATTATTCATGAAAAATCAGCTTCAGTGAATGTAAGTTGGAAAGTTGATTTGGCAAGTCAATTAAATAAGGTCCGTATGCCTACCAAGGAATCTACTAGCTGTTCTTCTTGTCACCGGGAGCATAAAGGAAAGTTTCATGCTATTAATAATTTTGATGCCCGACGTTGCCATACATGTCACGAAAAAAAGTTTGATGTCATTGAAGAGTCGCACCCGGAATATAGTAATTATCCGAACGATAAGGCTACGCAAATAAAATTCAATCACGGGGCACATCTAGATAACTATTTTTACGACGACGAATATATTGAAATCGCCCCGGAAGGCTGTAAGCAATGTCATGAATCCGATCAAACAGGGGAGTGGATGTTATCCAATAATTTTGAGGACACGTGCGGTGGCTGTCATTTGGATCAATTGTTAGGACGGAGTAGGGGGAGCGCTAAGGGCTTGGCTGTGCTTGTTATTCCAGAGCTGGATGTTGCTGCAATTACAGCGGCAGGATTCTCGATTGGAGACTGGCCGGAATGGGCGGAAGGTGATGTTACTCCTATTATGAAATTGTTACTTCAATATGATTCTAGTGGTAGTACTCAAGGGTTACCTGGGCGAGCAGAGTCTTCGAGGGGGAGCTCTGCTGTATTACCTGGCGATGTTGTTTTATATGACTTGAGTGAGGCAAGTACACACGATATTGCTATGGTCGCTCGTCTCGCTTGGAATATTAAGGAACTTTTTTATGATATTCAAAGTGGTGGGGCTGCTGTGTTATATAAGCGCCTTGCGATTGCTTTTAACTACACCTTGGATCAACCAACATTAAATCGGTTAATATCTTCATTGCCTAGGGACACTCTCATTAATAATCAGAAAGAATGGTTTCCTCACTTGGCAGACGAGGTTTCTGGGTTTCGAAAAAATAACAGGTTGATACCAAAATCTGATGCGTCGGATACATTTGACTACAAAGAACCAATTGATCCTATAGCGGGAATCACGACTGAAACTGAAGTGCTTTCAGAGCTTGGGGGAAATGCCAGTGATGATATTTTGGGTGAAGATTTGTTAGATGAAAGTATCTTAGATGAAAGTATCTTAGATGAAGACGAAAGCGATATCTTAGATAACGATATTTTGGAGGAAGATTTTGAAGATGAAGATATCTTGAGTGGTGATGACGAAGATGATGTTTCAGAAGATGATGAGGATGAAGAAGTCGACTATATTGCAGTTAGCGAAAAGACATTAGATATCAATGCAAAAAACAGTGAGGATTGGGCCACGAGCGGCGGGTGGTACCGGGAGGGGAGTAATATTCGGTATCGTCCTATTGATCATGCTGATCCGTTTCTCGCAACATGGTTGGAGGTGACTTTTGGTAGTGAAAAGGTTATTCATAATGAAATATTTGAATCGCTAAGTGATGAGGAATCGGTTGGAGGTTGTATAAAATGCCATTCTTTAACCACAGTTGATAATGATCATAAAAGTCCAGATGTGCGTTGGCAGAGTTTTAGGCCTGATGACATTACAACCGATTTTAATCGGTTCTCTCATGTATCACATTTTAGTTTGATGACGGATGATGGTTGTGCGAGCTGTCATATATTAAACGAAGGTCTACCAGAGGACACGCAGAATTCAGAGGATAAATTGGATAGTAAGGTTGCAAAAAACATGGTCGAAACAAGTTTTTTGTCGATGACTCGATCTACCTGTACACAATGCCATCAACAGGGTAGAGCCCCCTCTAACTGTCTCACCTGTCACCAGTATCATGCAGAACGACAAGGTCAATCTGCTGATAAAATAGCCGATGAATTTTCCACGGAGTCACCATAATGATTCGACGTGACTTTATGCAGGCTTCGTTTTTTCAGACTTCGTTTATTTCGAATTTGTTTGTTTCTAGTTCACCCATCACCTTAATGTGTTTGTTATGGGTGTGTGTTTTTGTTGCTTCAGAGGATGTGATTGCAAAAGAAAAATCAGTTGCATCGATTGTTAGGGTCGTTGGTGAGGTTAGTGCCACCGGCCTTGACGGTGAAACGAGAAAATTACACATTCAACAACCAATCTATTCTGGCGATAAGCTTGTTACTGGCAAAGGAGGTTGGCTAACCGTTAACTTCTATGATTTAACACGGGTTGTATTGAGACCGGAAACCGAGTTTCATATAGTTTCTTTTCCTATCACAATGGATGCAGGTGATATCGATCTGAAAATAGTACGTGGCGGGGTAAGAATAACGTCAGGAACCATCGCCTCGAAGACTCATGAGCGATTTACACTGGTCACTCCTAGCGGCAATCTTCATGCTGGAAGAGCTGAATGGGTTGTAAGGATCTGTGATGGAGAACGTTGTGAGAATGAGCGTGAGAAAGTAAAGCAATGCAAGAAATATCAAAAGCCAATGCTTGAGAATTCGGAAGTTGTATCGGTATACCAGGGGCAGGTTACTTCAGATAGCTGTGAAGGAAGCGTTGTGGTGGAGAAAGGTTCATCAAATATTTTCAATACACAAACTCAGCGTTGTGATGTTATTGATCAGGTGCCTTGTTTTGTATTGTTTGATGGGAAGATGGGAAAAGATAAGATTAGAACTTTTTTGAAGAAACTGACGTTGGATGAAGGTGAGGGAACGGGTCATGAAGAGGGCCAGGTAAAAGAAGGTGAAAGGCCAGAGTCTCGGCATTCAAGGCCAAATTCTAGAACTCGGAGAACGACACCAAGTATCGATAGGCCTCGAAGAAATAGGCGATAATTTACGTTGGACTATTTATTATTTGAATAGTTATTGTATTCGAAAATTACTGAAATGGAGATAGGTGATGGTTATTATTAAACGCAATTTTAGACAAAAGCACCTGCTGGCGATTCCTTGTTGTGTATTGATATCCTCTTTTTGTTCTTCCTATATTTATGCCAGTAATTTATACATGGGTGTAGATAGTTATGAATACGTTACAGAGGTTGACAAAATAAAGTTGGATTATCGTCTAGCTGGGGGAGCCATTGGAGGAGAGGTAGATATTGGAGAATCTACTTTTTTTCAGTTTGGGGTAGGACGGTGGTCCGATGATATCGACTTGGTTGATTCTGGTAATTCTGAGATTACCTCATCCCTAAGAAGAGTAGGCGCTGGTTATTCCTTTGGCAATTGGGGGTTTTTTGCATCTTACCAAAAAATTGAAGATGAAATTGAAATCGTTCATGGTAAAAATCAAGAGTTTTTTACGAGTGCCGAGATTAAGTCCGCAGTCACTCATGTTGATGTAAGTTATCAGTGGGAAGTTGGGTTGTGGGCGCATACTGTATTGTTCGGTGTACAGGATGATAAAAAAGACGTTGATGCTGAATTGGGTGACCCGAAGATGCATCTTTCAGAGAGCAGCGATTTTCGGTACGTAAATATAAAATTAAACACTGATTACTACTTTTATTTATCCGATACCTCAGGTGTTTTCGCAGGTGTAAGTCTGGATTGGTATGATCAGGTATCGGGGGGCTCTGATGATGAGAATGTTGGTGTTTCGCCACCTCCACCGCCACCTAATGGCGGGGGAGGTACCGGCGGAGGTGGAAATGGAACAGCGACGACTGGCGATAGCGGCGGGTTGATAGGGTTTTATATTATTTATGATATAGATACTCATTGGAGTGTGGATGTAAATATGACTCAGGGGGCGTTTGGGGATGCTGATCTTAATAGTTATTCGCTGACGCTAACGTATGGTTTATAAAGATATAAGTATTAACGGAGGCGGCTGATTTTGTTATAGTTGCCAGCTTAAATAGGCCGAGTCTATGTTGGTGCCTTATATCTATTTGCATTAGGTGAAATTCCTTTGTATCTCAATGATGTTTTATCAATGGGATACAAAGGAATCTTACTTGTATAGGGCATTAAAATGAAAATTGTAATTGTTGGAGGCGGTGCGGGTGGCTTAGAGCTAGCAACATCATTAGGTAAAAAGTTGGGGCGCAAAGATAAAGCAGAAGTGCTGTTGTTTGACCGCAATCATACCCATATTTGGAAGCCGTTATTGCATGAGGTGGCGTCAGGCTCATTGGATGCAGAAGCGGATGCCGTGGGGTATCGCGCGCATGCCCATTACAACGGATTTACGTTTAAAGTTGGTACGTTGTGTGGCGTTGATCGTGATAAGAAAGTCATTAAGCTAGCCGCGTTATTTGACGAGAATGGCGAAGAGATTTTACCTCAGCGCGAAGAACCATATGATTATTTAGTATTGGCTATTGGTAGTGTATCTAATGACTTTGGCATTGAGGGCGTAGCAGAAAATTGTATTTTCTTGGATAGTATATCTCAGGCAAAAACATTTCAACGTCGTTTGGTTAATCAATTTATTCGGTTGAATCGAGACTTGGCAAAAACCCATGTTGAACGTAAATTGCATGTGGTTATTGTCGGTGGTGGTGCGACAGGAGTTGAGCTTTCAGCCGAGTTATTTAAAGCGCGACAGTTGTTTGCTACTTATGGCTTGCACAATGTTAGACCAGAGCATTTACAAGTTTCACTGATAGAGGCTGGCCCTTGTTTGTTGCCTGCGCTAAGTGAACGGATTTCCTCGGCGGTTTATACGGAGCTGGAAGTGCTTGGGGTTAACGTGAATCTTTCTACGATGATTACTTGTGCGGAAAAAGGCGCGCTTATCACAAAAGACGGAACACGCTTTGAGGCTGATCTTATTGTATGGGCCGCGGGTGTAAAAGCCCCAGAATTTCTGCGTGGTTTTGGTGGGCTTGAAACCAATCGTGCAAATCAATTGCTTGTGGATTCTACATTACAAGTGAAGGGTGATACCGCAATATTCGCTTTGGGTGATTGTGCTGGTTGTGAAATGATGGGGGCCGATGGCGAGGTGCGCTGGGTACCACCAAGAGCTCAGTCAGCTCATCAGATGGCAAGTTTGGTGGCAAAAAATCTTTGTAACCTTCATTCAGGAAAACCTCTTGTTGACTTTAAATATAGTGATTATGGTTCTTTGGTTTCTTTGAGTGATTTCACCGCATTTGGACGGTTGATGGGGGGGCTTTCAACGGGCAGTTTGAGTGTGGAAGGTCGTATTGCACGTTTAGCGTATGTTTCTTTGTACCGGATGCACCAGTTGGCGATCCATGGTTGGTTTAAAACGTTGCTTGTGGCTTTATCGGATAAGATTAACCATTTTATCCGACCTAGGTTAAAACTACATTAAGCACTCGCTAGAATTTGTCCTTTATACGCTTCTGGGCAGGTGCTAACTATGGTGACATCAAAATAGTTAGCACCTCAGTATTGTAAATAATTGTCTGACCAAAATAACCCGCCGGCCTAACTCCACTCCCTTCAAAAATCAATTATCAAAAAATTCTTTATTTGTTGTCAACGAATATATAACTCGTACGTTTATTGGTATTAACACTAATAAAGGAGAGTATTTTGTTTTTACCTTATTCCGTACAATTTATAAGACTTATCCTGCTGATGCTTTGCATTTTTCTTTCTGCATGTCAGGGAGAAGATGTTACTCCAATTCCACACATCATGACGCTAACGGCTCATGATGAAAATACATTGATGTCGCGAGTCTCCGTTACTACCGATAGCAACGCGACCGTGGTGATTCAGTTTGACGCGGACAACATTGATGCCCACCAAACGGCACGTAGCCTTAATGATACTATGCATGACTTTGTCGTTGTTGGTCTGCGTGCAGAAACTGAATATACCTTCATTGCATTAGTCACCGATGAAAATGGAATAACCACCGAAAGCGAGCCACAAAAATTCACCTCAGGTGCATTACCCGCTGACGCTCCTACCCTGGAGTTACTTTCAAAAAATGAAAAAAGCATGGGGGGAATCACATTTTTTGCAGAGGCTGACGCTGGGGATTCTTCTCGGTTTTTTGGCATAGATGAGGAAGGTTATATCGTCTGGTATTTACAGGGGGATAACATTCCTATGTCTGCTTCTCCTGTTATTAGAGTCTTAGATAATGGTTATTTGCTGTTATTACTCACACGAGAAGCTCGCATTGTTGACATCACTGGAGAGGTCATTGTCAGTTATCCATTACCGGCTTATCACCACGATGCAATTCTTTTGGATAATGGTAATGTCATGGCATTGGTTTACCAAACCGAATCGGTGAACGGGCAGTTGTTAAAAGGGGATGGCATTGTTGAAGTGGACTCTGAAGGCAATACTGTTTGGGAATGGTCTACCTTTGATCATTTGGATACAGCCCGGTTCCCTGGCCCCTTATCCACCCGCGAGAGTAATGGTGCCCTCGATTGGACTCACTCGAATGCTATTTATCACCTTTCCCATGATGATAGCATTCTGTTGTCCAGTCGCTCCCAGAGCTGGGTTATCAATATTGACCATACTACTGGGGAGATTGTGTGGATTATGGGAAGCAGTGAGGGGGCAGCGGATAATTTACAAGACAAGTTTTTCACCTTAACCAATGGTAGCTGGATGGCTTCTCAGCACGCCCCTACAATCACCAGCGTTGGCGAATTTCTACTTTATGATAATCGAAACGAGGCAGCGCTTGCTGGAAACCTTTATAATAGTAGGGCCGTTCGATTCACTATTAATACTAACGATATGACTGCTGAACAGCGCTGGGAAGCCATTGCTCCTAAGTACACTCAGTCACTTGGTGATGTTGATGAGCTTTCCAACGCTAACGTATTGATTAATTCTGGCGGTCCTGGCAGTAACAATGATACGCATATTATTGAAGTCACCTCCGATGCATCAGCAGAAACGGTGTGGGAAATTCGCATTCCCGGGATTTCAGTTTTTCGTGCAGAGCGAATCGCATGGAGTGACGTTCTGTTAACCTCAGTGCGCCCTAGTGGTGACTCCCCTACGGATAACGAAACACCGATCAGTGATCTAATTGACATTGCGAATTGCTCAGAAGCCACCGATTTTGTCGATACCAATAATCGCGACAATTATATTGATTATGACCTTAACGGCACTACTAATGCAGATATATTCGGCTCAGAGTTAGCGCCTACGTTAAGTGTCACTTGTGATCCCTCCACGCTTTTTGTCAACAGCAATGGCGCGACTAATTTTGATTGGGTTAATCTAGGGCCAGGAGCTGCAGCTCCTATTGCGGTCGATTATAATTGGACATTGCCACGTAACCCAACGTTAACCGATGAACAGGTCGCTATTCCTCTTTTAGGTCCTATTGCCATCACCGTTACAGGTATTCAGATTTTTGGCCCCAACGAAAATGCAGCAGATAATTATGCCAACCCTGTCACCGACGGATTATTAAATTATTGCGGTGGACATACTCGAGACTACCATTTTCACCAACGCGCCAACTGTTTTTTTGAGTGGCCAACGTTAGGTGGGGCAGAATCATTATTACCCGCCAGTACACCCAACGTTGTTGTCGGTTATGCCCTTGATGGATTTCCCATTCTTTCTCCATGGGAATGTAGCGATATTACTTGCTCCGAAACGTTTAAAGTTGAAAGTAGTTATCGTTATATTGGAACCGGGGATTATGCGAATGAAAATGCTTGGGATTTTCACAGCTATGAAGCAGCACTGAGTCCGCTAGATCAATGTAATGGTATGATTCGTCCTGACGGTAGTTATGCCTATTATGCAACGGATGGCTGGCCCTATTATCTTGCCTGTTACCGTGGCCCAACACATTTACTCAGTGACAATAACCGGTTGGTTAGACCATAATATGTGGCAGGTACTCATAACAAAGATTCTTTTGATTGCTGCATTGGTGTGTAGCAATCAGACTTGTTTTGGTCACGGGGAGGAGTCTCGAAAAGTTAACGTTCGCTTGCGGGTGCCTGCCATTGCGAACGTTATCTCTCATTCTAAACAATCGATTATAATCAACGAAGCCTATCTGTCCTTGTTTAGCCTAGAGTTATTCCCCTGTCAGAAATACTCAAAACAGGCGGAAACTCCACCAGGGAACTGGTTGGATTGGTTTATTTCCAGTGCTTATGCAAATCACGGTGTTGCATTCACTGAGCCCACCCAACTGTCGGTTCACCGGAAAATAAATTTATTGCAAGCAACCGACTGGAATATCGGGGAGCTTGATATTCCCTATGGTAATTATTGCGCAATCAACGTCACTTTTGCACATCATCAACGCTCAGATTACAGTCTTTACTTTTCAGGGGCTAGCTCTAGCCCGGGTACAGCTAGCCCGGATACAGTAAGTAAAGTAGCCGAGTACCCCTTTGAAGTCCGCGGTACTTACGGTTTTGGTGAGAATGTTGCTGTCGAATTCGCTATTCTTAAGCCTACAGCTACAAACAATAACACGCCGCTTTCTCTAGAAATTTCCATTGCACCCCAAGCAATTGTTTCGGAGCTCCCGTTGGATAATGCAGAGCATCACATTGTACGACACGTTGTTTTAGGTTTGGCGAATCAGCTTAGTGCAACGCTTGTTCCTCTAATGCCTGCGATCCCCCATGACACCAAGAAGAACTGAGCACTCTACAATGCCTTCTCATTCAAGGTTACAACCAACCTAGCGAGCCGAATACACCTAAGCCAATGATATCGAATATAAAGATACTGCTAACAACAGTGATTTGTTTCTTTCTTGATTCCATATCAAATACCCAATAACAGACAAGGTAAAATGTCATATAGCCAAATAGGAAAATTGGATAGGGGTACTCAGCATTCCAAAATGACCAGTCCCAGGTGAGGGCACCGATACTGTTTAATACAACTTCCACGGCTACAGAACAGGCTGACATGGCAGATGCAAATACAAGCCGGTTGTTGATGCCGAATATTTTTGCATGTTTATCGGTTGGGATTGCTAATGTTGCAGCGATTCCGGTGATTGCAAACATGAAGCAGATTTCTATATTGAGTCCAATAAGAATCAGGTACGCAGTGTCCCCCCCTGGAGCGGCCCACATCGGTGCAAAATCTGAAAAATGGAATATCAGGCTATTCCAAATTTCGTTAAACCAGTCCATTCCCCAAAAAGCCAAAGCGGCTAGTATTCGGCTCCAATTACCTTTGTCTGCCTCTTGAAAATAGATATAAAGTACAATGATAAGCATTGGTATGACATACCAAGAGAAATGGCTGCTGTCGCGTAGAATAGATTGGGCTTGTAAAGCGGATTCAGTAATCATCGTTCTTCTCTTGTAATTCAATAATAAGGGCTTAGGATAATTGGCTAACGATAAAGTGTGTGAGCGAAGGTGGGCCAATTACTTATGCCTGTAGGCCAAAAGAACAAAAATACACTAATGCCACGAGATACAGTGGCAGCATCCTTGGTGACGGGTGTGATCACTGCTGCGCAGGCGTCAGGGGTGGATGAGCGTGTTATAGCGTCTATTTTGGATGAATTAGGGATTGGTGAAGCACTTTATGACGCGCCTACATCACGAGTGGAGAGGGAAGGTTTTATTGCCTTGCTGACGGCTATTGAAAAGGTGATGGGGGATGAAGCAGCTGGCGTACGTCTTGGTGGAGAATTAGCGGTTTCAAGCTTTAACGCGCTTGGATATGCTGCGGCAAGTTGCAATACATTGTTTGAGGCATTGCAGTTAATCCCCAAATACGAAACATTAGTGATGACTCGGGGATGTACTGAAATTGTATTGTTAGACGGTGTTGTTGATGTGCGCTGGTCATTAAAAAGCGGCCAATACTTAGCAATCTTGGAAGATCTATTTCTAGCCGTATGGGTAACTTTGGGTAAACGGCTAACTGGTCGTGACGAGTTGAAAATGGCGGTGTGCTTTTCTCATCGCCCCCCTGCGTGCATGGCAGCTTGGCATGAGGTGTTCGGATCTGATTTGTTGTTTGAACAAAGTATTGCAAGTATTCGATTTGATGCAGATTTATTAGCATTGCCCATTTTGAAATCAGACCCTTTTGTTCATCGAGTAATGGCGAAAGAGGCGGATGAATTGGCTTCTGCAATAGATGATTGTTCAGTATCCTCTCAGGTGGCAAGTAATATTCTTAAACAGTTACCCCGCGGAGAACCTAGCCAGAAAGCATTAGCGTCACGGATGAATGTTAGTGAGAGAACATTACGTAGACGCTTACAAGAAGAGAGCACGACTTACCAGGCTATTGTTGATACAGTACGGCAAGAACGGGCGGCTTATTATTTGCGTGAAACAACCTTGTCTTTGTTAGAAATATCTATGTTGCTGGGATATCAGCAACTAACGGCTTTTAATGCAGCATACAAGCGCTGGACAGGGAGTTCGCCAGGTAGTGTTAGATCAAGTTAATTAAAGGAGTAGTAAAATGTTAGAAGGACGTTGTTTGTGTGGTGATGTGACCTATGAATATGATGGGGAGATAACGGAGACTGCCATTTGTCATTGCAGTCAGTGTCGGCAAGCACAAGGTACACCGTTTGTGACAAATGCCCCGATTGAGATTGCTAAACTACGATTTTTGACGGGAGAGACAACACTAAAATCGTACTTTGCTAGCAAAGAAAAGCGTCGAGTTTTTTGTGAAAACTGCGGTAGTCCTATATTTAGTCAGCGAATGGACATGCCTGAGGTGGTGCGGTTACGCTTGGGGACGTTAACGACCCCCATTAACCACACTCCAGATTACCATATTTTTTATGGCTCCAAAGTTGACTGGTTTGAGCGAACGGGGCAGATACCTATTTATGATGAGAATAAGGATTAGATTGATCAAAAACCGTTAACATAGGACACTGTAGGATCTGATTTCTATACAAAAAGAAAAACACACTCATTATGTTGTTAGAAACCAAGTTTTTAGTGCCTATTATTCCATCCCAGCTGATGCTTCGGCAGCGGCTGTTTTCTCGGCTGGGTAGTCCAGAACCTGGGCATATCAGTTTGCTACAGGCTCCTCCAGGGTACGGTAAAACCACCTTAATTATTCAATGGTTAGCTGCGTGTGAATTGCCGCCGGTTTGGTTGTCCCTAGATGCTCGGGATAATGATGTGCTGCGGTTTTGGCGATATTTAGTCGGTGCTATTCAGCGAAGTGATGAGCATATAGCCCCAAAGTCTCAAGCGATGTTATTAGATTTATCTCCTGCGCATATCGACCAGTTGGTGGAAATGCTGCTCAATGAATTGTTGATGTGGGGGAGTGGTAGACTATCGGAGCCATTGGTTCTGGTATTGGATGATTATCATGTCATTCACAATGTATCGATACATGAATCAATGGCGTATTTGTTTGATAATTTACCTTTATCTATTCATGTTGTTCTTGCCAGTCGAACTCAGCCACCGTTATTTATCGAACGGCGAAAAGTTCGAGGTCAATTGATTGAAGTTACTAGTGTTGAGTTGGCATTTATTGCTGAAGAAACAGCGTTGTTTTTGAAGCAACGTTTATCGGGTACCGTGAGCGAAGACAGTATATTTGTGCTGCAGAAAAGAACAGAAGGTTGGGCGGCAGCGGTTCAGCTAGCGGTGTTGTCAATGCAGCGTGATTTGCCAATGGCAAAGGAAGATAGTGTTTTAACCCGAGCGTTGACCGATTTGGATGAAGAGGTGATACGCTACCTATTTGATGAGGTTATTTCTGGTCTCGATCAAGAAGTTCGTGATTTTGTTATTGATACATCACCGTTAGCATGTTTTTCGACAGAGCTGTTAGACCGTATTTTCTCGATTAAAAATAGCGGTGAGATTATCGAACAGCTTAAAGATAAGAATTTATTTATCCAGTCCCTCCATGGAGAAGCTGACTGGTATCGTTTTCATGAGTTATTTCGTGAGGCTTTGTTATCACAGTTTGATAAGAAAACCATAACGGGGCGACACCAGTTACATGCAAAGGCTGCTATTGCTTTTGAAGCAATAGGGCACAAAGAGGAGGCTATTGAGCACTATCTTGCCGCAGAGCAATGGTCTCGTGCATCCGAGCTGGTGGAAAGTATTAGTTATGGCAGGGTGTTGGGCAGTGAAGATGCGTTGTCCGAGTCTTTGTTGGATAGACTGCCAGAAGATGAATTGCAAAATAGACCTAAGTTGTTGCTGATAAAGGCTTGGTCGTTATTTCGCAGCAATAACATTACCCCCGCTGCGGAGTATTTAGATCGTATTGAAGAGCTGCTTGATGAAGGGCGGGTTGTATTGTCGGATGATGAGCGCAAGCAGTTACTGAGTCATGTAGCGGTATACCGTACTCAGTTGGCGCATATTTCTGGAGACCCTCAGGGCGCGAGGCGGCTAATTGCCGATCACGAATCACTTATTCAAAGCTCGCATCAAAATGAAGACTTAGGGGTTCAGCTAGGTGTAGTGATTGATTATTTTGTCAGAGGTGATATGACCAATATCATCAAATACGCACCGGCAATTTTAAGCAAAGCAAAACGTGAGAATAATCAATTTATAGCGCTAAGTCTGGCGCAAACACTAGGCATGGCTCGTTATTACGGTGGTGATGTGAGTGGGTCATTTGAATGTTTTGCGGAGTTTCATCGGTGGGTTGATTCCATTGGGCCAGACCCTGGTTTGGCTATCGGTTGGTCGGATATTTGTAAACTGGATATGTATCGTGAAATAAACCAGTTTGAAAAGGTTGCTGAATGCTGGGGTAACTTGAGAAACCATACGGGCTCTGCAGCCATGCCAGGGCAAAAAGCATTAACCGATATTACGTATGCCAATGCGTTGATGGGGGCAAGACGTTATTCTGAAGCTGATCAGTTATTACGTGCTGCTCAGGATGATTTTGCAGACCATTTAAGTTTTTGGTCCTTTATATCCCCTCCAATTAGTATGTTTTTGGCAAAGCTAGCATTTTGTCAGGGTAAATATGAGGCATTAACAAAATGGGCTGATGAGGAACAGTCTCGATTGCAGGAGATTACCTACTATCGAAGCGAAGAAGAGCGTTTTTTGTTGATTCGAGCCTTAATATTACAAGATAAACTTGAGCAAGCTAGGCAGTTACTTACGTTTATTTTGGAAGACAGTGAGCGGAATGGAAGGATGTTAAGTTCAATTAGAGCGTTAATACTGAGTGTATTGATGAGTGAAAGGCAGCAGGATTCTTCGAGCGCTCGTCGCTTTTTGTTGAAAGCTATTGTTATTGGTGAACGCGCAGGGTATTGCCGGGTATTTTTAGATGATTGGGTTGTTATTGGGCCTTTATTGTTAAACTTACGAGGGTTAAGTGCTCCCTTGTTAGCATACCGTGGTTACCTTGAAAAGCAGTTCTCGCTTCAGTCAGGAGGCGCTGATAAGCAAGCCTTACATCATGAGAATAGCAAAGTAAAAGAAAGTTTAACATCAAGGGAAATAGAGATTTTGTGGTTGATCAAGCAAGGTTTGAAGAATGCTGAAATCGCAGACCGGCTATCTATCTCTGCAAACACAGCAAAAGTACATATACGAAATCTGTATGAGAAACTCATGGTAAAGAGCCGTACTCAGGCGGTATCTAAAGCTCTGGATGTGGGGGTATTCACAGATTAATAGAGACTCCCTTATTCTAAGAGGCATATCAGGAGGCTTTTCTGGTGTTAATTGCAGATTAGCGCTTAAAATAACCCTTTTTGATTATGCGATTTTTATCTTTATTTGAGCACAATAGGAAGATATTAATAAAATAGAGATAAAAGGCATGAATAAGAAATCTCAGGTTGATAGCGTAGAACCATCTGGGTTTGTTCACTATATTCAACGGTTTATTGTCGATCATCCCTGGGTTTGCATCATGTTCACCCTTCTTGTTGTTGGCACATCGGGCTATGGCTTGCGATTTGCTGAGCTAAATAATGATCCCCGGGTGTTGTTTGGGCCGGATAATGAAGGAATGCAGCGCCTAATTGCATTGGAGCAGCGCTTTACCAAAGACGATAATGTGGTTTTTATCGTTCATCCGAAAAATGACAATGTCTTTACGCGTAAAAACCTGGTCATGCTTCAAGAGTTGACCAATAAAGCCTGGACGTTGCCTAAAACACTTCGCGTTGACTCGTTAGTGAATTTTCAGCATACCGAGGTTAATGGTGATGACTTAGATGTTATAGATTTGGTCGATGAGCCCCTCAGTTTATCCGATAAACAATTGGATAAGATTAAACAGATAGCGCTTAATGAGCCTTATCTTGTGGAGAACGTCATTTCCACTCGCGGGCATGTAGCCTCAGTTAATGTGTCGGTGCTCGCTGATAATGAAGGTGGTCGTGATGCACCAATGATTATGGAGTACGCGAGATCAGTGCGAGATGATTTTAGAGCGCGTTATCCTGACGTAGAATTTATGCTGTCAGGGCATGTTGCTTTTAAGGATGCCTCTAAAAAAGCGACAGAAGATGCGTTAAGCATAACGTCGATATACAGCACGATCGCGGTGCTGATTTGCCTTTATATTATGTTGCGAAGTATCGCATCGGTAGTCTTAACGTATTTTGTCATTGCGTTGTCGAATGTCATTGGGTTAGGTATTGTTACTTGGCTGGGGGTTGAAATTACGCCGGTGATGGGTGGTGCACCGGCAATTATTTTGACGTTAGCGGTGGCGGATAGTATTCACTTATTGTTGACTTTTCAGCATCAAATCAGTGAAGGGCAAGAAAAGCGTGAAGCTATGTTGGAAAGTTTACGTATTAATATGCAGCCAGTATTTCTCACCAGTGTGACGACTGCTGTGGGTTTCTTATTTTTGAATAATTCAGAGTCACCTCCATTTGCTGATATGGGGAATTTGGTATCTATAGGTGTAATGGCAGCTTGGTTTTTATCGATAGTTTTTTTGCCAGCAATGATTATGGTGCTACCGCAACTCAAAGTGAAACAGAAATCGAAGCAACCTGGTATGAACAAGCGTTCAGGTGAAAATGTTCTTTGGCGCGACCGGTTTATGAATCAATTTGCAGGCTTTGTTATAGATCGACGTAAGCCAGTATTTATTGTTGCAACGTTGGTGTTTTCTTTGTTGTCGGTATGCAGTTTGAAAAATGAATTTAATGATGTGTGGTTTGAATATTTTGATGAGTCCTTTGAGGTAAGGAATGCTACGCAGTTTATGGTTGATGAGCTCACAGGACATCATCGCATTCAATTTGCTTTTCCGTCCGGTGAGGTTCGGGGCATTATGGAGCCTGATTATATGCGGGGGCTTGATCAATTTTCTGGTTGGGCGAGAGAGCAAGATAATGTGATGTTTGTCTCTACATTCTCCGACACGATTAAACGGTTAAATCGAGATATGAACGGTGGTGACGCTCGCTATTATCAGGTACCAGAGCAACGAGAGTTGATTTCTCAGTATGCATTAATGTTTCAGATGTCTTTGCCTTTTGGTTTGGGGTTAGAGAATCAAATGGATATAGATCGTTCGGCAGTAAGGGTGGATGTATTGCTGGCAACGGTATCCTCAAATGAAATTATTGCCTTTGAGCGATCTGCGAGAAATTGGATAGCTCAAAATTTACCTGAAAAAATGGAAACACAAGGTGTTGGTTTTGATTTGTTGTTAGGGGAGTTGTCTTACCACAATATCAAAGGAATGCTGGTTGGAACTGGGTTGGCGCTGGTTGTGGTATCGTTATTATTAATTGTTGCATTACGCTCCTTTAAATATGGTTTGTTGAGTATCTTTCCCAATATATTCCCTGCGATGATTTCGTTTGGAATATGGGGGTTATGGAAAGGGCAAATTGGTATAGCGGTAAGTATTGTTGCCTGTATGACACTGGGTATTGTGATTGATAATACCGTTCACTTTTTAAGCAAATATATCCGAGCTAGACGAGAGAATAACTTAACCAGTATTGAAGCCACACGGTATGCGTTTAAAACCGTAGGGTTGGCATTAATTGCAACAACAATGGTATTGGCCGCAAATTTTGGCATGATGGCGACATCGCATTATTACCCAAATTCAAGCATGGGTATGTTAACGGCGATTACCGTAACCATTGCATTGGCGGTAAACTTTTTCTTCTTTGTGCCGTTGTTACTGTTTATTGATGGAAGGAAAGATAAAAGACGACAAGAGCGCCACTCCTTAACAGATCAACCTGAAGTGTTAATCCAGGGAGAGGTTATCTCGGGTTAACAGATTCAATAATTATTGAGGGGGTTGCAGTGCTTTCTATCGGAGGAGAAGATAGTTGCGGCTTGGTGCTTACGTCGACGAATGAAATGTTGGCGAATACAAGTAGCATCGTTATGGCAAAGAATTGCATTGTAGTTTCTCGGTTGTTTACACTGTATACCTAGTATAGGGCGCGATAGTTTTGAAAAACTTGATATTAATCAAGCTTTTCAAGGCGCGCCTTAGTCTTCGAAAACGCAATAGCGTTGCAAAATACAATTCCCGTAAATCCTGGCAATGCATCTATACTGGTTTTATTGATCAATCAGTTGTTAGCGACGATTAAATTAATTTCAAGGTATGAGGCGATGACTATTCATCCAGTCATCTCACTGTATTTTCTGACTATTTAGCGTATGATTAGCCCAACTAGAACCCACTGTTTCCGGTAGTGAATTGTTATTATGTCTGATGGTGTAAATGTAAGTTATCAAGGGCGAAAAGCCAGTCGTACAAGAAGTGAACAGCGTCGAAAGGCTATTTTAGAAGCTGCATTAAGACTTGTTGTTAAAGAGGGTGTTCGTGGCGTTCGTCACAGAGCGGTGGCAAAAGAAGCGGAAGTGCCTCTATCTGCCACAACCTATTATTTCAAAGACATATCAGATTTAATTACTGATACATTTACGCTATTCGCTGAAAAAGCAATGAGTGATGTGGTAACGCCGATTTATACTGAAGTGGAAGCTTTTATTCAGGCTAATGGCGGTAAAGTCCCTGATGCGGGGCCTATAAGAAACCAATTGGTTGAAGCGCTGGCAACCCTATTGGTAGCCTTCATCCAACATGAGTTAACGGATAAACGAGACCATTTGCTTGCCGAACAGGCGTTTATGCACGAATCGCTACGTGACCCACGCCTTCGTGATATGGCCCAGCATTATTATGGTTATCTTGTGAATGACATGCACCTGTTATGTGAAAAGATGGGGATTGATGAGCCTGATATCGTTGCGGAGTTATTAATGGCCACGATTTTCCGTTTAGAGCAAGAAGGTTTGCAGTGTCCAGCTGAAGAGTTTGATGCGGATCGTGCTAAACGTATGTTAAAGCGTATATTTCATACATTTTTAGTTCAGGTTTAGATCAGAATGAGTGAGGCAGCTGAACGTTTTACGTTGGAGTCTAGCTGGAAAAAACAGCTGTCTACAGAATTTGATTTAGATTATATGGTGCAATTACGAGCGTTTTTATTGCAGCAAAAAGAAGCCGGAAAAGTTATTTACCCTCCTGGCGATGAGTACTTTAACGCATTTAACTTTACACCTTTTGGTGATGTAAAAGTCGTGATTTTAGGGCAAGACCCTTATCACGGGCCAGGCCAAGCTCATGGCTTGTGTTTTTCGGTACCTGAAGGTGTTAAACCGCCACCTTCGCTAAAGAATATTTTCAAAGAATTACATCGTGATTTAGATTTGGATATACCGAGTCATGGTTGTTTAACCTCTTGGGCGAAACAAGGCGTATTGCTACTCAATAGTGTACTTACTGTTGAGCAGGCAACGGCAGGCGCGCATCAAAAGAAGGGGTGGGAGAAGTTTACCGATAGTGTGATTCAAAAAATCAATGATGAACAAGAGAGTGTTGTCTTTTTGTTGTGGGGTAGTTATGCCCATAAAAAAGGCCAATTTATTGATCAAGAGAAACACAAGGTATTACGCTCAGTCCACCCATCACCGCTGTCTGCTCACCGAGGGTTCTTAGGTTGTGGGCATTTTAGTGAGACAAATGCTTACCTGGCGTCTAAAGGCAAAAAGCCAATTGATTGGGCGCTGCCAGAGTAAGGTCACCGTGTAAGGTAGTTACGAATCCAGCGGACTTCTGAATCTTGCAAATATCCAATTCAGGGCGGTCTTGGAGATCAGCTGAATAGTTGCCCTTTTATTTTTTTGGTGAAAGCCTGTAAGGGCCGTTAAGCTTTCGGTAATCTCTAGGCGACAATCCTACAACACGTTTAAATACACGAGAGAAGTATTGCGTGTCCTCATATCCTAGCTGGTAGCTAATATTCGTAATTTGATCATCGGTTATATCTAGCAAATAGCAGGCTTTTTCCATTTTCATATGAATAAAGTGTTGAACGGGTGAATAACCTGTTAGGGCTTTATAACGTTTTGAGAAGTGGAATTTAGATAAGCTGGCAAAGCTTGCGATAGTTTCTAAACTCAGCTCCTCGTTAAGACGTTCTTCCATAAATACGTGAATGGCGTCCAAATCAATTTTGTGACTACTGTCTGCTGATGTTTTGGGTGCCAATAGGGCAATATAGGTGAGGAGCTGTCCGAGTACGTTAGATGCATAGATAAAGGAATTTAAGCTGTAACCGGTTTGTCTAATAGAAAGTAGGCTTTCGAAATCCGTTACTATGCGTGGGTGCAAGCCAATTGACAGTACGCCGCCATCCAATGCGTTAAATGTTGGGGTTTCTATGTGTCTAAGGTATTCAGCGCTGGCGTGACCATCAAAATGTACCCAATAAATGCTCCAAGGGTTAGCAGGGCTTGCATCGTATTGATGGGGCATGGATTTTGGCAAAATCATCAGATCCCCTTTTTTTACCTGATAGGTTTGTTTGTGTGTCGTAAGCGTCCCTTCACCATCGGTGCAGTACATGATGAGCTGATCTTCGTGGGTTTCGCGAGACATTTTATGTTGTTTGGCATTGGGGTAATAGCCGAGGGCTAATACATACAGGGCCTCTGTAATTGGGTGTTGTTCTAGTTTGGATATCGCAAATTGAGGAACAAAAAAACGAATGCCTTTGTTGCTTAGGGGCCATTCTGATGAGATAAGCATTGTTATACTCAAATGTGGTTGTGTGATAGCAATATAATCCACATATTGCGCAATTTCGTCAATGTTCTATTCTTGGTTTTTGTGTTGAAATGTCACTTATAGCATCTTGAAGCCGTTTAATTTAGCCGCTTTATGAAAATACCCCCCTGTAAATTTGGGGACAATCACGAGGAAGCAGGATATGAGTCAGTCAGAAAACAGCCAGCCGGAAAACAATAAAGTTAAACAATTGGTTGCCGGTAAGTTTGAGGTTAGCCAGAGTGATGAATGGATTGCTGTTACGAACCCTGCAACCCAAGAAGTTATTTGTGAAACGCCTTGTACGACGATGGATGAAATGAATCGTGCGTTAGAGTCAGCAAAAACAGCATTTACCACATGGAAAGACACACCTGTACCAGTTCGTGCTCGTGTTATGTTGCAATACCAAGCGTTACTAAAAGAGCACCATGATGAGTTGGCAACTATCTTGGCTCAAGAGACAGGCAAAACCTTTGACGACGCCAAAGGTGATGTGTGGCGAGGTATTGAAGTTGCTGAACATGCTTGTAATATTTCATCGATGATGATGGGTGAAACGGTAGAAAATGTTGCCAGAGCGATAGATACCTATTCTTATACCCAGCCGCTAGGTGTGTGTGCGGGTATTACTCCTTTTAATTTTCCTGCCATGATTCCTTTGTGGATGTTTCCATTGGCAATAGCCTGCGGTAACACCTTTATTTTAAAACCCTCTGAGCAATGTCCCAACACACCGACACGACTTGCTGAGTTGTTAATCGAGGCGGGATTACCTGAAGGTGTTTTGCAAGTGGTTCACGGTCGTAAAGAACAGGTGGACTTTTTACTAACTCATGAAGACATTAAAACAATTTCCTTTGTTGGTTCTGTAGCGGTAGGTCAGTATATCTACAAAACAGGTACCGATAATCTAAAGCGCGTTCAGTCTTTCGCGGGCGCTAAAAACCACATGGTAGTAATGCCAGATGCGCAAAAAAATCAAGTAGTAAACAGCCTTGTCGGAGCCTCTTGTGGTGCCGCGGGCCAGCGTTGTATGGCCATTAGTGTTGCGGTTTTGGTGGGTGCCGCTCAAGAATGGGAAGAGGATATTAAAAATGCCATTGCAGGAATTCGTCCGGGTGCATGGGATGATAAAGATGCGGCCTATGGCCCATTAATCAGCCCACAAGCAAAAGAGCGTGTACTGGGATTGATTCAGCAGGGTAAAGAAGACGGAGCGACTTGTTTGCTTGACGGTAGTGATTGTACCGTTGAAGGTTTCCCTGATGGTAACTGGGTTGGGCCAACGGTATTCACTGATGTTACATCAGAAATGAGTATTTACCGTGAGGAAGTGTTTGGGCCGGTATTGTGTATAGTGAAGGCAGATACGTTGGAAGAGGCAATCGCGATAATTAACGACAGCCCTTATGGCAACGGTACGTCAATCTTCACGGCGAGTGGTGCTGCGGCTCGTCGTTTCCAGCATGAAATTGAAGTAGGGCAGGTGGGTATTAACGTTCCGATTCCTGTGCCATTGCCTTTCTTCTCATTCACTGGGTGGAAAAAGTCGTTTTATGGCGATCACCATGCTTATGGTAAGCAGGCAATCCGTTTCTTTACAGAAACCAAGACGATTACCGCTCGTTGGTTTGATAGTGATATCCCTTCCGCTTTAAATATGACTATCGACTTAAAATAATAATCGATACAGACCGGGGTATCCCGGTCTGAGTCTAGACGGTACACGATTTTATTGATTCGGAGACATGAATGGATTTTGATTTAAGCGAAGACCAGCAGGCCTATCAAGAAATGGCAAGAGCATTTGCTCGTAATGAGCTGGCCCCTCATGCTGCTAATTGGGATCGTGATGGTGAATTTCCCATTGATGTTATTCGCAAAGCCGGGGCGTTGGGCTTTTGTGGTTTGTACGCACCAGAGGATGCCGGTGGTTTAGGGTTAAGCCGGTTGGATTCACATATTATTTTTGAAGAATTGGCCTACGGTTGTACTGCAACAGCGGCATACATCACCATTCATAATATGTGTACATGGATGGTCACGTCTTTTGGTAATGATTATATCAAACAGCAGTGGGGGGCAAAACTCACCTCAGGGGAGTTGTTGGCGTCCTATTGTCTAACAGAACCGAATGCGGGCTCTGATGCAGCCTCCCTTAGCACTAGCGCTCGGCGAGATGGTGATCAATATATCTTGAACGGTAGTAAGTGTTTTATCTCTGGTGCCGGTTCCACAGAATTGTTAGTTGTGATGGTAAGAACGGGAAGCGCTGGAGCCAAAGGCATTAGTTGTATTGTTGTGCCCAGTGATACTCCTGGTGTTTCATTTGGTCGAAAAGAAGAGAAAATGGGGTGGAATTGCCAGCCAACACGAACCATTACGTTTGACGATGTAAAAGTTCCGGTTGATAACCGAGTCGGAGAAGAGGGTCAGGGCTTTATCTTCGCTATGAAGGGCTTGGATGGCGGTCGAATTAATATAGCGACCTGTTCGCTTGGTGCAGCGCAGGCGGCACTGGATGCTTCACAAGCTTATATGAACGAGCGACACCAATTTGGCAAACCTATAGCAAGCTTTCAGGCGTTACAATTTAAATTGGCAGACATGGCAACAGAGCTTGTGGCTGCACGGCAAATGGTGCGGTTAGCCGCTTACAAATTAGATGGTAATACACCTGATGCGACGACTTACTGTGCAATGGCGAAACGTTTTGCAACAGATACAGGTTTTACTGTTTGTAACGAGGCGCTGCAAATTCATGGTGGTTATGGTTATATGCGTGAGTACCCGCTTGAGCGATATATGCGAGATGCACGAGTGCATCAAATTCTTGAAGGTACTAATGAAGTTATGAAACATATTATTGCACGACGATTATTAATCGATGGTGCCACGGAGATTATTAGATGAGTGAATTAATTCAAGTAGAAAAACAAGGGTCTATTGCGGTTTTAACGATTAATAATCCCCCCGCAAATACCTGGACAGAGCAGAGCTTAACTGACCTGAAGCAAACCATTCAGGATTTAAATGCTGATAAAAATAACTATAGCTTGGTGATTACCGGACAAGGAGAGAAGTTCTTTTCAGCTGGTGCAGATTTAACATTGTTTGCAGATGGCGACATTGCTGTTGCAAGTACTATGTCTCGGGTTTTTGGTGCAGCATTTGAAGCGTTAAGCGATTATACCGGGGTGTCTATTGCGGCGATTAACGGTTATGCAATGGGTGGTGGTCTTGAGTGCACATTATCTTGCGATATTCGTATTGCGGAAGAGCAAGCCGTATTGGCATTGCCAGAGGCAAAAGTTGGCCTGCTTCCGTGTGCGGGTGGTACGCAGAACTTGACCTGGTTAGTGGGTGAGGGTTGGGCGAAAAAAATGATTTTGTGCGGAGAGCAAGTTAAGGCTCCTAAAGCGCTTGAGATTGGTTTGGTAGAAGAGGTGGTTGCTAAAGGGGAGTCACTGACTCGTGCGTTGGAATTAGCAAAGCAAGTTGCTAATCAAAGCCCTAGTTCAGTGAGAGTTTGTAAATCGCTGATTATGGCGGCTCGTGACAATCCAATGCGCCAAGCGCTGCCTGCTGAGCGGGAAGAGTTTGTTAACTTATTTGATACTGAAGATCAGGCGGAAGGTGTGAACGCATTTCTTGAGAAGCGTAAACCTGTGTGGAAAAATCAATGAGTGATGTTGAGGCTAAGGCAGAGAGTGCGGCAGAGAGTGCGGCAGAGAGCGATGTTGTCCTTTTTGCCGTATTAGGTACAGCTGACGGGAAAAAAATTGGTGTAGCGACGTTAAATTCTGAGCGATCGTTAAATTCCCTCAGTGTTGAAATGGTGGCCTTGTTACGTCCTCAGCTAGAGGCTTGGCAGGAAGATGCGTCAATTACTTGTGTAATATTACAAGGTGCGGGTGAAAAAGCATTTTGTGCCGGCGGTGATATTCGCCGCTTATATGACACGATGGTCGAGTGCGGGGCGGATAAACCGAATCAATACGCGGAGGATTTTTTTGAACACGAATACCGTTTAGATTATTTAATTCATCAATACAGTAAACCCTTTATTGTTTGGGGACACGGTATTGTTATGGGTGGTGGAATTGGGCTGATGTCTGGTGCAAGTCATCGTGTGGTAACCGAAAAATCACGATTGGCGATGCCGGAAATAAGCATTGGTTTATATCCAGATGTTGGGAGCACTTGGTTTCTAAATCACACGCCGGGTAGAACTGGGCTTTTTCTTGGGCTGACGGGAGCAAATATCAATGCAGCAGATGCATTGTTTGTAGGGTTGGCTGATCGATTTGTTACTCATGATAAAAAGTCGAATGTGATTGAAGGATTGTTAGCCGCAGACTGGAGTGGGGCTGGGGATACACATTTTGGTGTTGTTTCTTCAGTGCTTCGTCGGTTTGAAGATCTTTCTGTATTGCCAGAATCATCGGTGAGACCACATTTTGATGTGATTAATCAATTAACCGACGGTGATACATTGTCTGAAATTGCTGATAACGTTATGACGTTTGACTCGGATGACAAATGGATGCAACGCGCCCAAAAAAGCTTGGCTAACGGTTGCCCGATGACAGCGCATATTGTTTATGAGCAGTTGCGTCGAGGAAAAAAGCTATCGTTAGAAGCAGTATTCCAAATGGAGCTGATTGTGTCGTTACAGTGCAGTAAGCACCCAGATTTTCCTGAAGGTGTGCGAGCGTTGTTAGTGGACAAAGACGCACAGTTCTGTTGGTGATGTATCTCAAGAGTGGATTGATACACACTTTACTGCTCCTTGGGGTGAGGGTGAGAACCCTTTGGGTAATTTGTAGCAGTTGAGCAATGGTTAACTATTAAATACAAATAGAAAGGAATATAACAATGGCAACAATCGGATTTATCGGTGTAGGTAACATGGGTGGCCCCATGGCAATTAATTTAGTGAAAGCAGGGCATCGTGTCATCGCTTATGACTTATCTGATGCGCTGCTTGATGTTGTTGCTGAGGCCGGTGCAGAAAAAGCTAACGCGGCAAGTGATGTGGTTGTGGGCGCTGATGTTATCGTATCCATGTTGCCATCGGGAAAAATCATGGAGGATCTTTATATTCATGATACTGCTTTGCTTGATGTTATTGCTCAAAACACCTTGGTAATCGATTGCTCTACGGTTGCACCCGAAAATTCACGTAATCTGGCGGCGGCAGCAGAAGCAAAAGGTATTGCGGCGATAGATGCACCGGTATCTGGCGGTGTTGGTGGAGCGGTAGCAGGGACGTTAACGTTTATTGTTGGTGGTACGGACGCTGCGTTTGAAAAAGCAAAACCAGTACTGTCAAATATGGGTAAAAACGTGTTTCATGCTGGTGCCAATGGCGCGGGACAGGCCGCTAAGATATGTAATAATATGTTGTTGGCGATACATATGATTGGAACTGCTGAGGCATTGCAGCTTGGGGTTGATAATGGGCTTGATCCCACTGTGTTATCTGAGATTATGTTGCAAAGTTCAGGTAGGAATTGGTCGTTAGAGTTGTACAACCCTTACCCCGGCGTTATGGAGGGTGTGCCTGCTTCGAATGATTATCAAGGTGGGTTCCAGGTTAATTTAATGAACAAAGACCTTGGTTTGGCTATGGAGGCAGCTTTACACAGTAAGTCTGCTACACCGATGGGGAACCTTGCCAAAAGTTTGTATGGAATGCATGGGCGAAAGGGAAGTGGAACCTTGGATTTCTCTAGTATTCAGAATATGTTTAAAGAAGGCTGAGAAATTTGGGGTTCTTGTTCATTGCCTGGCTCTTGAGTTATGCCTGGTGATGAACAAGGTGCTTAGGCTTTACGGTAAATGAATTTTTAGTAACACGGTAATATTAGCGTTTTCCTCAATGTTCCCGATTAAATACCCAATAGCTTGTTGTTTTTTTTCTACAAGGTCAACAATGTCTTGAGGTTCTTGGTATTCTTTTGGTGGTTTTCCTTTTCCCGTAAATAATAACCTTGCCCAATGTGATCGCCAGCTACGTTCATCTTTTTTAAGTATTTTTTTCATGAACGCTTTTCTTGATGCCGAACCTTTTGACAGGTTGACGGGTTTGGCTGGGATGCCATTTGGAAATGATCGTATTTTTCCAAGAAAAATATTTTGAACATCTTGTTTTGATAGTGATTGTGTTGGGTTTTTTGCATTGGTTATTATGTACAGTGTATCTCTTGCGTAAGAGTGAGACGGTACCGAAGTGAATAGAATCTGAGCAATCAAGGTGCCAATGAATATTTTTACTATTTTTGATTTCATGATACGCCTCCTCGATTAAAATATTAGGTCAATGACAAAACTAGCGATGTAGTTTTTGTCATGTTTTGTGGCAAATTCAAAAAGACCGGTGGAGTGTTTGTTCCTGATCTCGTTGAACTCCAATTTTCCAATCATGGCGTCGCTGAATGAGTAATTTATGCCTACTGTTATTGATTCGCTAGAGTTGTCTTCGATTCCGACGACTGCATTGGTTAACCCTACTAAAAATGCTTCTAACTCGGGATGATCTGCAGCCAATATAGCTCTATCGCTATGGAAGCGGTTCTGACTATTGGTTACTTTTCTTGAAGCAAATGTGATATGTGGCTGCCATGAACCCTGCTGGTAACTTGTTGTTATGTAGTATCCATCAACATCGGGGCCGGATGTAGCATTGTCTCGCCTTACCCATTCTGATTGAAAGCCCCATACATTGTTATACCAACTAGCTCCCGCTGCAAGGAATGTGCTTGTTCGGCCATTTGGGTTGCCATATTCTTGAAGCTCAGAAAAACCAGCCGCTTGTAAGTCTTGAATGAGTTGAGCATGAGCATCACTTAGCGGCCAGGGGCCAATAGAATACTCATATTCCATGATTGCAATTCTGACAGTTAACCCGCCAGTGCTGATGGAGCTATTTATACCGTATAAGTCTCTGAACGTTGATGTAAAGTCGCCGCGCTCAAATTCTGATGTTCCCATAAATGGTTGGGCGCTCCAAATCCAATTGCCTATTTGTTTGGAGTAAAGAATATCAATGCCCGTTAGGTTGCTCATATTAATGGTGCTATAAACTTCAGTTGGTGGGCGTATCCAGGGATAAGCGATGCCTATATCAAGGTAATCGGAGGCGAGATAGATAGGTAGTCGAAACCGTCCTGCTCGTATCGTTAGGTCAGGCATAATATTATACGATAAATAGGCCCAAGAAAGGTCGGGGTCAAAGTTGTCGACAGATCCTTTAGATACAAATTGTAATGTGGCAGAGGTTTTTTCATCAATGGTGAAATCAAGTTGTAATCCTGCGCGAGTATCTTGGTCGAAGCTAAGTTTGTCATCATAAATAAAACGACCTGAACCGGCAGTGTATTTAGGTGTTTCCTCATCGGGATTGGGTGTATCATCAGGGTCGTTGGGGTCATCTCCCCCCGGGTAAGCCTCGGCGCTTGAAATTCCCCCGCCGAAGCTTAAAAATCCGCTGATTTTCACTTGTTCTTCAATGTTAAACGCATTAGCCGTTGCTGATAAAAATATGCATAAGCAGAAAGTCAGAAAGGTTGCATTTTTTGTGAAAAATTGATGCGTTATAATGTTGAGCTGTATAGTGGATGAGTTCTATATACCAATCTAAGGCTTTCCAATTTTCCATGCTGTCGCCAAGCCAATGATCAAAGGTGCCGTTGTCTTTGACATTTTGTAGTAATCGAGATAATGGTATTTTTATGGTGTTGCAATGGCTTTTCTTTGATACGGCTATGTATTCGTCAGTTACGGATATAGGGTTGCTTAAAAATGCCAGCTCTTTTAGTTTTTCTGGGTAGTGTGTTTGAATAGTATTTATAGTGGATAGTAGTGGGGCAATAAAATAGTCAATACGGCCAGTTATTAGCTTAAGAAAGTTTTGTTCGACTGTGGCGACCTTGTCGATCTGTAGACGTTCAGCCATAAAGAGTGAGAAATTATCGTCTAACTTCATGCCAAGCGTTGCACCGCCATCAAAATGGATTAGATCATATTTTGATTTTATGTGTTTTTTTTTATCTTTTTTGAAGAAAATAGTATGCGCAGTACTGGTAAATGCAGGTTCAATAAAATCCAAATATAACATGCGTTCTACAGTTTTTCTGACGCCAATAATGATATCAATATCCCCGTTTTTAGCGTGGTTTAAAGTCCTTCTCCAGGGGTAGGGCTGTGTTCTTTTGATAGGTGTTTTGAAATTTGAAAGAAGCCGGTTAAATAGCTCGAACCCTATCCCTGTCAATTTGCCGTCTTTTTCATAGCTAATCGGGGCGTTGTTGGCATTGGCTGATACAATCAGTTTTTCACATGCTCCCCAAGAAGGGAAAGGTAGAACCAGAAGGATTATGAGAAACCGACTCCAGGTTGAGGAGGAAACAAGCGTGTTCGGGAGCAAAATCATTGGAGTCTTTTTGGAGCCTTTGGAGGTGTGTTTTTTGAGTATAGTTCCTGAATCTTACTAATTGTAGGGTTAAATTGCATGGGTATAACGGTATGTTTTTTTATAACGTTGTTTGTAGTTACGATAAATGACGTTTGGTTTTCGCTGTAGCTACTGCTGCACGAGGGTCATCAGGCCAAGGGTGTTTTGGGTAACGCCCTTTCATTTCCTTTTTAACATCTTCGTACCCATTACTCCAAAAACTATCTAGATCTTGTGTTACCTGAAGAGGGCGTTTAGCTGGAGATAATAAATGAATGGTTAACGCAATTTTTCCGTTGTTTATGGTTGGTGTGGCATTACAGCCAAACATTTCTTGAAGCTTTACCGCTAATACGGGAGGTGTTTGAGAATAGTCGATGCGATGATTTGATCCAGAAGGAACGGTAATGGTATTCGGTGCCAGGTTGTTTAGCTTGTTAGCTAATGACCATGGGAGTAAATTTTTTAATACCGAGAATAAATCAATATTATTTAATTGTTTGATATGAGTGATGTTATTTAAATAAGGTGCTAGCCATTGCTCAGTGGTTGCTGTTAGGTGAGGCTCGGAAACGTCAGGCCAGCAAAGGTTGTTGTTTGAATCTGATTCTCTAAGTAATAGGACTCGGGCTTGCCATTGCTTGATGTCTTTGGTCCAAGGCAGGCACTGTAAACCCTGTTTTGATATCCATTGTATTAGAGCGAAAGTTTTTTGTTCTTGTGTTAAGGACTTTAGTGCTCTGCTTTTTATTATTAGTTTTCCAATGCGGCGTTGCTCTTCCGCAATGAGTTTGCCTTCATTTGACCAATGGACTTTTGATATTGTATGCGTTTGGTCGGCTAACGTTGTATCAAACTCTTCAAGCATTAAAGGTGAGGCTAGATAAATACGATCATTACTATGACCTTGTTGACCACCTGAATTTGCAATGGCAAGCCATTGATGTTTTGTAAGCGAGTCGTGAGTAGGAAGGGTCGCTTCTCGACCATTCGCTAATACATAACACGACGATTGGTTAGGGCGTTGTTTGGCAATTCGATCGGGGTAGGCATAGGCAATAAGGAGGCCAACCATCTTTTCTGTTGGCGTAATGACCGGGAGTAGTGTGCGTGCTTTTTTCGGGTTATGTTGTTGGGGCAGTGCCAAAAAATAGCGTTGTGCTTGTTGTTGGATAATGCGAACGATATGCGACTCGGATGTTGATGGTTTTAATTTTTTATTGAGGATGCGAATAAGTTTATCAATTCGTGTGTTGATGTCGCTTCCTATGTTAGGGGTGAGGTCTCGTTCTGGTAGCATTGCTGCCAACAAACAGGCTACTTGTTGTTGCTGATAAGTATTGGCGGTTAACAGCATATGTGCAAAACGTGGATGCATGGGAAGTGTAGCAATGGCTGTACCGTGAGTGGTTAATTGTGCTGGTGTGTTATTTTTAGTGCCACTCAAGGCATTAAGGTTAGTTAATAGCTCGATAGCGTGTTCTGTGGCAGCGGTGGGTGGGGGTGTTAACCAGCAGAGTTCATGAGATTGCACTCCCCATTGGAAAAGTTGCAGCGTAAGATTCGTGAGATCAGCTTGTTCAATTTCGGGGGGTGTTTGGGGGACTAGTTGTCCTTGCTGATGTTCGGGCCATAAACGATAGCAGGTGCCGGGTGCGGTGCGTCCCGCTCGCCCTGCACGTTGAGTTGCTGAAGCTTGCGATACACGCTGAGTGTAAAGTCGTGTTAGTCCCGTGCGAGTGTCATATTTTGGTAGACGGCTAAGGCCGCTGTCAATAACAATTGAAACGCCTCGTATCGTTACGCTGGTTTCAGCTATTGAAGTAGCAAGAACAATTTTTCGTTTTCCCTCGGGAGGAGGAGAGATGGCTTCTTGTTGTTGAGGTAAGCTTAAATTTCCGTATAACGGTGTTAATACTGTGTCAGGGTAGTGGTGTATGAATGCCGATATGTTTTTTATGACGTGACGAATTTCTCGTTGACCAGGTAAAAAAACTAAGATGCTCTCAGTATGTTTTTGCAGGGCCGTTTCTATTGTCTCTGCAACGGCGTGCTCTAGAGCGAAACCGATGTCGGGTCGTTTTACTGCGTAATGATAGCGAATAGGGAATTGTCGCCCCTCACTACTTATGATTGGGGCGGGCGCTTTTTTAGATCCGATTAGTTTGGCAATGGCGTTACCATCTAAGGTGGCAGACATGACCAGCAATTTTAACGGGAGGGTTTCTCTAAAAAGTTCTCGTCCGTATATGCTCAGCGCAAGACCTAGATCCGCATCGAGGCTGCGCTCATGAAATTCATCAAAAATAATAAGACCAACGCCGTCCAAGGAAGGGTCGCTTTGTAGTAGCCGGGTTAGTACGCCTTCAGTGATAACCTCAATGCGAGTTTTGATACTGACTTTTGACTCTAAACGAATGCGGTAACCGACGGTTTCGCCTAAAGGCTCGTTAAGGTTTTCGGCTAATCGCGTAGCCGCTGATTTTGCAGCTACGCGACGAGGTTCTAGCAATAATATTTTTTGACCAGCAAGCCAGGGTTCTGATAATAGCTCGATAGGGACAACGCTGGTTTTTCCTGCTCCAGGTGGAGCTTCCAATACCGCTTCATTGCCCGAAGTTAAAGCATCTTTTAGTGCGGGTAGACAGTCGTAAATGGGTAGCAATGAGGACATGTATCCCTCTATAGGCAGGGTTCATCATGAGTATGTTGAAAAAGCCTATTCTATTACAAGATAAATAGAGGATACAGCGATAGTTTGTTGTTGGTGAATAGATAGGCAGTTTCAGCCCATGATGACTAGGTTTAAAGCTTTGCTCATACCCCTCAACCGATAAATCCTGAGAGATGCTTGCTAATGGCAAGCCCCAAGCCCGTTTTGCCATATTTGGGGGTGGTAATTTTTAAAAACACAGCGATGTAGTGGGTCTGCTTTTGCTTCATACATTAAGTTATCGGAAAACTTAATGAGGTTTTCCAGCGTTGTTTGGCTATTCGTTTCCCCTGAATATAAGCAGCCTCCAACACTAATGCCAACGTGTAAATTAAGGCCGTCAATATTGAAGAGGTGTTGTGTTATTTCTGTGGTTATTTTTTTCCCGATTATTTCAAGGTCTTCCATGCATTGTAGCTGTGGACAGATAACTGAAAATTCGTCTCCCCCTTGCCTACAAATAACATCAGAGTTACGAAATACCTTTTTAAAACGTTCTGCGCATTCTATTAGTACGCGATCCCCCGTGTAATGACCATGCTTATCATTGATAGGCTTGAATTTGTCGAGGTCTAAGAATAATAAACCTAACTTGTCATGATTTTTATCGGTATTTTCTTTGAGTGAAGTGGCTACTTCATTAAATACATCTCTGCGAATAAATCCGGTCATTTGATCATGGTAAGCAAGGTTTTCTAATCGTGCATGCAGCTCTTTTTTATCGGTTATATCGTTGCCGATAAAGAGTAAGTTACATAATTTTCCATTGTCATAAACAGATGCAACATGTATTTCTTCTAAAAAAATATGGTCACCTGTTTTTTTACTTGAAAATTCCCCAACAAACTCGGGTTTTCTTATGGTTTCGCGCAATGTCTCATCGTGATTTAATCCACATAAAGGGCTGATGAGGGCCTTGTAATCAAAAATATTTTTACCAACCATGGTTTCTTCAGAAAACCCTGTTTTATTGCGAAAACGTTTGTTAACATTTTCTACCACCCCCCTGTGATCGGTGATTAGAACCATGTAGGGGTTGTATTCAAAGACAGTCGATTTCGTCATTAATTCTTTGAGCTTTTGATGTTTGAGGGTGATGTCTTCTACTAATAAGTAGGTTGTATTGTTGTCTTTGTTGTTTGAAAGTAAGTTACAGCGAACGATAACTTTTTCACCGTGCCCCCCCTTTAGAGACATTTCAAATTTTGAATGGACGTGCTGATCAATAAACATCTTTGTATAGGTGATAAAATCGTTTGGGGAAAATATTAATTCTGGAAATAATTCAGGAAGGTCTTTCTCTGATTGGTAACCTAACATACTAACCAAGCTATGGTTAACTTGTGAAATATAATTATTTTGGATTCGAATATAACCTTCCGCAATATGACCGATGAGAAAGTCGCGCTCACTTGAGCAGTTTGACATTGCGGCTTGCATCACAATACTCCATTGTTACATGGGAATTCAGACTAAGAAGGTTGGCTATTACACAAGTATAAATATAGGGGTGTCTATAATCTACTTTGGTTATGCTTCACAAAAGACTTAGATATTCTATGAAGGGTGATTCTTATAACGAGGAGGGTTTTTAGCGTCATTTGGAATTAGCTTATCAACGAATGTTATAAAATCGTGAGCTCATTACATATTACATGGGCTTTAAAACGAAAAGAGGAGGTGAAGGCATGACGGGTGAATGTAATATCTTCTATCTTCACCCTCACTTGTTTTTAATTAGACATTACATCGATGGGGTTCTCTTCCCGGTCAAAAATGACAAACTGAGAAATATCTTGGCCATTGGCTAACTGATTGGTCATTTGATTTAGGTATGGTTCTGCTTCTTCAGTGGTAGGGGCTACGCCGTCTTTTCCGTTTAATCCGGCAGTTAACATAAAGTCCCATTCTTTTGAGATCGAGTCTGCTTCGGCAACAAAACTATCGAAGTCGGTGATTTCAGAGGGTAACTTGTCTACACACATAACCGGGGAAATGGTGCCTTTTTGATGAGACTTGTTTTTTTTCTTTTTGGTTTTATCAGCTTTTGCAAATAAAAATAGCAAACGTTGAGGTTCTTTTTGATCTTCTGCTGCCTTAAGCAACTCAGAAAAATTGGAAATCATAATGCGGTCTCATTAGGTGTTAATGTTTACGTGAAAACCGCATTATATCTGTTTTGATTGGGCATGTGCTGGGGTAGGTCAACAAAGCTAAAGTAGAATTAATTTAACGTAGCATTGCCATCGCAGCGTCCATCTCATCGGATAAATCTTCACCTTCCTGATCATCCACATTAGGGTCAAGGCCTACTCGGCCAAATGCGGGAATGGCTTGCCAATCAATTGCGGTGTAGGGGTGCTCTTTACCTATATAGGTTTGTAGATTTGCGATCATCACAATATCGGCATAATCTGCGCGATCTGCTCCTGTATCCCTTTCAAAATTTAGATAGTTTCCAGGTACAACGATAAGCTCTTTTGGGAAATCCCAGCTTTCCAGTATTTTTACGCCAATAGTCGGATGGATTTTTTCAATAACATTTTGCAATGTGATGTGATCATTGAGTTTTCCGGAGTCCTCTGCGTAGGTGAGAATGGGAAGTATACCAATGTTGTGAACCAGGCCTGCTAACGTGGCTTGGTCTGGTTTAAGTTTCGTGTAGTGCCTTGCTAATACGTTAGCGATCCCTGCGACTTCAGTGCTGTGCGTCCATGATTTACGCATTGCTTTATCAATGAAATCTGACGTGGCTTGGAACATTTGTTCCATCGCTAGGCCCGTCACCAAGTTGCTGATACAGGTGATGCCTAAGCGAGCAATGGCCATTTGTACATCTTCTATCTCTCTAGCACCACGCATGATAGGGCTGTTGGCAACCTTGATAATTCTTGCAGTCATCGCTGCGTCATTGCTGATTACTTTTGCTAGATCCTTTGCTGATGCGTTAACGTCTTCTGCAGTATCGCGGGCTTTCAGGGCGACCTCTGGCAGCGTGGGCAGCACCAAACGGTCGCTATCAATTAGTTCGGTGATTTCTTGTAGTACGATTTCATCAAGGTTGGACATATGTTGTCGCTCCGCTCCCCGGTTTTTAGTGAATTATTCCTCTTTATTAGTTATAGCATAGGGGAGCGTTAGGCCATGGAGAATAGGTCCATCTTTTTGTTCTAAGTGAAGTGGTTCTGATTCCAGAGCTTTAACTTTTATCACCGCTAGTAATTCAACACCACTATTTGTCGTTGTACTTTGGATGACCTGTCCACAGGGTTGATCGGTATTTTCGCGGTAAATGGATGTTCCAGGTTTTGGTTCGATGTCTGTTTCACATTGAAATCGGCAGGTTCGTTGTTTATAACTACCTCGATAATGAAGCCGAGCAATGATTTCTTGGCCTTTGTAGCAGCCTTTGGTAAAGCTAATGCCGTTGATTAAGTCGTAATTTAGCTCTTGAGGGATAAAAAGGTCTTGGCTATCGGTTGTAACGTGAGGGATGCCTGATGCAATTTGTTGTTGAGTCCAGGTATTCTGTTGGGTAATAGTCAGGTTGTTGCTGGTATTAGAGCCTTCAGATATAGCATCAAACCACTGCTGGGCGAGTGTTGTAGAGACAACACACAGAAAGAGGTTTGTATCATTAACCCTGGATATATTACCTTGAGCTATATTCGTGCTTTGGTTGCTGTCGAGTGAGGAAAGGCCTGTTATTGCCAGAGATTTCTCTCCGATTAAGCCTATAATAACGTGATCTGTATTCTCCGCGCTTAATTCCGCTTTGGAAAATAAGGCGTACTTATCTAGCAGTTCTTTAAGAAAAGTGGCTTGACCAACGGGCAGGATGAGTTGTGTTGTTTCGTCGGCTGCATTGTCAATGGCATAAAAGGTGGCGCTAGCCCTGCCTTTTAGATTGCAGTTTGCACCTAGTAGTAGTTTGCCCTCAATTGCCGTGAAATCGCAGGTCATTTGTCCTTGTAAAAAAGTTAGCCGGTCTGACCCTGTAATGCTGAGAGTTTCAAACTCTGTTAAACATGATAGATACTCAGTTGCAGGAGAGTCTGCCGAGGCTTGTCGTTGCGCTGCTAACTGCTTTTGTAGCGTGGGGGAAAGCTCGTTGAGCAGTGTTTTCCATTGGTTTTGCATGTGGTACCTACCATTCTTTTGATGTATGCCTATGATAATTCCATAAAGCGCTGCTGTCAGCAGGTGAGTTGTATGGGTATTGGTGATTAATTGGGTATAATCAGCCGCACACGTATTTATGAATGGGTCATCGTTGTTGGAATGGCCTCGAATTAAGGGTTTTTTATGTCAGATAATGAAGTTACCGAATCCGTTGAGGATAGAAAGCGTCGCTTAACATGGCAATGCCGCAGAGGAATTAAAGAGGTTGAGGTGTTATTAGGCCCTTTTTTTGAAAAATATTTTGATACATTGTCTTCTGCTGATCAGGATAGCTTTGAGGCGTTCTTGAAAGAGCAGGATGCTGATATTTTTGAATGGTTTACGATGCGAGTAAAACCTGCGAATTCACAGACGGCGGCAATGGTTGATGTCATCCTTTCTCGAATGGCGCCCGGACTTTAAGTTAGTTCCGTCCTGGTTGGCAGCCTTTTTTGTTAGTATTTTACATGCAATATCGTTGCTGGTTATTATTTGGACGATGATCTTCTGTGACGCTCTCGTTGTGGTAGGTCTGTGTTTTATTGTTGCTGTGACGTTGAGTTGGTTGGTTAGTCTGACATCGCTGGGCTTTTTTCAGAAAAGGAGGTTACAGGAAAAGGCGTGCATGAACGCCAGCTTTTTGTATAGAAAGCGCCGAATATGCGCAGTGACTCAGGAGCCATCAGGAGAGTGGAGATTACATTTCGTGGATGGTTCTACCGAGCTGTACATGTTGTCTGGGGCTAGTGTTGTTAATCGTTTTGCTATTTTTTTATCCTTCAAGCCCATTGGCGCAGGAAGGTGGTTGGCCCCGCTATTAACCAGATCGTTGTTGATTGCTAGTGATAGCGTGGATACTCAAACGTATCGACGTTTGCATGTGTGGCTGCGTTGGCAAAGAGGAGAGCTACTTGGTCTTGCAGGTCTTGTTGATAGCAAAAAGGGAAAGGGTGATCGTTGCTAAGGTGTTAGCGTTATATTGATAGGCGTTATACTGGTGTTAACACCGTGTCTTTGGCAACGGATAGCTGCTCTGGGTAATCAAGTGTAAAGTGTAATCCTCGGCTTTCCTTTCGTTGTAGTGCTGAGCGGATAATTAACTCCCCAACGAGCACTAAGTTGCGCAGCTCTATCAAGTCATTGCTGACTTTGTAATTGCTGTAATATTCGTCAATTTCACGCTGCAATAATTCTACTCGGTGCAAGGCTCTGGCCAAACGTTTGTCGGTTCTTACAATGCCAACGTAATCCCACATAAAGCGGCGTAATTCATCCCAATTGTGAGAAATGACAACATCTTCATCGGAATCGGTTACCTGGCTTTCATCCCATTGAGGAATGTCTAGAGAGGCAGCGGGGGAGTTTAGTTTGCCACATATCGCTTTACTTGCTGATATGGCATATACCAAGCATTCTAATAGTGAATTGCTGGCCATGCGGTTAGCACCATGTAATCCCGTAAAAGCAGTTTCACCAATGCAGTAGAGACCGTTGACGTCGGACTCACCATGATTGTTGGTGATAACACCTCCACAGGTATAGTGGGCGGCAGGGACAATGGGGATTGCTTCTTTAGTAATGTCCATGCCGAAGGATAAGCATTTCTCATAGACGGTAGGGAAGTGGCTTTGAATAAAATCTGGCGATTTGTGACTAATATCGAGATATAAGCAGTCAACTCCTAAGCGCTTCATTTCATGATCGATAGCGCGAGCGACAATGTCCCTAGGGGCAAGCTCGCCTCGCTCATCAAAGCGGTGCATAAAACGTTCACCATTGGGTAGGCGTAAATAGCCACCTTCACCTCTAACGGCTTCGGTTATTAAAAAAGAACGCGCATCGGGGTGGTATAAGCAGGTAGGGTGAAATTGATTAAATTCCATGTTGGCAACAGAGCAGCCGGCTCGCCATGCCATTGCAATGCCGTCACCAGTGGCGACGTCGGGATTGCTAGTGTATAGATAGGTTTTGCTTGCTCCACCACTAGCAAGTACAACAAAACGAGCCCGGTGAGTATCAACTTCCCCCGTCTCTTTGTTGAGGACATAGGCTCCAACAACTTGGTTTTTGCCTTTCCCGCTGAGTTTGTCAGAGGTAATTAAGTCGATGGCAACGCGGGATTCAAAAATATCAACGTTAGGGTGTTGGCATACTTGTTCTATTAAAGCGTTCGATATAGCGAAGCCCGTGGCATCAGCCGCGTGAATGACTCTTCTGTGGCTGTGGCCACCTTCTTTGGTTAAGTGAAAGTCTTCTTGGCCATCTGGCAGCATCTCTGTAGTAAAACCAACCCCTTGTTCGACCAACCAATGGATAGCTGCAGGCCCATTTTCAACGGTAAAACGTACGGCATCTTCATGGCATAAACCGGCGCCAGCGTTAAGAGTGTCAGTAATATGAGCCTCGATGGAGTCGCCCTTGTCCAGCACGGCAGCGACGCCACCTTGTGCGTAATATGTATTGGCGGCTGTAAGTGAGCCCTTACTTAAAACAGCAACATTGGCATGAGGGGCAAGGTGCAAAGCCGTTGTAAGGCCCGCGGCTCCACTGCCGATAACTAATATGTCGTGTTTAATTAATTGCCCCATTACCTGGACTCCGAAACTCAAAGGCTGGAATGATAATGCTTTAACGCCGATAAAAATACTGCTTTGGGACTATTCTTTACGAGTGTCTAGGGTATGAGGGCGGTATCTACATATCTATATGTGGTTTATAGGGGGGATTGAGGCTAGTACATGGACGCTGGTATAGTGCACTGCAATCTTTGGTTGGTTTGTGGGGAACTAGCGCATACTTTACCAGTCATACCAATATATGTGTTCACGAGGGGGTTAACGTAGTCGGTGGACATTGTAATAGGAGTTTTAATGCATGACCGAGCGTGAAGCCGATCAGCAGTTAGTAGAACGAGTAAAAAAAGGTGACAAGCGGGCATTCGACTTATTGGTTGGCAAATATCAACACAAGGTATTGTCAATTGTTGGGCGTTTTGTGAATGACCCTGATGAGGCAAAAGATGTATCCCAAGAGGCATTTATCAAAGCCTACCGAGCACTTCCTAAGTTTCGAGGGGAGAGTGCTTTTTATACGTGGATTTATCGCATTGCTGTAAATACCGCGAAGAACCACCTGGTGGCGAGAGGGCGTAGACCCCCTGGCTCCGATGTTGATGTGGCTGACGCAGAATTTTATGACGGGGGGGTTGTTTTGCATGAAATAACGACCCCGGAGAATCAATTGATGACAGATCAACTTGAGGCACTGGTATATCAGGCGTTAAGTGATTTGCCTGATGACCTTAGAACCGCAGTAACTTTGCGGGAGTTTGATGGTCTTAGTTACGAGGAAATTGCTGAAGTGATGGATTGCCCTGTAGGCACTGTCAGGTCTCGTATATTTCGCGGACGAGAGGCAATAGACAGTCGAATTAAAGGTATGGTTGCGTAGTTGAAAGGTGGTTGATAGGTAGTTATAGGTAGTTGATTGAGAAAGCGGGTGGCTTAAATTTGAATGCTTAGGCGTAGCTGTTTGTATTGTTATACGGTATGAAAGGTAAAGGTATATGACTGATAAAGCTCGGGAAGAAATGTCGGCTTTGATGGATGGGGAAGCAACGGAATTAGAGCTTCACCGCGTATTGAAGTGTAGTGAGACGGATGATGAGTTACGAGCATCGTGGCGGCGTTATCATGTGATGCGGTCAGTGATTCGAGGAGAGGCTAGGGATAAAACGATATTAGCAAATACATCGTTGGATATGTCGTTAGATATAGCTGCTGCAGTTTCGCAGGCAATTGCGGATGAACCCTCCTATGACGAGGAGCTTGGAAACGTTTCTATATCAAGTGATAAGTCTATGGGAAGAAAAAGTAACCCTTGGATTGATAAAGTATTGCGCCCTTTTGGTAGTGTTGCTGTTGCCGCGTCGGTATCTGCAATGGTTATTTTTGGTTGGCAAAGTACCGGTGGCTTTAATTCTCAACAGGCTGCTGGGGTTGCTGCTGTGGGTTCTACAATTGGTACTACAATCGGAGCTACAACCGTTGCGGGAGTGTCCGCGCCTAGATTAGCAACACAAACTGTTTCCGGTTCTTTAAGTGATACTTCTTCGGTATATGCTGCTTCACGAATACCCGCATTTAACGGGCGTAGTAGCGGGTATATTCTTGCAGATGACTCAGGTCAGTTAGTCTCGCGCTCAGGCAGTATTCCTTCGCAAGACGTTATTCGTTTACAGATCCCCAGGGATGATCGATTTAACCGCTATATTCTTTCCCACTCAGGGAATGCAGCCTTTAATACCGTTAGCGGGGCGATACCTTACGCTCGTGTTGTGACGTTGAAATCATCATCACGGAGCGTGAAGTGAAGCAAGTGAAGCGGGTATTCAGTATTTTGGTCTGTATGATTTTGTTTCAATCTTTGCCCGCTACGGGAGAGACTGTTAGTGCTGCTGATGCAGAGCAAATAGTTGCTGCGCAGTGGCTGCAAAAAATGATCAAGGCGAACAAAACTGAAAGTTATCAAGGGCGCTCAATTTTCCATAATGGAAATCGGATGATGTCGCTAAAGGTCATTCATGGAATGATTGATAGTGAGCCCTGGGATCGTGTTGTACACCTTAGTGGAGAGCCTGCTGAAGTGCTTCGCAAAGGCGATAAAATTAGCTGTTTGCACCCTGAAAGTACCGTGGAGCTTAGTGCAGGAAAAAGCACAGAAAAAGGTGTTGGGAAAAGTGAATTAAAAACTGCAAAAATACCGTTGCTAAACGCTTTTAATGATGAGCAGTTAGCGATTCCCGAGCGCTATCAAATGAGGATGGGGCGAGAGGGGCGGGTTGCAGGGCGATCTGTGCAGTTGATTAATATTATTCCGGTAGATCGAGCTCGATATGGTTATCAGCTGGGGTTAGATAAAGAGACGGGGTTGTTGCTAAAAACGGTCATGTTAAACAGAAATGGCAAGGCATTGGAGGTGTTTGAGTTTGTTGATATTGCCATTGGCGGGCAATTGTCAAAAGCTGACTTTGCCCCAGGCAAAGGTGTTAAGTGGCTGGAAACTTCAGGTGCGGAACAATCGAACAAGTTATCGGGTGGCGAATCTGATTCTCAAAAAATTGGTTGGGCAGCAAAATGGTTGCCACAAGGGTTTAAATTGGCGGAAAACGGCGTACGTAATATCGATGGAATCGATGTTAATGCCCAGATTTATAGTGATGGGCTCGCAGCTTTCACTATCTTTATGGAAAAGTTGGAACGAGTAGAAAACATCGAGGGTTCCAGGCAGCGCGGTGCAACCGTTGCTTTAAGTCGCCGACTGGCTAAACCTAATGATCATTATTTGGTGACAGTGGTGGGTGAGGTTCCGATGGAAACAGCAATGCAAGTTGCTGCCTCTGTTGTAAAAGATTAATAAATTAACGGTAAAAAGACCAAGGCATGATTGAAGAAACGGGTAAAGTTGTTGCAGTGGAAGAAAGTACCCTGTGGGTTGAGACCATACGTAAAGCGTCTTGTGATAGTTGTGCCTCCCAAAAAGGTTGTGGCCATAGTCTTTTGGCTAAATTAGGCGATGGGAAAAATCACGTCCGTGTTTTAAATCCTTCATCAGATAGCTATCCCTTTGCTGTTGGTGATGATGTGATTATTGGTGTACCGGAAGATGTTGTTGTGATCGGCTCAATGATTGCGTATTTGCTACCGTTGATTAGTCTTGTCATATTTAGTGTTGCAGGACAATTGTTGTGGGGTTCGGAAGGTTATACCATCTTGTCGGGAATGTTTGGTTTAACGTTAGGTTTTGTTGTGGTTAGGTGGCATTTTTTGGTTCGCCGGGACGATGCTCGCTTTCAACCATCGGTTATCCGGCCAGCCAATAATTCATCATTTGGTATTTGTAAAATCTACGATGAGAAACACTGAGTAGCTTATGAAAAGCGTAATGAATTATCGTCAAGGTATTGCTCGACCAGGCGTCATGGTATTTATGTTTTTGGGTCTAAGTTTGCAGAGCTTGTTTGCAAATGCGAGCTTGCCGGATTTTGCAGATTTGTCGGAAGAGCTTTTGCCCTCCGTTGTGGTTATTAATACGATACAAAAGGCTAAACCTTATGGCGGGAGAGGCGCTAATGGGCAAGTTCCTGACCTGTTTCGTTATTACTTTGGTGAAAGCTTTCAAATGCCCGAGCAAAAGCGAGAGGCGCAAGGGTCAGGTATTATACTTGCTGATGGTTATATTCTGACAAATAATCATGTCGTTGCGGGTGCTGATGAGATCACCATTCGTTTGCACGATCAGTGTGTATTGGATGCTGTGTTGGTTGGGGGTGATAAACTAAGTGATCTGGCCTTGTTAAAGGTTGATGACGACGATCTATCTGCAGTGGACATTGGTAACTCCGAAAAATTACGGGTCGGAGAATGGGTGATGGCGATAGGTACACCTTTTGGTTTTGATCACAGTGTGACTACCGGCATTGTCAGCGCGAAAGGAAGAACGCTATCTAGTGATAATTATGTGCCGTTTATCCAAACGGATGTTGCCATCAATCCAGGCAACTCTGGTGGCCCTCTATTTAATTTAGAGGGGGAGCTGGTAGGGATCAACTCTCAAATTTATAGTCGAACGGGTGGGTTTATGGGGCTTTCTTTTGCCATACCTACCAACATCGCGATGGACGTGGTCAAACAATTAAAGGCGAACGGTGAAGTTGCTAGAGGGTGGCTTGGCGTTGTAATACATGATGTTAATCGTAATTTAGCTCGCTCATTAGGGCTGGATAAGCCGACGGGGGCTATTGTTGCGAGGGTTCTAGAAAATGGCCCAGCAGGTCAGGGGGGGATTAAGGTTGAAGATGTTATTTTACGCTTTAATGGTCGTGAAATTGTTGGATCCTCTTCATTACGAAATCATGTTGGGGCTGCTGCTCCGGGGAAAATGGTCGATGTTGTGGTTTCCCGCGCGGGAGAAAAGCAGACGTTAAAAATCACACTGGGCAGCTTACCGAAAGACCCCTATCAAGCGAATGTTAGGCCTAACAACGCTACTGCATCTCAGTCAGAGAGCGTGCTGGGTTTAGTTGTTAAAGCAGTGCCCGCAGGAAAAACGAATCAATGGGGAATCAGTGATGGCGTGGTTGTACAGAAAGTTTCAGGCGGGGCAGCCAAGGAGGCGGGTATACGCGTAGGGGATGTTATTACCAATGTAGCTAATCAGCCAATATTGAATGAAGCTAGTTTTGTAAGTGTGGTAAAGCAGCAAAAGAAGGGTAAATGGGTGCCTATATTGATTAATCGAAGAGGTGCGCCAGAGTTTTTAGCCATCGAGATACGCTGAAACGTGACCCAAACCCCCAAAGTAAGGTAGAATCGCGGATTGATTTTAGAGGTGCCAGTGATTAGTGGTAGAATTACCTTCTACCACTGGCAACTCGAAACCCGGTATTGATATGCGTTAGCAGCCTTAGAGCTAGTTCTCTAGGGCTTTGTAATGCGGCCCATTCATCATCCTGTAAGTACCCTACGCTGTGACAGACATAAAGAATATTCGAAATTTTTCCATCATTGCCCATATTGATCATGGTAAATCCACACTAGCTGATCGATTTATCCAAATGTGCGGTGGTTTATCCGCGCGTGAAATGGAAGCACAAGTTCTGGACTCAATGGATATTGAGCGAGAGCGCGGTATTACCATCAAAGCTCAGAGTGTTACCTTAGATTATAAGGCCCAGGATGGAGAGGTGTATCAATTAAACTTTATCGATACTCCTGGCCATGTGGATTTCTCTTATGAGGTATCTCGTTCATTGGCTGCCTGTGAAGGTGCACTGCTTGTTGTTGATGCGGGACAGGGCGTGGAAGCGCAGTCAGTTGCTAACTGCTACACCGCTATTGAAATGGAGCTAGAAGTACTGCCCGTTTTGAATAAAATCGACTTGCCGCAAGCTGAGCCTGATCGTGTGATTCACGAAATTGAAGAGATTATTGGTATCGAAGCGGATCACGCTGCAAGAGTAAGTGCCAAGACGGGCTTAGGTGTAGATGAGTTGTTGGAGCAGTTGGTTCATACCATACCTGCCCCTGAAGGCGATAGAGATGGCCCGCTGAAAGCACTGATTATTGATTCATGGTTTGATAATTACCTTGGTGTTGTTTCATTGGTTCGTGTGATTGATGGTGTACTTAAGAAGAATGATAAAATTCTTGTGAAGAGTACCGGCAAAGAGCATGGTGCTGATAGCATTGGTATATTTACCCCGAAACGACAAGAAACGGGGGCCTTGTGCGCTGGCGAAGTAGGTTATGTTGTTGCTGGCATCAAAGATATTGAGGGTGCCCCAGTTGGTGATACCTTAACTCATGCAAAAACGCCAAATGTTGAATCGTTACCCGGCTTTAAGCGCGTAAAACCGCAGGTGTATGCGGGGCTGTTCCCTATCAGCTCTGAAGACTACGAAGCATTTCGTGATGCCTTAGGAAAGTTGCGACTTAATGATGCATCTTTATTTTTTGAACCAGAGTCATCTGATGCCTTAGGGTTTGGTTTTCGTTGTGGATTTCTTGGCATGTTACATATGGAAATCATCCAAGAGCGACTTGAGCGAGAGTATGACCTTGATCTGATCACCACTGCGCCTACAGTGGTTTTTGAATTATTGTTAAATAATGACGAGGTTATTTATGTTGATAACCCGTCAAAGTTGCCCGAGGGCTCAAAAATAGCAGAGTTTAGAGAGCCCATTGCTGAAGTGCATATACTAGTACCTCAAGAACATTTAGGTAATGTTATTACGCTTTGTGTTGAAAAGCGCGGAGTTCAAAAAAATCTGCAGTTTTTAGGTAGCCAGGTAGCGGTTCATTATGAAATACCGATGAGTGAAGTGGTATTGGACTTCTTTGATCGATTGAAATCGACTAGCCGTGGCTATGCGTCTCTTGAATACAGTTTCAAGCGTTTTGAAGCGAGCAAGTTAGTTCGTGTTGATATGTTGATAAATGGCGATAAAGTTGATGCACTAGCGTTGATTTGCCATGCAGATAAGGCTCACAGTCGTGGCCGAGCGATAACGGACAAAATGCGAGAAATCATTCCTCGTCAGATGTTTGATGTTGCGATACAGGCAGCTATCGGCAGTCAGATTATTGCTCGCCAAACGGTAAAGGCTTTACGTAAGAACGTAACAGCGAAATGTTATGGTGGTGATATTAGTCGAAAGAAAAAACTGCTTCAAAAACAAAAAGATGGAAAGAAACGTATGAAGCAAGTAGGTAATGTAGAAATTCCTCAAGATGCATTTTTGGCGGTACTGAAGGTGGATAGTTAATGGATATGGATTTTTCACTTATTCTTGTTGTGCTAGTTGGTTTTACCGGTGTATTTGTTGCTTTGGACTTAGTGTTTTTTAATCGCCAGCGTCAACAGGCTGCTGCTACGTATAAAAATGGAGTTGATGAGAAAACATTTGATAACGATGTTGTTGATAGGCTGTTATTGGAGCCTTGGTGGATTGAATACCCGAAAGCATTTTTCCCCGTATTAGCATTGGTATTAGTATTACGCTCATTTTTGGTTGAGCCGTTTAAAATCCCTTCTGGTTCAATGATTCCAACACTTAATGTTGGCGATTATATTTTGGTAAACAAATTTGCCTACGGTTTTCGGCTGCCTGTCATAGGAACAGAAGTTGTTCCTGTTGGATTGCCAGAGCGTGGTGATGTGATGGTGTTTAAATATCCCGAAAACCCTAGGATCAACTACATCAAACGCGTGGTTGGATTGCCTGGGGATACCATTCGTTATGAGGACAAACGTCTGTACATTAACGGTGAAGAAATGTCCCAGGAGCTAGTGGCACAACTGCCCCCTCTCGTCCCTCAGAAAAAGATCTATACTGAAGATTTAGGTGATGTGTCTCATGATATACAGGTATTGCTTCTTCGAAATCAGGTTAATGCCAGAACTTGGACGATAGGTGAGGGGGAATACTTTGCAATGGGTGATAATCGGGACAACAGTCGCGATAGCCGGGCATGGGGTATTGTTCCTGAAGGTAATATTGTTGGTAAAGCGTTTGCAGTTTGGATGCATATGCCGGGTTGGGTGCCTAGTTTTGATAGTGTTAGATTCATTAAATAATAAAATTCTTGATTATTGGAGAGCGTTTCTATGAAGCAAGTTCGAAATCAAAAAGGAATGACCTTAGCCAGTATGGCTATGTTAGGGATGTTGATTGGTTTTGTAGCGTACTTTGGTTTCATGTTGTATGGGCCAGTTTATGATGATCTATCGGTTAAGACTGTCGTTGAAAATTTGGCGAGTGACAGTAAAGCGAAAGGAGCCTCTGCAAAAAATGTTAGAGGTTTGATTCAGATGCGTTTGAGTGTTAATCGCGTTGATTTGGACAAAAAAGATATCGTCATCGAGAAAACCAAAGAAGGCTTGTCTGTTGTTATCGATTACGAAAGGCGTGTAGAGTTTGTTGGCAATGTAGATTTGGTTGCTAAGTTCTCACACTCAACCGTTATACCCAAGTAAGTTTACATGAGTTTCTAAATGAGTGCGGCTGAGAAAGCATTACAGAAAGTGCTAGGTTATACCTTTACAGATAGTTCTCTGCTTACCCTTGCATTAACACACCGCAGTGTTGACGGGGTTCGTAATAACGAGCGTTTGGAATTTCTGGGTGATTCGATATTAAGTACCATTATTGGTGAATGCGTATTTGAGAAGTTTCCCGATGCAAGAGAAGGTGCTTTGAGTCGAATGCGATCCTCTCTTGTTAATGGGACATCGCTTGCTGCGGTTGCAAAAGAATTCGGGTTGAGTGAACACCTTATCCTTGGCCCCGGAGAACTAAAAAGTGGTGGGCGCCGGCGTGAATCAACATTAGAAGATGCTATAGAGGCGATCATTGGTGCAATTTACCAGGATTCGGGTTATAGCGATTGTCGGCGCGTTGTGTTGTCGTGGTTTTGTTCTCGATTAGATAAATTATCTGCGGATGATAATGTCAAAGATAACAAATCCAAGTTACAAGAATTCTTGCAGTCTAAAAAGATTCCTCTGCCACAGTATGAAATTGTAGCAATTGATGGTAAATCCCATAATCAAAGTTTTACCATTGCTTGCCGTATTGATTCCGAAGGTGAGACTCATACTGGTACGGCACAAAGCCGAAGGCAGGCAGAACAAATAGCCGCAGGCAAAGCGTTTGCTCATTTATCATCAGAGTAATGGTTGTTGACATTCCTCTGATCAGTTATTCATATCATATTGGCCTTAGTGTTCAGAAATACGGCCATTAACGTACTTCTCTATTGATGTACTCCACTAGTAAATTCTATTCACGCAGTAACGATTCTTATGACGTCAAATACAGATACTTATCGATGTGGTTATGCTGCAATTGTTGGTCGCCCTAATGTAGGGAAGTCCACGTTGTTAAATCATATTTTAGGCCAAAAAATTAGCATCACATCCCGTAAGCCTCAAACAACGCGGCACCGAGTGTTAGGTATTAAGACGGAAAAGCAAGTGCAGGTGATCTACGTCGATACTCCAGGCATACATCAGGATGAACCTAAAGCTATTAACCGGTATATGAATCGTGCAGCAACGGCTTCAGTTGCGGACGTTGATGTTATTATTTTTGTGATTGAAGGCACTAAATGGACGGAAGCTGATGAGCATGTGCTGAATAAAATTCGACATACAGGAGCGCCAATTGTTCTCGTAGTCAACAAAATGGATAAAGTTGAAGAAAAAGATGAGATGTTCCCTCATTTAAATACCTTATCCGAGAAAGCGGAGTTTGCGGCAATTATTCCTGTGTCTGCTTTAAAAGGCCAAAAGCTGGACTTGTTAGAGGAAAAAATCGCCAGTTATTTGCCGGAAAGTGATCATTTTTATCCAGAAGATCAAATTACCGATCGCAGTATGCGTTTCATGGCTGCAGAGATGGTGCGTGAAAAAATCATGCGCCAACTTGGGCAAGAGTTGCCTTATGCGATGACGGTGGAGATTGAAGAATTCTCTTCTGAAAAGGGCGTGTGGCATATATCTGCATTGATTCTAGTTGAGCGTAACGGCCAAAAGGCCATAATTATTGGAAAACAAGGCTCACGTTTGAAGAAAATTGGCATGGAGGCGCGTAAGGATATGGAGCGTATGCTGGACTCAAAAGTGATGTTGCGCCTTTTTGTGAAGGTAAAAGGCGGATGGTCGGATGATGAGCGAGCATTAAAAAGTTTAGGTTATGATGATCTATAGTTCTGCTGGGGTGCTATAGACCGCAGTTACAGGTTTTGATTTTCTGATATGAATACTGTTGAAAATGCACTTTGTTATGTTCTTCACAGCAAGCCGTTTAAAGATACTAGCGCAATTGTTGAGCTGTTATCTCAAGAACATGGGCGAGTAAGTGTTATTTTTAAGGGGGTTCGTAGTACCAAAAACTCAGCCAAGTCTCGCGTGTTACAACCTTTTCAACCTTTGTTAGCTTCTTGGTATGGTAAAAGAGAACTAAAAAGTGGCAAGAGTGTAGAGCAGGGCGGTATGCCGCATATGTTATCGGGAAAGAAGCTCTACAGCGGTATTTATCTCAATGAGATACTTCTGCGAATGTTGCACCGTGATGCACCAGCAGAGGGTATTTATGAGCATTACCAGCAATGCTTATCTGAACTGCAAGGAAAGGGTGAAAATAAGGGTGCTACTGCCACTACAAAGAGTGTTGGAGCTAGCTCGGAAAATATTGAGGTACATCTACGTCAGTTTGAATGGCGGTTGTTAGATGCTATTGGTTATCAGCTGCCCTGCGAATGTGATGCTCAAAGTGGGGCTCCAATTGTTGTGGATGCCTATTATCGATATGAAATAAATCATGGTTTTATTTATGATTCTCCTATCTCTAGCGAAAACTTTGCACCTAGATCTGGGGTGTTTTCTGGAGAGTTGTTGCTTGCTATTTTAAGGGATATGACTGTTTACGCTCATCACCCTCGACAGCAACAACAACAGTATCATGATAACCTGAGTCGGCACCTGTTACCGGAAGCCAAGCGTTTAATGCGGTTGGCATTAGCCCCTCATCTTGGTGAGAAACCATTAGAAAGCAAAAAATTATTTATGGGAATTTCAAAATATGAATCTTCACAGTAGTCTTAATCGTAACCTTAACAACAGGGTTTTGTTAGGTGTAAATGTCGATCACGTTGCTACCTTGCGCCAGGCCCGAGGAACACGTTATCCGGATCCGGTTCAGGCGGCTTTAGATGCAGAAGAGGCAGGAGCTGACGGTATTACGGTTCATTTAAGAGAAGACCGCCGACATATACAAGAACGAGATGTCAGGTTGATCAAGCAAACCATGAATACTCGCCTGAATCTTGAAATGGCCGTTTTAGATGAAATGGTTGCGTTTGCTTGTGAAATCAAACCTGATTATTGCTGCTTGGTGCCAGAGAAACGTGAAGAGCTAACGACGGAAGGTGGGCTTGATGTTATAGCGCAATTTGATCGCGTTAAGTCTGCATGTGATACGTTAGCTGAACAGGGCATAGCAGTGTCGTTGTTTATTGATCCGGATGAAAAACAAATTAAGGCCGCAGCGGACGCTGGTGCTCCAATTGTTGAAATACACACAGGATGTTATGCCGATGCAGAAACCTCTGTAGCGGAGAAAAAAGAGTATGAGCGTATAGCATCCGCTGTAGCGTATGGCCAAACCTTAGGGTTGATTGTAAATGCAGGGCATGGACTGCATTACCAAAATGTAGAGCCAATCGCGGCGTTACCTGGGATGAATGAGCTTAATATCGGCCATAGTATTATTGCACGAGCAGTTTTTACAGGGCTAAAAAGTGCAGTGAAAGAGATGAAGCAATTGATGTTGCAGGCACGCTAATGATTGTTGGCATCGGTACCGATATTGTCAGTGTTGCTAGAATGAAAAAATCGTTGGAGCGTAATGGCGATAAGTTCTCACAGCGGATCTTACATAGCTCTGAGTTGTTACAGCTTAAGACGGTAACCAAGAGTGATCAATTTCTTGCAAAGCGGTTTGCGGTCAAAGAGGCCGCCTCAAAAGCACTGGGGACGGGTTTTGCTGAGGGGGTATCGTGGCAGGATATCTATATTGAGCACAATGAGCTGGGTAAGCCGATATTATGTTTTTCAGGCAAGGCGTTAACCAGGGCTGAGTCTTTAGGTGTGAAGCAGCAGCATGTAACCCTTTCTGATGAGAAGGAATATGCTGTTGCTTTTGTTGTATTAGAGAACTGATGTTAGTGAGTGAATTGTTGTGGAACGGTATTGTTGTGAAATGGTACTGTTAAGTCGAACCGAATCGAATCCAGAAAAGCCAAGTCAAGTTGCAGGTATCTCATATTTTTTGTGTTGAATGCACCATTGAATAATATCTTCAATGTCAGTGATGAGGGTTTTGCATAAGGTTTTAATGTCGTCGTATTGTTCTTGTTTTAGATCCTCTTCTAAAGCCTGCGCTGAGCGCTGGAGGTTGGGTACACCGGTGTAACGAGTAGCCCCATGGAGTTTATGTACCCGTTCGAGCATTAGAGCGTAGTCTTGGTTATTTAAGTTTTCTTTTAGTGCGATTCGGTCTTTTGTTAATGACTCAAATAACATGGATAACATGTCATCTGCGAGATCTTGCTTATTGTTAGCCAGCTTAAGGCCCATTGTTAAGTTCACAACGTGGTTTGGGTTAGGGGGGGGCGCAGTGATTGTTGATATTGTTAAGTCTTTCCCTGTCCAGTGTTTAATAATATGTAATAACTGACTTTCGTTAATGGGTTTAGTGACATAGTCATCCATTCCTGAACTTAACAGCGCTTGTTTTTCATTTGCTAGGGCGTGTGCAGTAACGGCTATGATGGGCGATTTACGCTTACCTTCTTCTTGCTTTCGGATTAATTGAGTTGCCTCAACACCATCGGTGCCAGGCATTTGAATATCCATAAGAATAAGGTCGTAACGATGTGCGTTGGCAAGCTCAACAGCCTCAAGACCGTTGTCGCACGATGTGACGTTTATGCCCAAATCCGACAATAGGACGGATAACAGTTTAAGGTTTGCAGGGTTATCGTCTACAGCAAGAATATTGAGCCCAGAGGGGGCTATGGTGCTTTTTTCTGGCGCTATTCTAACGGGCACAGAAGTCATTGTTTGTGACTCTGTGTTCGGGTGTGCGATAGAGTCGGTGGCTTGTTCTTGGCCCACCAACTGCCAACAGTCCGCGTTTAATACCTCTTTGATGATCGCCAAGGTTTTGTTTTGTGCAAAAGGCTTGGGTATTAATGGTGGGGGCGGGGACTTGAGCATTTCACTGATAATTACTTGATCAATATGGTTGCCCAACAATATGATGGGAATGTTGTTTTTGTTGTTTTGAACCAGCGCTGCAATCTCATGATGTTTGGGTGTTTGGGGGGATATTCCGATCAGCATTGCCGATGGTGAGGCTTCGGCGGGAGATGTAGATAAAATATCCGACAGGTTTGAGAATTTTTGGCACTCAATTAGCGTGTACTTTTGTTTTTGTAAGGTGTTTTTAAGTGCATTCCTAACGGTTGTATTTTCATCATAAAGTACGATTTCATGAGTGTTGTGAGGTATTAATACGTCCCGCTCCTCATGAGATGTATGTATTTCAGCTCTAAAAGTGAACCAAAAGGTAGAGCCTTCGTCTTGAACGCTTTCAACTCCAATTTGACCTCGCATTTGTTCTACAAGGTGTTTGGATATAACAAGTCCAAGCCCTGTACCTCCAAAGCGACGAGCAGTTGTCGTGTCTGCTTGGCGAAAAGCACTGAATAAATGTTGTTGTTGTTCTGTGCTTAAACCAATACCAGTGTCTGATACGGTAATTTTAATCACTGCAATGTCGTCTTTAGTTTCATCGAGCATGACCCTGACAATCACCTCTCCTTGGGCCGTAAATTTGATGGCGTTGTTGACAAGGTTGGTGAGGATTTGTTTTAGACGCAGTGGGTCGCCAAGAATATTTTGTGGGACATCAGAATAAAAGAGGCTAGCTTGTTCGAGTTTTTTATCATATGCCATTGGAGCTAACATGGTGAGAACGTCGCTCACAACTTCGGATAAGTTCAAGGGTACCTGATCAAGTACTAGTTTTCCGGCCTCTATTTTTGAGAAATCTAAAATGTCATTGATGATTGCCAAAAGGCTTTCTGAGGATTTTTGAATAGTATCAAGGTAGTCTCGTTGGGAATGACTGAGGTGGCTTTTTAAAAGAAGATTGGTAAAACCAATGACACCATTTAATGGGGTGCGGATCTCGTGACTCATGTTTGCGAGGAATTCGGACTTAATTCGGCTGGCTTCTAGAGCTTCCTTTCGAGCTAAATCCAACTCTATGTTTTGAATCTCAATGGTTTCAAGGGTTTCTCGTAAGTCTTCCGACGCTTGGTCGACGTTTTGTTGTAGTTCTCTGTGACCTTCCAAAATCGAGTGGCTGAGTGTATTGATACCTTCTTGAAGCTCTTTCAATTCCCCGTAGCTGTCTTCTTGAATATGTGTGTCCAGCTTGCCTGAAATCATAGTGCCGATAGAGAGCATGACATTATGAAGGGTTGATGATATCTCTCTAGAATAGCGAAAAGACCCATAAATATTGATGATCAGTGCGACAAAAATAACCACGAGAATAAGAAGTGTTGTTTGATATTTTGCAATGATAGTGCTGGATGCATCAACTTCAACTTCAATCCAGCCAGTGATTTGTTTGTCAGTGTCAGAAGCACCCACTTGGTTGTAAACAGGAGCAATGATACGTGTGCTTGCACTGGTCTCCCGAGAGAAAGAGCCCTGGAAATTGTTGCTTGGGTTTCGTGAGTGGTTGGACGGCAGGCGTTTCTCCGGATAGCTCAGCGCCAGCATTGTGGGGCCGGCTTGTGAAATTATTTGTTCCTTTTTATTGTAGATAATGGCGGAACGGATATTGCTGTCTTCGATAATAAAGCTGGGAATAGATTGAAGTTTCTCTAGCCCTTTGTCGTCGGCAGCATTACTTTGGTTAGTATCAGGTGGTTTAATATCTGGCAAAGTCCCACTAAGAGCGTTGGCGTAGGACGTAGCCAAAGTATGGCCATGATAGGTGGAATTGTCGTTTAACTCTTGAAATCGAGTCGTCAAGAAAAATGATCCTAGAACCCAACTGATAAAGAGTGTTGGTAGTGTGCCAAGAAATATTGCTCGGCCAAGTAGTCCCCAATGTTTCATGCGCCCTCAGAAGTCATGTCAGTCCAGTCCATTGTCACTACCTAGTGTATTACAGAATGAGTGTGTAGGCACATTTATTGCTCGACTTATTGCTTTTTGCTCTAAGGTTAGAAGCGTATTACCATTGGACCAAGTTATTAAATTCGTTAGACTTCTTTGCTATGACATATCCTACAATAGAACAATTTATCGGAAATACCCCGCTCGTCAGGTTGCAAAGGCTGCCCGGCGATACCTCAAACACCATTCTCGTGAAGTTGGAGGGCAATAACCCTGCGGGCTCCGTGAAAGACCGCCCTGCAATAAGTATGATAAATCGAGCGGAGAAACGAGGGCAGATTAAGCCTGGAGACACGCTGATAGAAGCTACTAGTGGTAATACTGGCATAGCGCTGGCAATGGCCGCGGCCATTAAAGGTTATAAAATGTTGCTCATTATGCCAGACAATATGAGTGAAGAGCGCAGGGCATCCATGCGAGCCTATGGTGCGGAGCTTGTTTCCGTGACACAGAAAGAGGGGATGGAAGGGGCTCGAGACCTGGCAGAAGCAATGGAGAAACAAGGCAAAGGCATTGTACTTGACCAGTTTGGAAATGAGGATAACCCCCTGGCGCATTACGAGACAACAGGCCCCGAAATATGGCGAGATACTAACGGCGAGGTTACACACTTTGTAAGCTCAATGGGAACAACAGGCACTATTATGGGGACTTCTCGGTATTTAAAAGAACAGAATTCTGCAGTACAAATAGTGGGTTTACAACCCAAAGAGGGGGCTTCAATTCCGGGTATACGCCGTTGGCCTGAGGCTTACTTGCCCTCAATATTTGATTCAGCGCGCGTTGATACCGTTATGGATATTTGCCAGGAGGATGCAGAGCAAACAATGTTGGCACTGGCTAGAGAGGAAGGTATATTTTGTGGTGTTTCTTCCGGTGGTGCTGTAGCGGGAGCCTTGCAGCTATCTCAGCAAGTGGAAAACGCGGTTATTGTCGCCATTATCTGTGATCGAGGTGATCGATACTTATCTACGGGTGTCTTTCCCGGTTAAGCCCTGAAGTGAACATCAATAATGTAAAGGTGAATTGGGAGATTCAGTAATAAATGAATGTACTTGTGTTTGATATTGAAACTGTGCCAGATGTTGCTGGAGGTCGTCGTTTGTATGACTTGCAGGGGCTTGACGATAAAGATGCGGCCAATGCATTGTTTAACCTCCGTCGACAGGAAAATGGTACCGAATTCTTAAGGTTGCATTTACAACGTATTGTTGCGATTTCTGCAGTGTTACGTTCCGGTGAAAAGTTAGCGGTATGGACGCTGGGTAATGAAGATTCTTCAGAGAAAGAGATAATTCAACGGTTTTTTGATTTATTGGATCGATTTTCTCCCACGTTGGTCTCATGGAATGGCGGTGGGTTTGACCTACCCGTGCTTCATTATCGGTCAATGGTTCATGGCGTTCAGGCCCCTCGTTATTGGGATACGGGAGGCGATGACAAAAACTTTAAGTGGAATAATTATATTAATCGTTATCATGAGCGCCATACCGATGTGATGGAGGTGTTGGCCATGTTTCAAATGCGTGCGGCGGTTCCCCTTGATCAAATGGCCTCACTACTTGGATTTCCCGGAAAAATGGGGATGAGTGGTGCGAAGGTGTGGGATGCATTTCGTGAGGGCGATATAAAAGGGATTCGGAATTACTGTGAATCTGATGTGTTAAACACATGGTTGGTCTATTTGCGCTTTCAGTTAATTAAAGGTGCAATCATGGAGGTTGAATATCTAGCAGAAATTGATCAATTGAAACAATATTTGCACCGTGAAGGGCATTCACATTTTAAGCAGTTTCTAGAACAATGGGATGCTAATGAAGTGAAGGTTACAAGCTAATGGCCAGACAGAATCAGAAAAGCCAAGCGAAGAATAGGAATCGTCACCGTTCGAGGCATAAACAAACCAATGCTCAAAAGGCTGGTGAGAGAAATACTCAACGCAACAGTAAGCCGGTTCCTCAAGAATTGGTTATCGCAACCATTGAGAAACTTAGTCATGATGGTCGCGGTATTGCTAGGGTCGAAGGGAAGACGACATTTGTTGATGGCGCCTTGGCTGGTGAGTCAGTTGAGTTTCGCTATGTTAAGTGTCACGGACGTTACGATGAGGCGGTTATTGTTCGTGTATTAGAACCCGCTCATGAACGTGTCACTCCTCCGTGTCAACACGCGGACGTATGTGGAGGTTGTAGTTTGCAGCATCTTTCGACTGAAGCGCAGGTATCCTTAAAGCAATCTGTTTTGGTTGAACAGCTGGCACACTTTGGTGATCTTAAAGCTGAGCATGTCGTGGAGCCAATCAAGGGCTCAAGTGAGGGGTATCGTCGTAAAGCTCGGTTCGCGATTAAACATGATTCAAATGGTCGTTGTATTATAGGGTTTAGGGCAAAAAACAGTTCGCGGGTTGTACCCATTACCCATTGTTCCGTTTTGCCCGATAGCTTAAGCGGTTTGATTCCGAAACTTCAGGTTCTGGTTTCGGGATTACAAAAAAGCGCAGTCATCTCACATATTGATTTAACGCTAGGCGATAGTGTGACTGTGCTGACGTTTCGTCATATCAAACCCTTAATAGATAGTGATTTTCAAGAATTATTAACATTCTGTCAGCAGAACTTGTTTCATTTGTATTTACAACCAGACAGCGCAGCGTCGATTCGCCGCGTTTGGCCTGATGATGATAAGGAACAACTATCATATTCTTTTGAGCACTCGGGCCTTCAAAAAACGATTGATATCCAGTTTAGCCCAAACGACTTTATTCAAGTGAACGGTGAAAATAATCGTAAACTTGTGGCACAAGCAATTAAATTTTTAGATCTGAATGAAAATGACAGGGTGCTCGATCTGTTTTGCGGCATCGGTAACTTTACGTTGCCGATGGCGGCATTAGTTTCAAAAGTTGTTGGGGTTGAAGGTAGTGACCACATGGTGACTAGGGCAAAACAGAACGCTAGCAACAATATGTTGTCCAATGTTGACTTCCATAGTGCTGATCTTACTCAGGCGCTGGATGATCAGTCGTGGTCATATGATGGGTTTACCAAAATACTTATCGACCCACCTCGAGCTGGGGCTTTTGATATCATCAAAAACATATCCCACTTTTCGCCTGAGAAAATTGTTTATGTTTCTTGTAACCCTGCAACATTAGCCAGGGATGCGGGGGAATTGATCCAACAAGGTTATAAAATGGCGCGTGTAGGTGTGGTTGATATGTTTCCTCATACAACGCACGTGGAATCTATGGCGCTTTTTGAACGCAAATAGATTGAATGTAAGTAAGCTGAACGTAAATAGTGAATTGTTTAACTTCGACAGAATATGGCTAAACAGGAATTGATATCTACCAATGGTTAAAGTTCGAGACGTCCATACGTTAATTGAAGAAGGTGATATTAACTTACAAGATTGGTTGGCACGCCTGCAAGATAAGGTGGAGATCTCTGATCCAGAAGGATTAATGAAGCTCGCTGAATTAAGCTATTCGTTGGAACAGGATATGTCTGCTGGCGATAACTTGTGGGCTGAAGGCGCTAGCAGTTTTAATACCGGGCTGGAGATGGCAGAAATTCTTGCTGATCTTCACATGGATACGGATTGCCTAAAGGCTGCGGTTATATATCGGGCTGTGCGAGAAGGTCAAACAACGCTTGCGGAAGTGGTCAAGGTTGCGGGAGAAGGCATCGCCAACCTGATTGATGGTGTACTGCAGATGGCGGCTATTAGTGCAGTAATGAATGCGGATAAACGCATGGTGCTGGGCCAGAGTAGCAATCAACTAGAAAACCTGCGGCGAATGTTGGTGGCAATGGTTGATGATGTACGTGTAGCGTTAATTAAACTTGCAGAAAGAACGTGTGCAATCCGAGCCGTTAAAGATGCGCCGGAAGAAAAAAAGCAGAAAGTTGCCAAGGAAGTTTTTGACGTGTATGCCCCGTTGGCTCACCGTCTTGGTATCGGACATATCAAATGGGAGCTTGAGGATCTTTCTTTTCGTTATTTACAGCCTCATGCTTACAAAAAAATCGCCCGTTTGTTGGATGAAAAACGGTTAGATCGTGAAGACTATATTACTACGGTTATTGATAAATTACAGACTTCACTTATCTCCGTTGGTATTGACGGTGATATCAGTGGGCGGGCCAAGCACATTTTCAGTATTTGGCGAAAAATGAAACGCAAGCGTATTGATTTTTACCAGGTGTATGATGTGCGAGCAGTGCGGGTTTTGGTGCCTGAGGTGCGAGATTGCTATGCTGTGTTAGGTATAGTACACAACCTTTGGCAGCACATACCTAAAGAGTTTGATGACTATATCGCTGCGCCAAAAGAAAATGGCTATCGCTCACTTCATACTGCGGTGTTAGGCCCTGATGGAAAAGTGCTTGAGGTGCAAATCCGTACCCAAAACATGCACGATGAAGCGGAATTAGGTGTTTGTGCTCATTGGCGATATAAAGACGGTTCGACTAAAAGTCGTGAAAGTTATGAAGATAAAATTACCTGGTTGCGCCAAGTGTTGGAGTGGCAGGAAGAGTTAGGCGACACGGATGTTAGTAGTGTTATATCACAGTTCAGCGAAGATATTGTTGAAGAGCGTGTTTATGTTTTTACACCAGATGGCCACGTTGTGGACTTGGCTCAAGGAGCCACGCCGTTAGATTTTGCGTATCATGTGCATACTGAAGTAGGGCATAGCTGTCGGGGGGCCAAAGTTAATGGTCGTATCGTCCCCTTGACCTATACGTTAAAGACTGGCGAACAAGTTACTATTATTAAAAGTAATGACGCAAAACCCAGTCGCGATTGGCTTAACCCGTCTTTAGGTTATTTAGGTACTGCTCGAGCCAGAGCAAAAGCGATTCATTGGTTTAAACGGCAAGACCGTACACAGAATATCGTTGATGGAAAGGCAATTCTCGATAAAGAATTCCAGCGATTAGATGTTGGGAAGATTGATTTAGATGACTTCACTCAAGTGTTCAGCGTTAAATCAGTAGACGATATTTATGCTGCGGTGGGGGCAGGAGATTTACGGGTTGGCCAGGTCCTAAATGCAATCCAATCCGCTATTGAATCTGAGCCAGAGCAAGGTGTTTTACCTTTTGATTTACGTAAACCTCAGGTCAATAAAAGCGACACTGATTTTACGGTGGATGGTGTATCCAATATTCTAACGAATATAGCCGGGTGTTGTAAGCCAGTACCTGGAGACGATGTCATTGGTTATGTGTCCTATGGTCGGGGTGTTACAGTACATCGAGATGATTGCATTGAATTAAAGCGGTTAATGGAAACTAACCGTGAGCGTGTTGTTGAAGTGAACTGGAGTAAACGTAACGATCGTGTTTATTCTGTAGAGATTTTTGTTAAGGCTTATGACCGCCAAGGTTTGTTAATGGATGTTACGAGTGCGATTTCTCATGAAAAAGTTAATTTGACGGCAGTGAATACCTCTTCTAATCATGGTACTGGCACAGCAACTATGTTGCTGACGGTTGAAGTGCCTAGTTTAGAATGTTTGGGAAGTCTATTGGGTAAGATTAATCAGCTACCGAACGTTGTTGATGTAAAACGTTATCATGCATCGGGTGAGTAAATGATGGTTGACGTTAACACTATTAGTGCCAAGGGTTTGGAAGACATGAGCCCCCTGCAACGGGTCGAGTACCTGATGGCACGGTTACGAGATAAAGATACGGGTTGTCCGTGGGATGTTAAACAAACGTACAAATCTGTCGTACCGTTTACCATTGAAGAAACCTATGAGGTGGTAGATGCTATTGAAAAGGGCGATTTTAATCATCTAAAAGAAGAGTTAGGTGATTTGCTTTTTCAGGTGGTCTTTTATGCTCAAATAGCTACAGAAGAAGGTCGCTTTGATTTGCACGATGTTGCGGAGGGGTTAGTGACAAAGCTTGTACGCAGGCACCCTCATGTGTTTCCTGAAGGAACCTTGCACAGCCGCATAAATGCTGACCGGGACATCGCCCCAAAAGATAATGTTATCTCATCACAATGGGATATTATTAAAGCAGCAGAGAAAAAAGAGAAAGCACAGCTTCAGAACGAAAACAGTAAAGCTGAAGCTGAGGACTCTATCCTGAGAGACATTCCTGAAGGTATGACCCCCTTATTGAGATCACAAAAAATCCAAAAGAAAGTCGCAAAAAAAGGCTTTGATTGGCCGTCTATGGATTTAGTGTTAGATAAACTGCAAGAGGAAGTTGACGAGTTAAAACATGAATTGGTTGGCTCTCGTGAGGACTGGGATATTGATGCTGTGGCTGATGAAATTGGTGATGTGTTATTTAGCACGGTAAATGTTGCGCGTTTTGCCACGTTAGATGCTGAAATATTGATGAAAAAGGCAAATGACAAATTCCAACGTCGCTTTCAAGGGGTTGAGCGCTTTTTGGCAGAGCGAGGTGAAACCATAGAGAGCGCTGATTTGAAGCGAATGGAAGAAGGCTGGCAGTACGTAAAAGCTCAAGAGTCAAGAAAGTAGCTTATCTTTTTGTCTTTGTTTTGCTGTCGAGCAGCCCCAATTTCCCCAAAAAAATTAAGGAAGATATTACCCCCACTTCTCTTATAAAATAGGGGTTCTAGTTGATCTATGTCGGGATCTGTTTTCTATGTCTTGGTATTCTACACGCCAGAGTTCGTAGTAAGCAGTTGGTCGATTGTCGACATGCTTTGAGTGAAAAAGTCTATGGTAAACAAACAGTTAGTTGATCAATTCGGGCGTCGAGTGAATTATTTACGGTTGTCAGTGACAGATCGTTGCGATTATCGGTGCGTGTACTGCATGGCAGAAGATATGACATTTTTGCCACGCGACCAAATACTAACACTTGAGGAGCAACTACGGGTTTGTTCTAACTTTGTTGACATGGGTGTGGAGAAGATACGCTTAACCGGTGGGGAGCCACTTATTCGTCGCAATATAATGGCTTTAATTGAACCCCTTGGGGCATTAGAAGGGTTGCGTGAATTGGTGCTGACCACCAACGGTTCAATGCTAAAGTCTTTGGCTAAACCCTTAAGAAATGCGGGTGTACGTAGAATAAACGTTAGTTTGGATAGTCTGAAAGCTGATCGATTCAGGCAAATTACCCGAACTGGGAAGTTGGAGCCTGTACTTCAAGGTATTGAAGAGTCTATTGAAGCAGGTTTTGAGCGAATAAAAATTAATGCCATTATCATTAAGGGGCGAAACGAAGATGAAATTATCCCCCTTATTCAATATGTAAAAGAACGAGGCATTGATATTTCATTTATCGAAGAAATGCCCCTTGGAACCACGTTGGCCTACGACCGAGCCGAGAGTTTTATGTCGTCGGTTGAGCTGCGACGTGTGATTGAACAAGAATATTCACTTATTGCGAGTACAAAAGACAGTGGTGGGCCCGCCAAGTATTTTGACTTGGAAGGAAGTAAAACTCGCGTTGGTTTTATCTCTCCGCATTCTAATAATTTTTGTAGTACTTGTAATAGAGTGAGGCTTACTTCTGACGGTCGTTTGTTGTTGTGTTTAGGAAATGAACATTCCGTTGATTTGCGGCCATTATTGCGTCAGCAACGCAGTGACGATGAGATTAAGCAAGTGTTAATGGATGCGATGAATATCAAACCTGAACGCCATCATTTTGATTTGAATGAAGAGCCGCAGTTGGTTCGCTTTATGAATATGACAGGCGGTTAACCGTAGTGAAATGCAGGTTAGCTTCGATACCGGCACACCTCGTTACCTAATAGATCTTATTATCGAAAAGTAGAGAAGAGTAGAGAGAATTATGTCTGCAAGTAAAGAATTTGTACCGGTTAATATCGCTGTTCTAACCGTTTCTGATACTCGAACAGAAGAGAATGATACTTCTGGCAATAGCTTAGTTGAAAACCTAACGGCGTCAGGGCATGTGTTAGCCGATAAAAAAATTGTAATTGACGATGTTTATCAGATTCGATCGGTTGTATCGCAGTGGGTTGCCGATAAATCCATTGAGGCCATCTTAATCACCGGGGGGACTGGTTTTTCTGAGCGAGATAGTACACCTGAAGCCGTGCAACCTTTGTTTGATAAAGAAGTAAAAGGTTATGGCGAACTGTTTCGTCAAGTCTCCTATGATGAGATTGGTACTTCGACTATACAGTCGAGAGCTCTTGCTGGGCTGGCGAATGCGACGGTTATTTTTGTTATGCCAGGCTCCACCGGTGCCTGTAAAACCGCGTGGAATGGTGTGATCAAAGATCAATTAGATGCGACAAATCGTCCATGTAATTTTGTTGCGTTAATTACCAAGCACCGACAAGCTACTGCTGAGTGTGAGAGTCGTTCATGAGCTGCTGTGACCGTCCGGGATTGCTACCTATAGAACAAGCGTTAAAAACCATTTTAGCGGATGTGCAGCCAACTATTGATGTTATCGAAGTACCGCTTATCGATTGTTTGGGCAAAGTGGTTGCTCAAGATATTGTGTCATTTGTTGACGTACCCCCTGCAGATAACAGTGCGATGGATGGGTATTGTTTGGCGCTTGCAGATTTAGAAATAGCGGTTGATGGAGTTCTACCTGTTAGTCAAAGAATACCTGCCGGAGTGGTGCCTAAGCCCTTGCAGCCAGGAACTGCTGCGCGAATTTTCACCGGAGCTGAGGTGCCAGAAGGTGCTGATGTTGTGGTCATGCAGGAAAACTGCAGTGAACAAGATGACAGCGTTGTATTACCGCCGGTATTAGCACTTAGAGATAATATTCGAGACAAAGGCCAGGATATACTGAAAGGCAGTGTTGTTGTCTCAAAAGGTCAACGGTTACGTCCGCAAGAGCTGGGTTTACTTGCTTCTGTTGGTGTTGGTTCAGTACCTATCTTTAAGCCATTAAAAGTAGCTCTGTTGTCAACGGGGGATGAGTTAATCGAACCCGGTGTGCCTGCTCGTCCAGGTACCATTTTTAACTCCAATCGATATACTTTGCGGGGTTTATTACAAGCATTACATTTTGACATTGTTGATTTAGGTGTGATTGCCGATACTTTTGAAGCAACAGAAAAAGCGTTAATAGAAGCATCGAGTGCTGACTGTATCATTAGCAGTGGAGGTGTATCTGTTGGTGAAGAGGACCATGTGAAAGTTGCTATTGAAAAGCTGGGCCGCCTGAACTTATGGAAACTGGCTATTAAACCGGGCAAGCCATTTGCGTTTGGTGATGTAAAGGGGACACCACTTTTAGCGTTACCAGGGAACCCGGTGGCAGCATTTGCTACCTTTTTATTGCTGTGTCGTCCTTATCTATTAACAAAGCAAGGTGTTGGCAATATTACGACGCCTACGTTCACATTACCGGCTAACTTCTCTCGGAAAAAAGCGGGTATGCGTCAAGAGTATTTACGGGCTAATGCTGAGATAGTTGATGGTAGAATGATGGTGAATACATACCCTAATCAAAGTTCCGGAGTGCTTTCGTCTACATGTTGGGGTAATGGGTTGGTGTTAGCACCGATTGGTCAAACCATAGCGCAAGGTCAAGATGTTATGTTCATGCCTTACAGTGACTTGCTGTATTAATCAGTTTAACGATGAGAATAATCGACGAGTAAAAATCTGCCAATACAAGTATCTAAACAATATTGTCGAACAAGATCATCGCCCAACCGTTTTCTATATCAGATAGATTATTTGCGACGAAACCAAAAAAGTGGTACCACTGTAATTTACGGGAAAAATAATCCCTTAATGAATGCTTGGGTCTTTATCATATACACATTTGACCGGTTTGGTTAACGCCGTTTTCTGAACAGTCCCAACATAATCAGCAGGATCAAACTCAGCGGGCTGGTGGCACCACCTTCAATGCGAAAGTGGCCACTACCACTGCTGTTGTCGCCCGACGAAGTATCGATGTTGCTATCTAAGCTGCCGAGGGCAAAATTACTCAGGCTGCTGACGTCAACTGAGAATGTGTTTGCATTGACATCACATGTTGGATTTACATTGCAGTTGGTTGTAATTACAATGCCATCTTTGACAACCTGTAAACTGCTCTCATCAGTACCTGTTCCGTCGACAAGCCCATCGTCATTATCATCTATCCAACTAAAGACGATTGTTATGGGGACATCGAAGGTTGTGCCCTCTGGACCAATCGTCGCACTAAAGATTGCTGTTGCATCGCCCAGATTCGTCGTCAGCTCAAAGTCGCTGCCGCTTTCGGTAATCGACATGCTGGTATCAGTGCTTAATGCGCCATTCGGCAAAGTGATCGATATTGAGCCATCGGGAGTTGCCACTATTCCACCTGTCGTACTAATGTACTCCGCTGCTGAGCCTTCTGGATCGCAGCTATTAGTTTCGTCACTCGGGCACGAATCAGTGGTATCACCAACGCCGTCGTTATCAATATCACTCTGGTCTGGATTGAAGGTGTCGGGGGCATTGTCAGCATCATTGGCAATGCCGTCACTGTCATCATCCAGTGCAGGTTCATCATCTGGAACAGGGGGAGGATCTTCAAATACCGTGCTACTGAATGTATCCGATACGGTATCACCGAGTATCAATGCGATATTATCCGGTGCGTGTAAGCCACCGAGGGTGACGGTTGCATTAACGGTATCGCCAGCTGATGCCCCTGAGGTATGTCGGACGTTGAGTTGATCACCGTTTTTGGTATAAGCAAAAGTGCTAGAGTAGACGCCGTTCACCCCGATCTCGTTACCTGAACTAATGCTCACTGGTACGGTGAGCCCTGCACCTAACCCAGCTACAGTCACCATTTCCGATAACACCTCGCTGTTACTGTTAACGTCGGTTTCGTCTGAAAACTCAATGGCTGTAGGTTCAAGGTCGAGAGGGCTGCCTTTCAGGCGAGCCACCGCAAATGGAGAAATTCCATCCGTATCTACGACGCCAGCACCACTGATCAGAATATCCCCGTCTGGTTGTAGCGCTATTCCTTCAATCCAAAGTAGCTCTGTAATTATAGACTGACCATTGCCGCTACGGCCGAAGCTGGTGTCGAGTACTCCGTCGCTGGCATAGCGCGAGATGATTACACTGGAGCCGTTTGTGCCGGCTAGTAAGATTCGCCCATCTGGTAGCACTATGAGTGAGTGACCTTGGTCACGCGAATCGATATCAGTCAACACAACGCCGTTAACCCCAAAATTGTTATCCAGCGAACCATCGGTATTCCAGCGTATCATCATGTAGTCGCTGTTAAGGGAGTTTTTGGCAGTGCGGGTAAAGCCTCCAATCAGAAACTTACCATCGGGTTGGATGACGAGATCTTTTACATCGTCCGAATTCCTAATGTTAACAGGGTCAGCTGCACCAATGGCGCTATTATTAAACGAAGTGTCTGAGCTGCCGTCAGAGTTGAGGCGTACAATAAACGGGTTGAAGTCACAGGCGGTGCCAGTGCAAGAGCTAGAATAGGTTTCACCCGTTACTATGATTTTGCCATCTGGTTGTATAGCAATAGCTTTACCGAAATCTTTACTTAAATTAGCAGGGTTTAACCCCCATCGTCGAACTCCGTCGGAGTCGAAGCTGGTATCAAGGCTGCCGTCACTGTTAACTCTGGCGACGGCGATTTGATCTTTACTTCGTCGGGTGAGTCCCGTCATAACAATTTTGCCATCGGCTTGTAACGCCATACCGTGCGGTTCATCCAAACTACTAGCACCGCCTTCGTCGACGTCTTGGATGTCAATACTCACAATACCTGTACCCTCTGTTATTTCCGGAGTACCTTCACCGCCACTAACAACAACGGTATCGCCAAATGAGGTATCCAAGCTGCCGTCTGGGTTATAACGGATTAACATGAAGTTACCGCTTTGATTAGAGTTTCCACCAAATACTAGAATTTTACCGTCTGGCTGGATAGCCAGTTCTTCGGCTCTGTCAGCACAACAGTCAGTTAAGCCGATATGAGTAGTTACAATACCATTGCTGCCGAAACTCAGGTCAGGATCCCCGTTAGCCAAGTAACGTACTACCATGAAATCAAAACTAGTACCGTCAAAACTGTATCCGCCAGCAACTATCTTCCCGTCCGGCTGTACGGCTACAGCGTTTGCTCGATGATCTGTACCAAAAATAGTGGTTGTCACGCCACCGGTACCAAACGATGTATCAAGATCTCCCTGAGCTGCGTATGAAAATGTTGAGGAGAAAATGAGTGCGATCAGGGTTGTCGTGGTGATTTTAAGCAAGGGATTAATAATGTATTTCATTGTAGCCGCCTTGAATATCTAGATTCCCTAAGGGATAAAATGATACAAAAAATCATAAAACGGTTAGCTTTAAATTCTGTGGGATATGTTGCTGGATTCAACGTACGTCAATTTCTGGCCAACAATAATTACGCATAATGTATGCCTATAAAAATAAGTTGTTGATTTTTAAAAAAAAGGAAAATGACGATTAATTGTTTGCGGGGTTCTGTGTAAAAAAAGCCGACAATAAGTTATCTCTTGCGTTGGTAAGGAGTGGTATTAGCATCCATTGCAGAAATTGTAGAGGAGGATTAATCGGTTGTTTTATGCCTTAAAGTGATTTGTTGTATTAGCCTTAGGCGCCTTAGTTCTGTGTATAGTACCGTTTTTTATATGTAATATTATATTTAATAATATCTTTAGCCAATCGCCAGACTGTTGTACGCTTTCACCTCAGTATCTCTTAACTGTTAACTTATAGATAGGAAGAACAGTGATGAAACGGATGAATGAAAACTGTAAATTAATTCTATATTTTATGGTCCTCTTAGGAGGACTGTTTAGCGGTACAGCCAGCGCAGCCATAGCAATTAACGACAGCTATTCATTCAATACAGCGGATACGGTTCCATTTCAAGTTTTTGTTATTGACAATGATGATGTTGACATTGATTTTAATGCGGTAACACTGACACTTGGGCAGCTTTTTACTGACAATGCCACTTTTAGAGTTGTTCTCCAATCGGAAGGCAATCCCTATTTTGAGGTTACACCAGATGCCAGCTTTACCACGGGTACAATAGAATTTAACTACACTGTGACGGATCCTGCTGGCTCATCTGATGCGTTTGTATCTATTGAGGTGACAAATACTGGTTTGGATAAGCTGGTAGACGATACCTATTTTGCTAATGTGGATGTTCCAGTGACGTTTAACGTTCTGGATAATGACACTATTACGGCGTCTGAGTTCAACGCAGCAGCAGACACCTCAGGCTTAACGGGGGGCTCCCTTGTGAGTAACCCAGCGATTGGCTCCTATACCTTTACTGGTACTTCTGCAGGAGAGTCTGTATTTACCTACACAGTGGATTCCGTAGCTGGCCAAACGGCAACGGTAACAGTCTTTGTGGATTCGGCATCGATCCCTAAATCAACGATTAGTGCATCAACGTCAGGCGGAGCAACAGTTAGTGAAGGGGCTACAGCACAGATAACGCTGGCGCGTTCGGGTAGCGCTCAAGAAGCGATAAGTATTCAGGTAGCCTTAAAATTGGGGTCGACGGCGGATGCATCCGATTTTACTTTATCGCAAAGTACTGTGTCCTGGGCTGTGGGCGATACTGCAAGTAAAACAGTCACTGTGTCGGTTAATAAAGATACCGCAATTGAAGCAGCTGAATCTCTTGTATTTGAGTTTATTAATCCAACTGGGGGTGCGGAATATATCGGAGCTGATATTGCATTGACCATTAGTGCAACGGATAGCGTTAATTTTGTGTCAGCAAATTATTCTGTATTAGAAGATGCTGGCAGTGTAAATATTGAAGTTTCTCGTTCGGGAACCGGTTCCGGCGCCGCGTCGATTAATCTTTTTTTGGATGCAGGCTCAACAGCAACAGTCGACTCAGATTTCACTTTTACCGATGGAACAACGGTGAGTTGGATTGATGGGGAAACAGGGAATAAAACAGTAACGATCCCTATAATATTTGATGCTGATGCATTAGAAGGTACAGAAAATATCGTATTAAATTTGGCGTCCAATGCTAACTTAATCCCAGGTTCTGTTTTCTCGACATCAATTGCAATTGCCAATGTTGTTTCGTTAGATGATGTAAGTTTTGTCAGCACGACCTATTCGGTTGCTGAAAATGCTGGCTCTGTCACAGTGCAGGTCCAACGAGTGGGTAATGGTGTCGGTGCGGCAGCGGTTGATGTCGAACTTGCCGCCCCAGAGACTGCAACACAAGGCTCGGATTTCACCTTTGCCACCACAGCAACCGTCAACTGGCTAGATGGTGAAACGGGCACCAAGGATATTGTTATTCCAATCGTTTCGGATGCCAGTGTGGAAGGGGACGAAACGTTCTCGCTACAACTGGCAAGCTCCCCTATCAATGCTTTGCGGGGAACGAATACGGCGACTCAAGTGACCATTACTGATGCGTTACAGGTTGATGATGTCAGTTTTGTCAGCGCGACTTATTCGACTGCTGAAAATGCTGGCTCTGTCACTGTGCAGGTTCAACGAGTGGGTAGCGGCACTGGTGCGGCAGCGGTTGATGTCGAACTTGCCGCCGCAGAGACTGCGACACAAGGCACGGATTTCACCTTTGCCACCACAACGGTTAACTGGCTAGCTGGTGAAACTGGCACCAAAGGAATTGTCATTCCAATCGCTTCGGACCTCAGTGTGGAAGGGAATGAAACCTTCTCGCTATCTTTAGGCGCGATACCTACCAACGCGAAATTGGGTGCCAATACAGCCACACAAGTGACCATCGCCGACGTAGTGCCTATTGATGATGTCGGTTTTGTCAGCACGACTTATTTTGGTGCTGAAAATGGCTCTGTCACCGTGCAGGTACAACGAGTGGGCAGTGGTGTCGGCGCAGCGGCAGTTGATGTTGAACTTGCCGCTGCAGAGACGGCGACACAAGGCACAGATTTCACTTTTGCTACGACAATGGTTAACTGGCTAGATGGTGAAACGGGTACCAAAAGTATTGTCATTCCAATCGCTTCGGATGTCAGTGTGGAAGGGGAGGAAACCTTCTCGCTATCTTTAGGCACATCACCTACCAATGCGAATTTGGGTGCTAACACAGTCACACAAGTGACTATTGCTGATGTGATCCCGATTGATGATGTCAGTTTTGTCAGTACGACCTATTCGGTTGCTGAAGATGCTGCCTCCGTCACGGTGCAAGTTCAACGAGTGGGCAGCGGCATCTTTGCGGCAGCGGTTGATGTTGAACTTGCCGCCGCAGAAACGGCGACACAAGGCGCGGACTTCACCTTTGCTACTACAACGGTCAACTGGCTAGATGGCGAAACGGGCACCAAAGATATTGTTATTCCAATCGCTTTTGATGCCAGTATAGAAGGGGACGAAACCTTCACGTTATCTTTAGGCACATCACCTGCCAATGCGAATTTGGGTACTAACACAGCCACACAAGTGACCATTACCAATGTGATACCGATTGATGATGTTAGTTTTGTCGGCGCGACCTATTCGGTTGCTGAAAATGCTGGTTCCGTCACGGTGCAAGTCCAGCGAGTGGGCAGCGGCATCTTTGCGGCAGCGCTTGATGTCGAACTTGCCGCCGCAGAGACGGCGACACAAGGCACGGATTTCACTTTTGCCACCACAGTAACTATCAACTGGCTAGATGGCGAAACGGGCACTAAAGATATTGTCATTCCAATCGCTACGGACCAAAGTATAGAAGGGAACGAAACCTTCACGTTATCTATAGGCACATCACCTACCAATGTAAATTTGGGTACTAACACATCGACAAAAGTCACCATTATCGATGTAGTACTGATTGATGATGTCGGTTTTGTTAGCACCACCTATTCGGTTACAGAAGGGGCTGGCGCGATTTCCGTGCAGGTTCAGCGCATAGGTGGTGGTCTTGATGCGGCATCCGTTACTGTGGCGCTTGCCCCGGCAGAGTCGGCTCTTGAAGGTACAGACTTTATCTTTGGAGGGGCGGTGACCGTTAGCTGGATTGAGGGGGAAATTGGCATAAAAGATATCAACATCCCCATTGTGGCGGATACTACTGTAGAAGAAAATGAAACATTTACGTTGTCTCTAAGTAACCCTATAAGCATTAATTTAGGCTCAAATACGTCCACCCAAATTACTATTGCGGATAGCGGTACGACTGAATTAGATTCAGTTGGCTTTGCAAATGCGACCTATAGAGCAGCGGAATCGACGGGTTTTATTGATATAGGGCTTTTAAGAACAGGAGCCGGTGTTGGCTTGGTAGAAGTGAATGTTTCATACGTATTACTTGCTGATGAGCTGGGGGTTGCAATATCGCCAGCGAACGAAAGTGATTTTTCCTTACCTAGCGATGCCGTTGTGAAGTGGCTCGATGGTGAAGTTGGTATCAAAACACTGACCATTAATATCAGCCCTGATTCTCCTTCCGATGCTAATGGTGATCTTGATGGCGAGTTTTTCTCATTGGTGTTAGATCCGAACTCGCTAGTTGGGGATGTGCAAATTAAAGAAACTGCGGATGACGCTAGCGTGGTTATTTTTGCGAAAGAGCTATTGGGAGATATTGTTGCCGACGATAGTCCTGTTAAGGAAGTTGCGGATGCTGTTGATGCAGTCTGTGCGAATGTTGATGACAATGATACCAGTGCGTTAACTGAGTGTGAAAAGCTGAGTGAATTGAGCGAGTCCGAAATAGAGCAGACACTTGAAATAATTAAACCAAAAACAGTGGAAGCTCAAATTAAAAGTGCGGTTGAACTCGCAGGTAATCAATTACAGAATATGCGCAAACGTATGTCAGAAATACGCGGTGGTCGGAATCAAGTCAGTCTTGCTGGTTTGAATATGTCTTTATTTGATGAGAATGTGCCTTTGCCTGCAGCAATGCAATCCATGCTTGATACGTCGGTAGGTGGCGCTGCAGGTGCTGAAGGTGGCTTGCTGGATTCTCCTTGGGGAGCTTTTATCAATGGTACCCTTTCCGTTGGTGAGCAAGACGATGACGATGGTTCACTTGGCTATAGCATAAGAAGTAAAGGAATTACTGCAGGTATAGATTATCGTATTAATCGAAAAGTAGTTATAGGTACTGCTATCGGTTTTGGTAGTTCCGACAGTGACTTTAACCAAAACTCCGGGGGGCAAGAAAGTTCAAGTATTACGTTAACGGTGTTTGGTAATCACTTTATTAATAGTAAAATTTATGCTGACTGGATTGTTAGTTACACTAAAAATGAATTTGATATCAAAAGAAAATTGGATGTTTTAGGAACAATACACAACATATCGGCAAGTCCTGATGGCAATCAATATAGCATTGCAGTGGGTGGTGGTTACGATTATGTAAGGGGGGCTTTACAGCTCACCGGGTTCGGCCGAATTGATTATATTAATACCACTATCGATAGTTACGAGGAGACGGGCAGCTTCTACGCTTTAGCGTTGACTGAGCAGAACTCGGAATCTTTGGCAACTGCTTTTGGTGTTAAGTCTGCCTATGTAATTAGTACCAAAAAGGCTGTTTATATTCCCTCCTTGGAGCTTGAATGGGTGCACGAGTATAATGAAGATGCCCGAACCATTGAAGCCGCATTTGCGCAGTCACCGTCTGCGGGGTCGTTTTCAATTGAAACGGAAGCGTCAGATACGGATCACCTCAATGCGGCATTTTCTATTTCGGCGATGTTTTCGGGAGGCAAATCAGCCTTCTTCCGATATGATACATTATTGGGGGAAGATGACCGAACAAGTGAAAGTTATACGTTGGGTGGGCGGTATGAATTCTAATGGATTGAGAAATAATTGAGAAATGTAATGCTGATTGAAAAAATCAAAAATAGAGAAAGTGGCATTGTGCTTTATGGGATAACACCTCCTAAAAAGGGTACAAGCTTGGAGAAGATTGAAGACATATCAGCACGACAAATTCAGCGCTTACAAGGCCTTAATGTAGATGGCCTGATCCTTTATGATATTCAAGATGAAAAGTCTCGAACGTCAGAAGAGCGCCCATTTCCATACATGGAAACGCTGGATGCCTACTCTTATAGTGAAAATTATTTGAATTCATTGTCTATTCCAAAGATCATTTACCGTTCTGTGGGTAAATACAGCGAATCTGAGATTCGTGATTTTATGACGAATGCACCCCCTAAAGAGGTGTTAACCGTGTTTGTGGGGTCTCCTTCTAAAAATCAGGGTGTTACCTTGACGATGAATGAGGCTTATCAACTCAGAAAAGAAGCAAATAGCAACCTGTTGCTTGGTGGTGTCACGATTTCAGAGCGACATCAAAGTAAGGGGGATGAGCATATTAGGGTGTTTAACAAAATAGCTCAGGGTTGTAGTTTTTTTGTGTCCCAGGGGGTTTATGATGTTAATGCCTCCAAAGATTTCCTATCAGAATATTATTACTACGGTTTAGAACATAACATTCCGTTGGTACCGATCTTGTTTACGTTAACCCCATGTGGTTCATTGAAAACACTTCAGTTTATGAAGTGGTTAGGTATTAGCGTTCCCAAGTGGTTGGAAAATGATCTTGTACATTCCCAGGATATCCTTCAAAAATCAGTGGATTTTTGTGAGCAAAGTTGGCTTGAATTGAAGCGATTTGCCGATGAAAAGGGCATTCCTGTTGGTTGTAATATCGAAAGTGTTGCCATTCGAAAGGTTGAGGTTGATGCTTCAATAGAATTGCTGAAACGGATTAGTTGAGCCGATCTGGCGGATAGTCCACCTAGTTTTGTTTGGTTGATCATTGGGACGTATGGTTTATTCTTATAGGGATGTTATCCGACTCTTTGGGTAACCCGCCTTGTTAGTATGCCTTTGCTTCAATGAGTAGTTCAAATTTATGTCGGATGAAAAAAAACAACGAGAATTGGTCCAAGCAGTAAAATACCTCCGGTTAACCATTCCCCGCATGAGCAATCTTGAAATTCCTATTACACCAGAGAATTACACGGTGTGGTACGAATACACCAGCGGTGTCAATCTAGAATTAAACAAAGCAATTGATGATTTATTAAACTCAGGGATGGCGTTTACCTCGGAGCTTAATCGGGAATTGTATGATACGTACATCACCAGTCTGCCCAGTGGAAAGTTGATTGGAGTACAGGGTGAAACCGAGAAAATAGTTCGTGGTTTGTTAGCTGAAATAAAAGGGATGTATGACGGCACACAAAGCTTTTCAAGTACGCTAAAAAACAGCCAAGAAGAATTAATGAAAAACCCCGATATATCATCGGTTAGTCGGCTGGTAGGGGATCTTATTGAAGAAACCGATAAAGTAAAAAAAGCCAATGCCGCAATGGAACAAAAACTGATTACCATGAAGGAAGAGGTCGATGTTTTAAAAACGGACATGGAAACATTAAATGTTGCTGCACTTACGGATCAGTTGACGGGAATATCTAACCGTCGAGCCTTTAATGAAGAAATAGAAAGGTTGTTAGAAAGCTATAAGAATGACCATCAGTTATTTTCGTTGCTCATAATCGATATTGATCACTTTAAACAATTTAATGATACCCATGGTCACAGTGTTGGGGATATGGTGCTGACATTTGTGGCAAAGATGCTTAAAAAAGGGGTTAAAGGCACCGACTTTGTTGCCCGTTACGGGGGAGAAGAGTTTGTTGTTTTATTACCTAAGACTGACTATGAAGGGGCAAAAGTCGTTGCCCAGCTGCTGTGCGATAAAGTAGCCCAAACAAAGCTAACGATGAATGAGAAAGAGAAAAAATCCCTGGGCAACGTAACGATATCTGTTGGTGTTGCATTAATATCATCAAAAGATGATATCTCCAGTATTGTAGAGCGAGCAGACCAAGGGTTATATGTTGCGAAAGAACGAGGCCGAAATCGAGTGGTTGGAGAAAAAGAGCTACCTTCTGAATAATCAGAAGGTAGGGGGCAGAGTGTGTTAATCACTAATTCGGGGTTCTCCCCATTGTTTTAACAGTGGTATCTCGCCGGTCCAAACCGGTAGAGCCATATCTTCTGGGTCATCAATAGGCCCTCCGGTTCTGACTTTTACCGCTCCCTCGTCAATCTCCATGCTAAGCAATGTTGTGGCGGCGAGTTCTTTAGCATTAGGTGATCGAATATGCTGCCAGCGTCCTTTTTCCAGTTGTTCAACAAACGATTGATAATAACGTAACTGTGTAGCATCGTTGCTTACTACAGAAAAGCTTCCAAACAGAACGGCTGAACGATAGTTAGCACTATGATGAAAAGCTGATTTTGCCATCACCCAGCTGTTTAGCTCCGCAAAAGAAACGCATATTTTACTTCCATTGGTGAGCTGTTTTATCAGGCGACTACCACGACTACCGTGAATAAATATGAGGTTCTCCACACGCCAGCAGAGCATAGGGATTGATATGGGGGATCCATCCTGAATAAAGCAGATATGGGCCATCATCAGATCATCAATAATAGGGAATAACTCTTCTTTTTTATAACTTGCTCTTGATGACGCTCTTTTTACTTCCGATTGCGTTGTTTTGGCTAACACCGTACTGCTCCTTGCTTGTTTTGTGCTTTAAAGTTTGGATTCGACGTAAGTATTCGCTAATATTGGCTCCTTGTTGAGTGCCAGTTTTGGGTTTTTGATGGGGCCAGTTTATGATTGTGGACATTTTAAGGGATTTTGAGTTCGAGGCGGATTCAAGTGTCACGTTGCTCTAGCCGACAATTAGCTTCGTCGCTATCAGTTAGTCGAAATACAATAAACGGAGCGTTAGAACAGTTAAAAGCAGAAGGCTATATCAAAACGAAACAGGGTGCGGGGCATTATGTTTCTGATGAGCTACCGGAGAGCTTTTTGTTGGTACATAAACAGCCTGAAAGCAATTTACCTTCAAAAACGGTGAACACGGCAGACCTAAGTGTTTCGAATTTTGGATGCAGCGTTCTTGGGGAGCCGGAAGCTGGTGAGGCAAGCAATGCTATTGCGATGAGTGAAGAGGTAAAGAACACAAGTTTTACTGCCGGTGTACCAGATTTAAAGGCATTTCCCATTAAGAAATGGGGACAAATAGCGAATGATAATTTGCGAATGGCGTTGATGGGGTACGATGCCCCGCAAGGTTATGAACCATTACGTCGAGTACTTGCTGACTATTTGCGTTCATCGCGAGGTTTGGAATGTTCTTTGGATCAGGTCATTATTACCGTCGGGGCACAGCAGGCGAATAGTATTGCGTTACATGTATTACTTAATGAGGGTGATACTGCCTACGTGGAAAATCCAGGTTATATCGGAATGCGAAAAGCGATTGCTGCCCGGGGGGTGAATATTCAGGGAATAGATGTTGGTGATGAAGGGTTAGATATAACTCAGTTACCTACCAGACCCACCGGTAAACTCATTTGCCTGACGCCGACACATCAATATCCCATGGGTGGCATTATGCCGTTGGGTAACCGGTTGCGCATTTTACAGTGGGCGGAGGCTAACGGTATTTGGGTCATTGAAGACGACTATGACAGTGAATATCATTATGATCATAAACCAATAGCCGCAATGCAGGGATTGGGGCTAAAAGAACACGTTATTTATATTGGTTCCTTTAGTAAGGTGTTGTTTCCCTCGCTGCGGTTAGGGTATATGGTTGTACCAAAACGGTTAGTGAAGGCGTGTGTAACGGCAAAAACCTATATGTCAGGCCAGTCACCTGTAATTGATCAAGCAACGACGGCTGAGTTTATACAGTCCGGCTTATTTCTTCGCCATTTGCATCGCATGCGCCTGTTGTATGAAAAAAAGCTACAGGCGATTTTAGCGGCTTGTAATAAATATTTGGCGACTATTGCTACGCCTATTTATTCTGGAGCAGGCATGCATATTGTTTTAACGTTTAACTCCGCCATATTGAAAAATATTAGCGATATGGATGTTGTTAATGCTATGAATAAAATGCAGATATATGGAAGTGCGTTATCAACGTATTATGTAGATAAACCCCAATACCAAGGTTTAGTGTTGGGTTTTGCAAATACCGATGTGTCAAAAATGGACGAGGCTATTGAGAAAATAAGACAAGTGATTGATAGATTGTACTATTTTTAAACGCTGACTAACTATCGAAATAGCTTGATACACTTCCTCTTTTTTCTATGGGCAGAGTTTGTTGATGAGAAATGAATATTTTTGTAATCTATTGAAAGTGTACACTGTATTTTATCATTACTGGTAAGGCAATATTAGCCAATTACAATAAGGGAAACCCATGGCCACATATCAATCTGAATATCAACGTTCTGTCTCTGATGCAGAGGGTTTCTGGAAAGAAAAGGCGGGGGATTTGGATTGGTTTACACCACCTTCTACGATTTTAGGCAGTGATGAAAATGGTATGCAGCGTTGGTTTGTTGATGGCGAACTAAATACCTGTTATTTGGCGTTAGATTATCACGTGCAGAATGGACGAGCAGATCAGTGTGCGTTAATTTATGACTCTCCTGTGACGGGAACTAAAAAACAGTTTACTTATAAAGCGCTTTTGAATGAAGTGTCGCTTGTGGCGGGAGCATTGCAGAATCTTGGTGTTAAAAAGGGTGATACCGTTATTATTTATATGCCGATGATTCCAGAAGCGGTATTTGCAATGTTGGCTTGCGCGCGATTAGGTGCAATTCACTCGGTTGTATTTGGTGGTTTTGCAGCAAATGAGTTAGCGGTACGCATTGAGGATGCAAAACCTAAAGTTGTGTTGGCTGCATCTTGTGGGGTGGAACCGAATAGGGTTATTCACTATAAGCCATTACTGGATGATGCCATTAATACAGCAAAACATAAACCTCAACACAGCATGATATTTCAGCGGCCAGAATCTACAGCAAAACTAGATCAATCTTATGATTTGGATTGGGCAGCGCAGGTTGCCAAAGCAACCGGCGTTGACTGTGTACCTGTGAAAGCAACGGATCCCCTATATATACTTTATACCTCTGGTACAACGGGAACACCCAAAGGAATTCTTCGTGATAACGGTGGTCATGCGGTAGCGATGAAATATAGCATGGACGCTATTTATGGTATGAAACAAGGTGATGTCTTTTGGGCAGCTTCCGATGTGGGTTGGGTTGTTGGTCATTCCTACATTGTTTATGCGCCTCTTATTCACGGATGTACCAGCGTTTTGTATGAAGGCAAACCTATAGGGACACCAGATGCAGGAGCATTTTGGCGAGTTGTTTCGGAGTACAACGTAAAAGCATTGTTTGCTGCACCAACGGCATTTCGTGCTATTAAAAAGCAAGATTCAGAAGCAGCGTTAGCGAACAAATATAACCTGGATTCTCTGCAAACAATTTTCGTTGCAGGTGAGCGTTTAGATCCGCCTACTTACCACTGGTTAAACGAAACGTTTCAGCGTCCCATTATTGATCATTGGTGGCAGACAGAAACGGGCTGGGCGATTGCGGCTAATATGGTGGGGATTGAACGGTTGCCGACTAAGCCGGGTTCATCTTGTGTACCTACCCCAGGTTTTAACATCGAAATTATAGATGATTTAGGGAATGTGTTACCGACAGGGGAGCAGGGTAATATTGCTGTTAAACTTCCACTGCCCCCCTCTTGTTTACCGGGCATCTGGCAAGACTTCTCTCGTTTCAAACAAGTCTATCTGGATCCTATGCCCGGTTACTACCTTTCCGGCGATGGCGGATATTTTGACGAAGACGGGTATCTATTCATTATGGGGCGAATAGATGATGTGATTAACATAGCCGGACATCGTTTATCTACTGGGCGAATGGAGGAGGTGGTTGCTGCACATTCTACGGTAGCCGAATGTGCAGTGGTTGGGATAAATGACGAATTAAAAGGGCAGTTACCCGTTGGGTTTGTTATTTTGAAGGACGGTGTTGATATATCGGAAGAGCAATTACGTGAAGAAGTTGTCGCGTTAGTGCGAGGCGATATTGGCGCCATTGCGTGTTTCCACCAGATGCATGTGGTTTCCCGTTTACCAAAAACGCGATCAGGAAAAGTATTACGCAAGGTTATTCGGCAAATAGCTCATGGTGAGGAGTTTGTTGTACCCTCTACTATTGATGACCCGACGAGTTTAGATGAGTTCTTTGCTTTATTGGCTCCAGCATGAGGTTTTTATAAAGTATGTTTGAAATAGCGGGCATTGATCATATTGTTTTAAGAACAACCCAGTTAACGGCAATGATACATTTCTATTGCGATATTCTGGGGTGTTCTATTGAAAGAAAAACGTCGGAAGAGTTAGGGTTAACCCAGCTTCGGGTCGGATATTCCCTGATTGATTTGGTCGTGGTTGATAGTGAGTTGGGTGCGCTTGGTGGTGGCGCACCTACCTTAACGGAAAATAATCTTGACCATTTCTGCCTGCAGTTAAAACCCATTTCTGAGTCTGATATAAAACAGCATTTAATGTCTCATGGTGTTGACGTGGGTGATTTTTCTAAACGTTATGGTGCTCAAGGGTTTGGGCCATCTTTATATGTTAAAGACCCGGAAGGCAATACGGTTGAGTTAAAGTCTCAGGTGTAGAGGTTTGTTTGGTATAGTCAAAGGTGGGCAGGAAGATTTCGTCTTAAACCCAGATAAAATAGGTGGCAGCCTCTAGAAGCTCGCTGTGGATGAATGAGTGTGTTAGCAAAAAACGAGCTCTGAACGAAAACCACCATCCTTTTGGCTGCAATTTAAAAGCCACGACTGTTGATCCGCTACAGTTTCTGCAATAAATAAACCGAGACCGAACCCATATTCTGAGCGAGCAGTATGCTTATTGACAGAGTTCATTGAGTAGCTATTGGTTACTACTAATTTCCCATCTTCAATTTCTATCCTGATAAAACCTGCATGGGTGTATTGCAAAGCGTTTTTAACAAGATTAGTGAGAATGATGGAGAAGGGTTGTTTTGCTAATTCGATTACAAACGATGGGGTAATGTTGATGATGATGCTTACGTTGGGATTGGCGGCTATATATTGATTGTCTTGAATGACCTCATTTGCTAAGTCAAAAATATTCACTTCTTCTGGGTAGTGGTTGTGATCCTTCTCCTGCCAGATACTCAACAAAGTGTCTGAGATTGAAATCATTTTTCTGTTTGCGTCACGAATCTTTTTGGTTTTTTTCTGTATGTCATAATTCAGTTCCTTTTTATCCAGAATATCTAAGGCGGCGCTAGTTACTGCCATCGGCGTTCTCAACTCATGGCTTAAACAACGAACAAACAATTTTTCTCGTTCAGTGCTTGAGATGATTTTGTTGATCGCGCCATACAATATTTTTCCAACGCTTTGTAGTTCGCTAAATCGCAATGTATCTATGGGGAGATTGTTAGTCTTCACTGTTGAGTTACTTTTCCCAATGGTGTTGCCCCAACGATACAACGTGTTAACAGCACGGCTGATGGAACGGTAAATGAGTGAGGCTGTTAACAAAATAAAAGCGAGTGCAATCGCTGATACAATCAGTGTCGTTTCCAGTGTGGAAAGTCCTGGTACTGATTCATCTTCTTCCAGATCAAACGTATGGATCACAAATAGAATGGTTTTTTTGTTTTGGAGGGTAGATTCTTTCAGCGGATAGGAAAGGATGTAATCGAATAGATTATCTGATTCTATATGTGAAATCACTGGCTGGATAATGGAAGTATTTATTGTTCTTCGATATTTTTCAGGAAGCGAGCCCACACCGATAAAGAATTTTTTATTCAAAGTATTCGCAGGTAAAGGAAGCCCCTGACTGATTAATGCTTCTACGGTTTCGGCATCTTGATATAAATAGAATTCAGCGGCGTCGTCCAAGCCCCATGAGTAGAGTGAAGACATTGCGTAACCATAAATCAGGGCAATTAATATACCAAGGATAATTAGCCGGTCTCGCAAGTATTGTTGGAGTGTCGTTGTACTTAATAGATTCATGTCTGAGACCTCAAGGCTACACCAATCCCTCTAATTGTCTGCAACAAGGGTTCTGCTCCTTTTTTATCGATCGCTTTTCGTAACCGATAAATAACCATTTTTAGTGCATCTGATGATGGGGCACCTTCTGGCCAGAGATAGTCTTCCAATTCAACTCGACTAACAACCTTAGGGCTTTTTCTTGCGAGGTAAATTAGAATGCGCCAGTCCTCAGGGCCGGGTTGTATCCTGTTGTCGCCTCGTTGGGCATAGCGTTCCTCAAGGTGTAATTCCAAGTCAGCAACTTTTAGTGTTTTTACATGCCGTTGAGATTGGGTTAACGCATGTAATCTGGCAACCAACTCTGCCAATGCAAAGGGTTTTACCAGATAATCGTTCGTACCTACACGAAACCCCGTTAACTTATCATCTAATGTGTTTCTTGCAGTAAGCATGATACAAGGTGTGGATATGCCGTTTTCTCTGAGTGATTCACAGACCTGCAGGCCGTCACAACCCGGTAGGTTGATATCAAGAACAATGGCGTCATAGGTGTTTTCCTGGCTCAATTCTATGGCGTGCAGACCGTTAAATGTGTGATCACATTCGATATCTTCACTTTCCAGGTATTCAATGACCAACTCGGCAAGAGGCTGGTCATCCTCAACGAACAATATAATCATACTATTACTTACACCTGATGCGACTAAGCCGCTTTTTACAGTAGTGTTTCTAACAATATAGTCGAGTTTTCAATGGTAAGAACGACATAGCCGGCACATTGGCCGGCTATCATCTGATGGTTTTAGCGCTTTAAAGTGAACCGCTTAAATTGAACCACTGTTGTATACAATGTTGCCACCAAGAATGGTCATCAGAACCTTTGTTTTTCCTATGTTATTTACATCAACTTCAAAAATATTCTGATCCACAATGATGAGGTCGCCTAATTTTCCGACTTCGATTGACCCAGTACGCTCTTCCTGGCGCATCGTATAAGCACCGTTAATAGTATAGGCTTGAATGACAGTATCAAGATTGGGTAGGCTCTGCTCTCCTCGAGTGAGCGCGTTTTGCATGCCAACGAAAGGTGAGAGTGAGCTTACATCCCAATCACTACTTAAGGTGACGGTTGCCCCCGTTTCGTAGATGTCTTTCACCGGCAGCATCTTATGAGCTCGGTCACCAATAAGAGGCTCCATCCAGCTAGCGTTTTCTGGCTTTGTGAAATCACCGGCTAATTGGAAATCAGCAATAACACCTAATTTAGTAAAACGCGGCTTATCAGCATCAGCAACCATTTCTACATGAGTGAGACGGTGCCGAGTGGACTTTTTAGCATTGGCTTGTTGTGCTGTTTCAATCGCGTCCAATGATTCTTGAACACCACGATCACCGATGGCATGGATATGCATATCAAATCCAACCTTTTCTAATTCCGTGGTGTAAAGGGCGAGACGGTTTTTATCAAAGTAGTTCAACCCATAAGATCCCACTTCTTCAATATGTTCTAGATAGGGCTCAAGCAACGCTGCGGTAGTGTTATGGATAATGCCGTCACTATAAAACTTGATTTGATTGGCTCGCAATAAACTATCAGATTCATTGCTATACATCGACTTAAGCTCAGCAAGTTGCTCTGTGTCATCCGCAGAGGGGTATGCCCACAAACTCAGTACCGTACGAGCAGTCAGGCGGTTTTCGTCGACAGCACGCTGCCATACGTCCAGGTAACCACGTTTCCAGTAAACCCGCGCATCAACCACGGATGTAATACCATTTTGGGCAACTTGTTCTAAGCCGTAAAGTAGACCCTCATAGTTTGAGTGCATCAAATTCGGTGTGGGTGTGTAAGCTAGATCGAATACTAGATCTCCCGCTGCATCTAATAAAATGCCGTTTGGCTGTCCCTTGGCATCTTTCATAATAATGCCTCCGGTTGGTTGTGCTGTCGAAGCATCAATGCCAGCCATCTCCAAAGCTTTACTGTTAACCCAGACGGAGTGGGATGTCGCTTCCATGATTGCAATAGGTTGAGAGCTATTCATTGCGTCCAGTACTTCGCGAGGTGTTTGTGCGCTACCGAGCAGGGTTTCTAGTGAATGCCCCCAACCCAATAACCAGTCTTCACGGGTTGATTGATCGACACATGATTTAACAATAGATTTGATCTCGGATAGTGATTGCTCAGTGTCCAAAATGCAGTTTACTTGACCTGAACCCGCTTCAAGGGGGTGAGTGTGGGTGTCGTGAATACCGGGGAGCACCAACTTTCCCTTTAAATCAATGAGTTGAGTGTTGCTGTCTATAAAGTTACTCGCTTCTGAGCTGTCGCCAACAAACACAATTACCTGATCTTTAACGACGACTGCTTCAGCCCAGACTTGCTGGCTATCAACGGTGTATATCTTGCCATTGAGTAATGCCAGATTGTTGCTTGGAGAGGTAGGGTCAGAAACAGGACTCCCGGTACTATTGCAGCCGAATAGTGTTAGTGAAATACAGGCGGCCAAAGCGAGTTTTTGAATATTAAACATGGATGGATTCCTTCAGTTGGTAAGTACGCAAAAAAGATACCAAATTGAAGGTAACGAAAAGGTAACAAGAGGTTTGGGTAATGGGAGCGATGGCTTTATCTAGCAACACCTCGTTACCTTGAAACCGCGCCCTTAGAATTGTAGCTATTTCTAATACAGGCGGTGACCACCGATTGTGGAAATTCTATTTCGAAAGTTTATCTATAGTAGCCTTAGTAATCAGGAAGCTAATGGAAGTTCACACCATATAAGGAAAATAAGTTGGCTGGGTAAATTTGAGTTTGCCTGATATAATAGCGGTTGGGAATAAAACGGGTATCAGTCAAAGTGCTAGGCGTATGGCGATAATGTTTATTTTTAAAGAGGGTGTGTTAAAAAATACCTGAGTTTAGTACTTTCCGGTGAAAAGGGAACATACGGTACTTATATTGAAAAGGCTTTTTTGTCAGAAATACAGCCATTTATGGATATGTAGTTTAGTTATATTATTGTATTCCTTGTGTTTTTCTGTTTGAAGTATTTATAAGCGCAAGGTAAGCCTTGCAACATCTTCTCCTTCTGATTCAGCAGGAACAGCACAGCACAGTAATACCTCACCATCATTCACAACCGAAGAATGTTCCGTCTGATAAGAAACTTCTCCAGAAATGAGCGTTGTTTTACAGGCTCCACATTGCCCACTTCGACATCCAAACTCTGGGGTGAAACCATGAGCTTCCGCAAATTCAAGTAATGAACCATCCCCCTCTGACCATGCTTGCTCAACATTTGAATCGGCGAATTCAATAATCGCTTCTTTTGCACTGGGGCGAGGGGTAAATGTTACCGTTGCTTCGTCGTGATCCCGAGTTAGTGATGCGGGGCCAAACTCTTCTGCCGCTATTCTTGCATCGCTCACACCTAAACCCCGTAACATGTCATACATGGACTGCATAAATCCACTTGGGCCACATAAGTAAAAGTCGTAATCATCTAGCGGTAAAACGGCTTGTAGTAATTCGGCAGAAATTCGCCCTTGTTGATGAAAGTCTTTACCGGCGATGTCCGTTTTATCGGTTTGGCTTAATGCCCAGAAACTTCGAATCTGCTCGCCGGATTTATCGGAGATCTCATTTAACTCGTCAAAAAATGCTCGTTGGTGTTTGTCTCGAGCGGAAGTGATAATGGTGAGAGGGCGAATGTAGCGGGTGCGAAGGGCTTCGACTAACGTGTGACGAGCCATTGATATCATCGGAGTAATACCAATACCAGCCGCCAACAATACCGCTGGACGCTGGACGGATGCATCAAAGGTAAAGGCTCCACTTGGGGCTTTTGCTAGAATGGTGTCTCCTTGCTTTATGTTGTTGTGCGCGAAGTTTGAGAAAATACCATCGGGTACCTCTTCTGCTGCAGTATCTTTGTTGAAGCTTATTTCGCGTTTAATGCTAATTCTTAACATATTATCCGCTGGTGCACTGGAAATTGTGTAGGTTCGAATTTGTTCGCTACCATTGATTTCAGATTTTACCGTTAAAAATTGACCGGGTATAAATGTTGGTTTTTGATGCCCTTGGGGGAGTAAATGAAAGGATTTAATAACGCTGCTTTCACTGATGACGTTTGACACGGTATAAGGCAACCACTGGTTTTTTTGAGTTTCTGCTTGTCGTGATTTTTCAGCTTCGTTCCATGTTCCGGTTAGTAGCGTGTTGGGAGAAAATTCATTCAGTTTCCATCGTAGGGGTAAGCCGTTTTGTATCCAATACCCATGATCAATATGAAATTTCCATAATCGCTCTGCGCCTTCAAAAAATTCAGCGTCAGGACTGTCAGATTTAATATCGTCCCATATGATTTCGACGGTTCCAGTGACGGTGAATACATTACCTGTTTCAAAATCAATAAATAGCAATCCTGCTTTGGGGTTTTCGACAAAGTTTCCTAAGGTGTTGAAATGAAAATTCCCTAAATAATCGGGAATAGTTAACGTGTCCTTATTATCAACTCTAATAAATCCTGGTCTACCTCCTCTATGGGATACATCGGCTCCATCACTAATCGCATCGTTCCCACTGTTGGCGTAGCTGGCGACAAAAAAAGTGTCACTTTTTTTAATCAGATCCTGGGCGTGTTGGTCAAAACTTGTTAATTTGGTGACTTTTGGTGTCGTAAGCGATGAAGGAGGAAGCTTTATGAGTTCACGGTCTTGAATGTATTGGGGACAGTTACCAAAGGCTTGATCAACATTGAGGGTGATTTGATTGCCTGAGGTTTCTGTAATATGAGCTGCCATTCGGTTTCGACGACGGCTGGTTAATTCGATACCTAATAAACCTAATTGTGTTTTTTCTTCTAACGAATTCCTTAAAGGATCCCCTGCGATAGGAGAGGCATTGATATGTAATGTTTTATTGTTGCTCGTGGTAATAAACCCTGGGTTATTAAATAAAATAGAAGCCCATGGCCATCCATTTTTATCCCCATGCCCAGCAAATATAAAGGGAAGTTGCTGATAAAAATCTCGATGTTGTTCTGGCATATGATCACGAATAACACGACTGCCAAACCGTTCCATTTTATCCCTTACGCCTAACCGGTTTTGTACGGCTTGCTCACCCTTGTGAAAAGGGGAAATTGGGGGCGAGTTGTCTAGGGTAGTTTTTTTAGGCGTGGACATGGTAAGTACCTGTTGCGGTTAATCAAGAATAGTCGCATTTAACATAGTATAGGTAACGCTACGCATTGCGGTGTAGCATCACCTATACGGGGGTGTTGATTATGGGTGGTTTCTTTTCATAAACTTTTCGATATGTGTTGCAATTACATCACCATCCTCTTCTAGGGCGAAATGGCCTGTGTCGAGAATATGAAAGTCAATGTTTTTCAAATCTCGCTTGTAAGGGTGAGCACCTTCTTCAGGAAATATATAGTCGCCTTTTCCCCATACTAACAATGTCGGTGGCTGATGTGTTCTGAAGTATTTTTGCCATTCAGGGTAAAGCGCAGGATTGCTTCCGTAGGAATAAAATAGCTCCAATTGAATCGCTTTATTTCCCGGACGATCAAGTTTTGCTTGATCAACAACCCAGTTGTCTGGGCTAATCACCTCAGCATTACGTGTGCCGTTGGTGTATTGCCATTTTGTTGCGCCAATGGTTAGTAGTGAGTCACTAAGTACCTTTGCGTTAGCCGCATTTTTGTCTTTCCAGTACGTTTTAATAGGCTCCCAAAAATCACGTAAACCTTCATCGTAAGCGTTACCATTTTGAATAATTAAACCTTCTACGCGTTCTGGGTGTTTTGTTGCAATGCGAAATCCTACTGGTGCGCCATAATCCATTAAATATAAGCTGTACTTTTCAGCGCCCACTTTTTCTAAAAATTTGTCCGTAACCTTAGCGAGAGTATCAAAGCTATAATCAAAACTATCAACGCTTGGCATTGAGCTGTTACCAAACCCTGGATAGTCAGGAGCAATAACGTGATAGTCTTCGGCCAATTTTGGAATCAAGTCTCGATACATATGGGATGATGTAGGAAAGCCATGCAATAGCACAATAGTGGGAGCATCCACGGGGCCTGCTTCACGATAGAATATGTCTAGGTTATCGACTTCGATAGTTTTATGTAAGGTTTGAGGGGTGGCGATTGCTGGCGTTGCAATAACGAAGGATACCGCTGCAGCGCTTATGAGTGTCTTAACGGAAGACGTAAAGCTGAATGTTGATGGAGTGTATGTCATGGTGTATATCCTGGCTTTTTAGGGGGATAGTAAAATGTGATTTGAAAAATTAAAGGAAATTTCGGTCAGCAGCATCTATCGCTAATTCATTGATGCTTGCATCTCTGGTATGCATGAGGCCGTTTTCATCGAAATCCCAATGCTCGTTACCGTAAGCGCGAAACCATTGGCCGCTATCATCGTGATATTCATACTCAAAATGCACGGCGATCCGGTTGCCTGAAAAGCTAAATAGTTCCTTTTTGAGTTTGTAATTCAGTTCTCGATTCCATTTTCGATGCAAAAGGTCAGCAATCGCATCTCGACCCTGCACAAACTCGTTGCGATTGCGCCATTGAGACTGCTCTGTATAAGCGAGTGCTATTTGTGCCGGGTTCCGGCCATTCCACAGGTCTTCAGCCCTTCGCACTTTCTCTTTGGCTGACTCGAGAGTGAAGGGAGGGGTTATTGGTGCATTCATATCAATGTTCCTAATTTGTTGAGGGTAAGCTTGGATCGAAGGAAACCGTTCTGTCTATCTTGAAATAAAGGTACACCGATCGGTTTATCTTGTCAATAATGTTTCTTATTTTTGTTCTCTGGTTTTAAACGGAGAGAATAGTGCGATTTAGGTATGGATATATCTAAGGTTGGCTATTTATGGTTCGTAGTAAATTTTGATAAGATGTGGTAAAACGTATTTATGTTGTAAACCTATCGGTTTACTTTGGTGTGAGGTGGGGAGAAGTTATGCCAGCAATATCAAAAAGAGAGCAAATTATCACGGAAGCATTGCGACTTTTTTATCAAAATGGTTTTAACGCAACAGGGGTTGATAGAATCATTACTGAGGCGGGTGTATCTAAAAAAACCTTATACAATCATTTTCGATCTAAAGATGAGCTGGTATTAGCGACCTTGCGTAAGCGGGATGAGCTTTTTAGAAACAATCTAATGAGAGAAACGGAGCGTTTGGCGTCAACACCGAGAGAACGATTATTAGCAGTGTTTGATGTGGTGGGTGCTTGGTTTCAGGAGAAGGGCTTTTCAGGTTGTATGTTTATTAATGCGGCTGCTGAATTTTCTGATACAGCAGACCCTTGTCGAATATTGAGTGCAGAACATAAACGGTTGGTGTGTGATTATATAAGAGGCCTTGCCGAGCAAGCGGGGGCAAAAGACCCCGATGAGTTGTCCAAGCAATTGAATTTGCTTATAGAGGGAGCCATTGTGTGCGCTTACGTCGGAGCAGATGAGGCCGCAGCGGAACGAGCAAAATCAATGGCAATGGTTTTTTTGAGTCAGGCTTTTTGTTGAAAATATTCATATAGTATTTTACATCATGGGTGAGTTATGAGGCTTGGTGTTGATCTTGGTGGCACAAAAATTGAGGCAGTGGTTATTGATGGCAACGGTGATGAATGTTGGCGTCAGCGTGTGTTAACACCCCAAGGAAACTATGACGCTACATTAGGTGCCATTGCTCAGTTGGTGAAGGAGGGAAAGCGTATCGTTGGTATTGGCCCTTCTGCCGTAATAGGAATAGGAACGCCGGGGGCAGAAACTAAAGATGGCAGCATGAAAAATTGTAATTCAACGGCGTTAAACGGACGTTTTTTGCGTAAAGACCTTTCTCAGCTGTTGAATTGCCCTGTCAAAATCGCCAACGATGCAAACTGTTTTGCATTAGCGGAAGCGCATCGTGGTCGGGGGCGACAAGTGGGCGTTTTCAAAGCTGAGGGCGAGTCCACGCATCAATGCCCTGGTGTTGTGTTTGGCGTCATTCTGGGAACGGGAGTAGGTGGTGGTATTGTAGTAAACGGCACATTGTTAACTGGCCCAAATACAATTGCTGGAGAGTGGGGGCATAACCCGATGCCATTGAAAGGTGAAGCATCTGGCAGTGCTAGGGTCGAGAGAGTTGAGAGGCGTCCCTGTTATTGTGGTCGTGTTAACTGTGTTGAAACATTTTTGTCTGGCCCTGGATTAGCGTTGAGCTATCAGCAGCGCTTCGGTGAAACGCTGAGGCCTGAAGAAATTATTACGCGTATGCGTAACGGCGAGGGTGAGGGTGAGGATAAAGAAAACGCTGGGTTTATCTGGCGGGAGTATATGCAACAGCTGGCGGTAGCGTTGGCGCAGGTTGTAAATATACTTGACCCGTCGCTTATTGTTTTGGGTGGTGGTTTGTCGATGGTCTCTGAAATATATCAAGATATAGCACCAATGATGAAGCCACATGTTTTTACGGATGAATTTGATACACCGATATTACCTGCGTTATTGGGTGATTCAGCCGGAGTATATGGCGCCGCTTGGTTGGTTGATGAGATCACCTAAGCCATAAAAGCACTCTGACTCTAGGCTGTAATCGCCCCCGGATTCCTGTTATTCTGTGGGTTTCAAAATGATATTTACTTATCCTTATCACAAGCTTAATAACAACAGCGTAATCAAGGGGAAATCCATGCCTGTTTATCGTTCTAAAACTTCCACCCATGGCCGTAATATGGCTGGGGCTCGCGCCTTATGGCGTGCAACAGGCATGAAAGATGATGACTTTAAAAAACCTATTATTGCTGTGGTTAACTCCTTCACTCAATTTGTACCTGGTCATGTACATTTAAAAGATATGGGGCAGCTGGTTGCTCGCGAGATTGAAAAGGCCGGTGGCGTGGCAAAAGAGTTTAATACCATAGCTATTGATGATGGTATTGCTATGGGTCATGACGGTATGTTGTATAGCTTACCGTCTCGAGATCTTATAGCGGATTCTGTAGAGTATATGGCCAATGCCCATTGTGCTGATGCGTTAGTGTGTATTTCTAACTGCGACAAAATCACCCCAGGAATGTTGATGGCGGCCTTGCGTCTTAATATTCCAGCGATCTTTGTGTCGGGTGGGCCAATGGAGGCGGGGAAAACAAAACTTTCAGACAAAATTATTAAGTTGGATTTGGTTGATGCAATGGTTGCTGCGGTTGACCCGAATGTATCGGATGAAGATGCAGAAACCTATGAGCGTAGCGCATGCCCTACGTGTGGTTCTTGTTCGGGAATGTTTACGGCTAATTCAATGAACTGCTTAACGGAAGCGTTAGGTTTATCATTGCCAGGTAACGGCACCATGTTGGCAACTCACGCTGACCGTCGTGGTCTGTTTGAAAATGCTGGCAGAATGATTGTTGATATTACTAAGCAGTATTATGAGCAAGACGATGATTCGGTTCTACCAAGAAGTGTTGCAAATTTTGCAGCGTTTGAAAATGCGATTACGTTAGATATTGCGATGGGTGGTTCAACCAACACGATTCTTCATTTGATGGCAGCAGCCCAAGAAGCTGAAATTGATTTTACGATGGATGATATTGATCGTATGTCTCGTAAGGTGCCTCAGTTGTGTAAGGTTGCACCGAACACCCCGGAATATCATGTTGAAGATGTACATCGAGCCGGCGGTATTATGGCAATATTGGGTGAGCTTGATCGAGCGGGCCTACTTAATAGCGATTCACCTACCATTCATAGTGCCACGTTGAGAGAAGCAATAGAGCGATGGGACGTTAAATGTAATGATGACCCAGCGTTACATGAGTTTTTCCGCGCAGGTCCTGCGGGCATTCCTACGCAAACAGCATTTAGTCAAGCTTGCCGTTGGGATACCATCGATGCGGATAGAGAAAACGGTTGTATTCGATCTATAGAGCATGCCTATTCTCTAGAAGGTGGTCTTGCCGTATTAAAAGGTAACATTGCAGAAGATGGTTGTGTTATTAAAACGGCAGGCGTCGATGAAAGCATTCTTGTTTTTAAAGGTAGAGCCCGAATTTATGAAAGCCAAGATAGTGCAGTAAGAGGGATATTGTCTGATGAAGTGGTTGCAGGTGACGTGCTTGTTATTCGTTACGAAGGACCAAAAGGTGGCCCTGGTATGCAGGAAATGCTGTACCCAACCAGTTACTTGAAATCCAAAGGTCTTGGAAAGGTTTGTGCGTTGTTAACGGATGGGCGTTTTTCTGGCGGAACCTCTGGATTGTCTATTGGGCACGTGTCACCTGAAGCGGCAGCGGGTGGAGCGATTGCATTGATAGAAGAGGGGGATATTATCAATATCGACATCCCTAATCGTACACTAAATCTAGATATCTCCGATGACGAGTTAGCGAAGCGGAGAGTCGCAATGGATGCAAAAGGATCTGATGGGTGGAAGCATGTTGAAAACCGTCCTCGTAAAGTGAGCGCAGCGTTGAAAGCCTATGCGGCAATGGTAACCAGTGCCGATCGTGGTGCTGTTAGGGATATTTCATTGTTAGAAAGGTAAGAAGTATTGGTGTTGTAAAAGCGGCCTCCTAGTGAGGCCGTTTTTGTATCTGTTATTTGTTGGCGAGGGCTTCGGGGTGCGGCATATATGAACAGCAACCCTATTATCACGCCTCTCAGTTATGATCGATCGGAATCTAACTTCTCCAATATAGATTTATTCTTAGTCTCATCAATCGGAGGCATTTTTGCATTTAGCTCCATAACTAAGGCTTGATAATCTATATTGTTCCTTAATAAAAGGCCGCCTGCAGACACTAAGGCATTAACCTCATCTTTGCCAAGCTCTAGGCTGGTGGGCAAGCTATTGAAGAAGCGCTTTATCGATTTTTTGTGGATGGATGCAAAGCTAACTTCAATAAGCCTTACCTTTGCATCACCTCCGGCTTGCTTAATCGCCTGTTCTATTACATTGCCCTTACTAAATATGGTAGCTCGAGTTTC